>ENA-ORNQ01000959-ORNQ01000959.1-human-gut-metagenome-genome-assembly--contig:-NODE-959-length-25110-cov-2.944203_pt1 | contig 25110 bp, 16 predicted proteins | sample MGYA00242116_ERZ509024 | MGnify/ENA primary metagenome ERZ509024 (study PRJEB26280, sample SAMEA2338697) | human gut metagenome | biome: human gut; feature: human-associated habitat; material: faeces...
CGAAAATGTGAACCTCACCTTCACCTCGGATATCGCAGAGGCGTTCAAAGATGCAAAATACATCGTCTCGTCGGGCGGTGCGGCCCGCAAGGCCGGCATGACGCGCGAAGACCTGCTCAAGGGCAATGCCGAGATCGCCGCACAGTTCGGCAAGGACATCAAGGCTTACTGCCCCGATGTGAAACACGTCGTGGTGGTCTTCAACCCGGCCGACATTACGGGGCTGGTGACGCTCATCTATGCGGGTATCCGCCCGTCGCAGCTCTCGACCCTCGCGGCGCTGGACTCCACGCGCCTGCGGAGCGAACTGGCCAAATCCTCGCCAGATTATGATGCGGTAAACAGCGCGCAGAGAACGGCGTACAGCACCCTCAACGCAATGCTCGGATAAACAGACCGGCCGTTGCCGCTGTTTTTTCGTCTGTCTCCGCGCACATCTCCACTGGACGCGCGAACGAAAATATGCTACAATTTCGTTAGTAAAAAAACACGGAGGTGTCGTGCGATGCACAGTACCAGAAAGATCACGGAAGATCTCATTTATGTTGGCGGCAGCGACCGCCGCCTGAGCCGATTTGAAAACCTTTTCCCCATTCCGCGCGGTGTGTCCTACAACAGCTATGTCCTGCTCGATGACAAGACCGTGCTGATGGATACAGCGGACGAGTCCATCAGCCGCCAGTATATCGAAAACGTTGTCCACGCGCTGGACGGCCGCCCGCTCGATTACATGATCGTGCAGCATATGGAGCCGGACCACGCAGCAAATGTGGCAAACTTCCTGAAGGTTTATCCGGAAACCACCATCGTAGCCAACGCGAAAACCTTCACTATGATCCAGAACTTCTTCGGTCTCGACCTGGAAGGACAGAAGCTGGAGGTTACAAATGGCGGCACCCTCAACCTTGGAAACCACAACCTGACCTTTGTTTTCGCTCCCATGGTGCACTGGCCGGAAGTTATGGTAACCTATGACAGCACCGATAAAGTACTTTTCTCTGCAGATGGCTTCGGAAAATTCGGCGCACTGGATGTAGAAGAAGATTGGGACGATGAAGCTCGCAGATACTTTATTGGCATCGTTGGAAAATACGGACCACAGGTTCAGAAATTACTGAAAGTTGCCGCAGGCCTGGATATCCAGATCATTTGCCCTCTTCACGGACCTGTTCTTACAGAAAACCTTGGACATTACATTGGTCTTTACGATACATGGTCCTCTTACACACCAGAGACAGAAGGAATTGTCATCGCCTACACATCTGTATACGGTCATACAAAAGTGGCTGTAGAGCTGCTGGCTGACAAACTTCGCAGCAAGGGATGTCCCAAAGTTGTTGTATATGATCTTGCAAGAGATGACATGTCACAGGCTCTGTCCGACGCATTCCGCTACAGTAAGCTGGTTCTTGCTACCACAACCTATAATGCAAGCATTTATCCGTTCATGCACGACTATATCACCCGTCTGACCGAGCACAACTTCCAGAACCGCACCGTGGGCATCATCGAAAATGGTTCCTGGGCACCTCTGGCAGCAAAAATTATGAAAGAAATGCTTTCTGGCTGCAAGAAGATCAACTGGCTGGACACTACTGTAAAAGTGCTTTCCGCAGTAAACCAGGAAAACAAGGATCAGCTGGAAGCTATGGCAAGCGAACTTTGCAAAGAATACATTGCCCAGAATGATGAGCTGGCAAACAAAAATGACATGACAGCCCTTTTCAGAATCGGATACGGTCTTTATGTAGTTACCTCCAATGACGGCAAAAAAGACAACGGACTGATCGTCAACACTGTGACCCAGCTCACTGATACTCCAAACCGTATTGCGGTAAATATCAATAAGGCAAATTACTCCCACCATGTGATCAAACAGACCGGAGTTCTCAACGTAAACTGCCTGTCTGTAGATGCACCGTTCTCTGTATTCCAGCAGTTTGGTTTCCAGACCGGACGCAGCGTAGATAAATTTGCAGGTCAGAAGGTCTACCGTTCCGATAATGGACTGGTATTCCTGGACAAATATATTAATGCATTTATGTCTCTGAAGGTTGAACAATATGTAGACCTTGGTACCCATGGAATGTTCATCTGCAGCGTCACCGAAGCCCGCGTCATGAACGATCTTGACACCATGACTTACACCTACTATCAGAAAAATGTAAAACCGAAGCCAGAAACCGATGGCAAAAAAGGCTTCGTCTGCAAAGTATGCGGCTACATCTACGAAGGTGACGAGCTCCCGGATGACTTCATCTGCCCGCTGTGCAAACATGGAGCTGCAGATTTCGAGCCCATCGAATAAAAAAACAACCAGATAAATTTTTCAAGGCAGCACAGAATCCAGAGCGTGTCTGAAAAAGGCTTTCTGCAAGATGTGCACCACAATTTGTGGGAATGATTTTTCAGACACACTCCGGAGCCCGTGCTGCCTAATCACCGGTAATAGCAATTCTTGCTGCACCCGCTGGGAAAAATCTGCAATTTCAATTTTCGCCGGAATTCCATTTCGTCAGCGGATTCTCTCAATATATTCAACGCCATTCGAAGATTTCGAATATCTTTTTCCATGTAATCCGTATAATTTCCACGGCCAACCAGCTTCAAGTGCGTAATTCCGGCTTGCTTTAACTGATAAAGTGCACATAGACCACAGCCAGTTTCACCGCAAAGATAACCCGCAGAATCATAGGAAAAATCATGTAAACTGTGAAAATCATCAGGAACAAAGCCGTCTGGCAGCAAATGCCCTCCGTTTATTTCCTGATTGAAGATTTCAGGACCGGCATTCCCTGTTTTTAAGGTTCCGATCTGATAAGGAGCTTTGCAAAGATACCCCATCTCATCACAATGCAAAGAATTACAAAATGCACCTGTAAACTGGCACATTTCATTCAATACAAAGGCCTCAAATTCCGGAACTCCTTCTGTTCCATCCTTTTTTCCACATTTATCAACAACCGCTTTCATATCTTCGAATGTATTTTTCCTGTGAAAAATCACACGTTTCAATCTCATTTTTACCAATGAAGCCACCATCTGGCTGTTAATTTCTCCACATTCTCCACTGAGATGGATTTCGCAGTTTATACCATTTTCACGTAAATATACTATCAACGCCGGGTCTGCAATAATATAACTGTGAAAACCAATTTTCATACACTGGCTTATGATCCCGGCAATTTCCGGATATTGTTCCGGGATATAATACAGGGAATTGAATGTAAGATGGACTGGTTTTTCGTACTTTTTCATCATCCCAGACAGGATTTCCAGCTCACTGAATGCGCCAAGCTGTACGTTATAACAAAGTACTTCCCTGCGGTTCAGGGGCAGTACCGTTCCGTATTTTTTGGACCAGGAATAAGGAACATAACCACAGAAAAATTCATCTGCACCAGCCTCCGCGAACTTTATATATTCATCTATCGAGCCTAATCCTGCTACTATTTTCATCACTTATCTCCATAAATTCCAGCCTTGAGCAGCCATGTACTTCATCCTGAATAAAATATCGCATCTGCCTCAACACGGGTATGTCACCTGCCGGTGGCATTACCATGCTCTTATTACAACCCGGTCCACACCGTTTTGGATATAATTCTCCAGTATTTCTTCCTCTTTCAATATTCTCATATCAATCCCAAACAACGAATTATACCGCCCCATCATATGCAAATGTTCCGGGTATAAAAGTGCATATTCCGCACAATATCCCGGGCATTTTTTTGCAAGCTTTTGTCGTCCTCTCTCGCCAGTTTCACATACTGCACCAAGAGGACAATACTGTGATGTATTGGTCTGATAGAACGGAATATGCAAGCTGTTTTTTCCAGGTGGAATCTGCTGTTCGTAACCGCAGGATTCCCATTCAAAGCGTTGGATTCCATATTCTCTTTCCAGAAAATTACGGTAAAATCCAGCATTCAGGCTGTTCCTCTCAAACCATTTCTGTTCTCCTTTTTTGAACGGAATCCGAGGGTCTTTTCTGCGTTTATTTAACAAAATTCCAAGGCTGGAAATCAGATTCCTTCTGCTTTTTTTTACTAAAGAAGCCATTCCCCAGTCATTTACAACAATCTCTACAGACTGCCTTTTTTCTTCACACCACCGGTTAATTTCATCAAGCAATTCTGTTATATAATCCAGCATATATTCCCGGATATAAGAAAAAACAAGTGTGATTTCCACCTGTTCTGCCGCTGCTTTTTCTATTATTTCAAACAACAATTTACGTTCCGGAAACAGAAGATGACAGAACTGATTTCCAATATAAAGGTGATCCGGTACTCTATGTTCCAGAATAATGCTGCCGCAGATACCGATACATTTTCCGGCATACTTTTTGGAAAATTCTGTCAGGGAACTATTCAAATATTCCTGATACAATTCCGGGCGATCTATCTCCAGCGCCAGTTCCGCAACACCTGATTCAGGCGGTACCTGGCACTTATACCCAGGCTCAAAGCCAGTTCCGTACTGAGAACAATTATCAGTTAAATCTATACGTTTCCCATTATAAGCGGACTCCAATCCATCTGGCGTAAGCTCTCTCCGCCATATTCCCACCTGCTCTTCCAGACTGCCACGCTTGACCTCATCCAGTTCCCCCGGATACCCTGTCAGGCTTTTCGCCAACGCGCTGTCGTCCTCTTCCAGCTTCAGATGAATGTAGTGATTATACTGATAAAGAAGCCTCTGAACCGCCTCTGCATACGCTTTCTGCTTCACCGTCACCTTATATTTCACATAAAATCCGGAGAGTTCTGCGTCCACCATATCAAACCTTTGTATATCGTATTCTGGAATTTCCAATTCACGATAACACCCATTCTTTATGTCATAAAAGCACACCTTCAAAGCTTCTGAATCAGAGATATTTTCTTCTATTGTCCGAAAACAAAATCCACTCTCATCAATCTCTGTAATCCGAACCTCCCGCCCCTCCACAAACCCGGCAAGAAGCCCGAAAGGAATCATTGAAACCATTGCAATCACACCCTGTTCCGTCTACGAATACTGCAAGTATATCTCAGAACATATAAAAAAACAATCTTTCCAGTTTATAAACTTTTTCTCCTTTTTTCTTCACAAAAAAAGATAAAATTAACTTAACGGCTATGAAAACATAATCATTGATTTTTCAAACACGCTCCAGCTCTATCTGGCATGCTTCATATTCGCTCACCGCGGCAGGAAGCAGTATTCCAGCCTCCATAAGTGCAGCTCCCGGATATACTTTTCCGGTAGTTTTTTCCCGATAAAAAGCATCCTCTTCCATTCCTTTTAAGGTAACGTATGCTGCCGGCGGATTGGCCTCTGCTGTAAGTCTTATCACACTTACCAGTGCCTTGGATCTATCATCTGATACCACCATCCAGGCCGCAAAATTATCCTGGAAAGGATTGGAAAGACGGTAATAATCTCCTTCACGGATCAATTCCTGATACTCCCTGTATTGGGCAAGCTGGGCACGGATTTCTGCTTTTTCCTTTGCATTTAAAAGTGCGGGATTCAGTTCATAGCCAAAGGTTCCAGACATAGCTGCAACGCCTCTTGTATGCATACTGGTCACTCTTCCGGTCTGATGGTTTGGCACTGCTGACACATGTGAACCCATTGCTGCTACCGGATAAAAGAAGGAGGTTCCATATTGAATCCGTGTACGATTAATAGCATCTGTGTTGTCACTGCACCAGATCTGAGGAGTATAATACAGCATTCCGGCATCAAATCTTCCGCCGCCTCCGCTGCAGCCTTCAATAAGAATATCCGGATAACGGTTCGTAAGTTTTTCCAGGAAATCGTACACCCCAAGAACATAATCATAGGTCACGTTTGGTGCATAAATATCTGCCAGGCTGCGGTTCATATCCCATTTAATGTACTCCACATTCCCCTGATCCAGAACTGCGCAGATGCGTTTAAATATCTCATCACGTACTTCTTTTCTGGAAAAATCAAGGACCAGCTGGTTTCTGGAACGGACAGGCTTGCGGCCTGGAATTGTGATTGCCCAGTCCGGATGTTCCCTGTAAAGATCACTGTCCTCACTGACCATTTCAGGCTCAATCCAGATACCGAATTTCACGCCTTCTGCGTTTACTCTTTCGATTAATTTCGTCAGAGTTCCGCCTAATTTTTCCTCGTTCACATACCAGTCACCGAGAGAAGAATTGTCGTCATTTCGCTTTCCGAACCATCCATCATCCATAACCACCATATCGATTCCAAGCGCTTTTGCCTCCTTTGCAAGCTCTACGATGGTGTCTCCGGTGAAATCAAAATATGCGGCTTCCCAGCTGTTGATCAGGACAGGACGATTTGCATGGACGTATTTTCCCTGGCAAATATGATTCATAATGCAGTGATGGTACTGCTGGGAAAGCCTGGAAAGACCTTTGTTTGTGTAGGATAAAATAACCTCTGGCGCGGTAAATTCAGCTCCGGCTTCCAGGGGATATGCAAACAGTTCATCGGTCAGACCCATCTGGATTCTGGTCTGATCATACTGGTCCTTTTCTGCTTCTACAAGGAAGTTTCCACTGTATACAAACAGCATTCCGTAGCAGCTTCCGCTGTCTTCATTTGTGTTTTTTCCTGCAAGGATTACCCCTGGATTATACTGGTGGCTGGAGGTTCCACGGCGGCTGCCAATTCGGGTGCTTTCATGGGAAACCGGCATTCTTTCCATGTTTCTTTCCATAGCATGTCTGCCATAAAATTTGATCAGATCATAGTCTCCGTGAAGGAAATCCAGGCATGCAGACTGGGCTTTTTTTACTGTTACAGGGGCTTTTCCAGCATTCTTAATTATCACACTTCTGGTGATAATATCTTCTTTTTCCAGTACTCCGTAGAGCAGATGAAGCTCTACTTTTGTAACAGGATCTTCCAGTATAATCTTCAAAGTTTCCGCTTCATTTTCTTCTGCACGGACGAATGGAAGACCTTTCAGAGTGTATTTTCCAGCCGCAATTTCATGCGTTATGTAAACCGGATTGCAGCACTGGGAACCATCTGCATTCTCTATATTTAACGCATAATTTCGGAAATCTCCTGTGCCAAGTGATGGATATTCCTGTGGCAATGCATCCAGAGAATAGGTTCTGTCGCTGCCTGCTGAATTCGGATTTCCAGAAAAGCCACGGTCTCCATAATTCAGAAGATAGTCCATTTCTCCTGCAGTTCTGGCACCATAATACAGGTGCAAAAGGTACCCTTGAGCATCCGCCTGCATCTGATAGGTAGTGTGGGCAGTGGTGAGGGTAAAGATCCGGGTTGTTTCGTTGAAGGTGATTGCCATGAGTGGGGCCTCCTTTTTCTATGATGTGTTAAGTATAGCATACCAAAATCAACACTTAAATAGCTTAATTTTTCTTATTTTATGCCTTTATGATGGTTTTTTATGGTATAATGAAATATATTATCGCATTATGATATATTGTCAGCAAATGTAACAGGAGGATTCCGGATATGGATAACAACTTTCACATTTTTCCGAGCGAAACTTTCATTGATCTATGCCTTTACCAATATGGACATGAGAAGTGTACTCCCGGACATTTATTTGGTCCGGCAACGCGGAATCACTACCTTTTTCACTATGTTCTTTCCGGAACAGGCACCCTGATGGCCACGAATTCCAAGGGGCAGAATGTAAATTATCAGGTTCGGAGCGGACAGGGATTTATGATTTTTCCAGGACAGATCACCACTTATGTGGCAGATATTCAGGTGCCATGGGAATACGTCTGGGTGGAGTTTGACGGGCTGCGTACCACAGAAATCCTCAACGTTTGTGGCTTTTCCAAGGATGCGCCAGTCTATATGGCCCACTCCAGGGAGGCACGAAAAAAGATGGTGGATGAACTGATTTACATTTCTCAGAATTCAGAGCAATCTCCTTTTCATCTGATGGGACATTTCTATCTTTTTGCGGATCTGCTTGCGCAATCTGTTGCCAGACCGCAGCCTGCCGCCACCAGTAAAATGAGTGATTATTATATAAAAGAGGCGATAAATTTTATCGAACAGAACTTCCAGAATGATATTTCTATTGAGGATGTGGCAGCTGTATGCGGTATTAACAGAAGCTATCTGGGACGAATTTTCCGCACCAGCACAGGACACTCTCCACAGGAATTTCTCATTCATTACCGCATGACAAAAGCGGCGGAATTGCTGAAGCTGACCACATTATCTATAGGAGATATCGGCTCTGCCGTAGGCTACGAAAACGCCCTCCACTTCTCCCGGGCTTTTAAAAATGTGTATGGGGTTTCACCACGGGCGTGGCGGGAGCAGCATAGATGAAATTTTGATTATACAAAAAGGACTTTCCGATTTCTCAGAAAGTCCTGTATCTGCTTGCGGTTATTGAATTTTAGAAGTTAAATCCTACGGATTTCAGTGTTCCGTCTGCGGACTGTGCGGTTACGTCCTGGGCAACTACGCCAGCTTCTGTCTCCTGGATGTGGAGGGCGCTCTGGGTTTCGTTTTCCTCTGATGCAACATTTTTGAATTCCATATTAATTACGACTGCTTCGTCTGGAACTTCGATCTCAACACCATCTGCGATGAAGGTTACGTCGTAGAAAGTGTACTCGTCGTCTTCTGTTGTTCCAAGGTCTCTGATGGAAGCCTGTTTTGCTTCTTCATATTTCTCACTGCCAGCTTCAAGCTTTACAGCGTTCATTTCAGCGTTTTCTGGAAGAGCTGTCTCATCAAACACTTTTGCAGTGATAATGACTTCTTCGTTCTCGAAACGGAAATCGGAATCTACGGTAGTTTCTACTGCATCTCCAACTTCACCGGTTCCATCGGTAAACTCAGCTGGATCAGCTTCTGCAGAGCTATCTGTGAATCCATCAACAAAAGCGGCTTCTTCAGCAGATTCCCCGGTCTGGAACTCATCCTGAGATTCTTCTGCCTGAACTTCCTCGGTCTGTGCAACCTCCGGCTGAACCTCTGTCTGAGTCTGCTCTGGCTGAACCTCCTCAGTCTGTGCAGCTTCCGGCTGAACTTCTTCCACATATACAGCTTCATTACCTGTAGTAAAAGCATCCATCTCTGCAAGTGCCTCCGCATCTGTAAATCCTTCTGCGGAAACTACTGTATATCCTGTCACCAGCATTGTCGCTGAAATCATAACTGCCATTGCTTTTTTTAATGTATTCTTTCTCATAATGGAAACCTCCTGAAATCTATAAAGTCATTCCCAAATGTAATATCCTTTAATTTGACTTCATTATACCAGTAGGGCTGTTTCGTCAACTCTTTCTTCGGGATGTTTTTCCACTTTTCAGGAAAGTTTTTTTACTTTTTTGCAAAACCAGAACCACAGGGCTGTTCTGTAGTTTTCCTTAATTGAGCAGGAAGCTAAAGTGAATCTGCAAAAAGGCGATCCGCTTTGTGTGCGGACCGCCTTCATTTGTACTTGCTTTGTTATGGTTCCAATCTGATCAGAAACTTTGTTTTGCTTTACTGTCTTTTGTTTCTTCTGCGGCGTCTTTCAGTCTCGGCTGCAAGCATTGCAGCTGCAAGAAGAAGCATCAGATAAGTTCCGATCGGGGTATCATCTCCGGTCTTCGGTGATTTGCCACCGCCGTAGCCGCCGGAATGATTTTCGGAGCCACCGCTATTTCCACCATCGGAAGAAGGAGTAGGTGTTGGTGTTTCTGTTACTGTGCTTTCTTCCTGGTTGGTGATGACAACTTCTGCTGTCATATTCGTTTCATCAAATATAACAGAATCTGCACTTACGGTAACTTTATATCCAAAGCCTTCGGAGCCTGCAATTGGTTTTCCGTTGGAATCAGTTTCCGTTACATACAGGGTTACCTTTGCTCCTGACTGGGCAAGACCAACATTGATGATCTCACTTACTTCATAGCCACCGTCCATATCAAGCTTGATAATGTTCTGCTCAACCTGCTGGGAAAGCTGTGTATGAGCTGCATCATCAAAGATACCTGCATAGAATACCTCGTTGCTGTTTCTGGTGCCTCCATCTGCACCAAGAACCTTCTTGGTAATTGTCAGCTGACCCTGTTTGTAGAATCCATCTGGCGGGAAGCTGCTGAACACGTTTTCAAAGGAAACGGTTGTTGTTCCATCGGCTTCGGTTACTGTTGTGGAGTTACCATTGCCAAATACAGCTTCATAGACGGTTCCATCTGCAAGAGCGCCGATCGTCTGAGAAGTTCCATCCTGTGTACACTCTGCAATGTAGTATGTCTTGCCTGCCTTAATATTCTCTGAGAATACTACGGTGGAAGCATCTGCATTCTTGAATACAAGAGCTTTCACATCAGAAACTCTCTGTGTGCATTCTTTATCAGAATACAGGGCTACATAGAAGGTCTGATTTCTTGCTGCCAGACCTTCACCAATATAGGTAAGTTTCTTTGTTACTGCAATAGATGCTGAGGTTGCCAGTTTATCCTGTACAAGTAAAACACCATCCTTGGAAACAGCTGTTGTTTTTTCTGCATCTACTGTTCCGTCTTCTTTCAGAACAAAAGTAGTGTCGCTTGTAAGTAAATATCCGTCTGGCGCTACAGTCTCACGAAGAGTGTAAATCTTACCGGTTTTCAGTTTCTCGGTAACATGAGCTTCCTTGGTGGAATCCCACTCGTCTACTACGTTTCCATCCTGGTCAATGATCTGGATGTGAGCACCTTCCAGCTCTTTCCCATCGGAAATATCTACTTTGCTTACTTTTACAGAAGTTCTGCTGTCTTCTACCAGAAGGGTTCCATTATCTGATATGGTTGTTGTGGTAGTATCTTTGTTAACGGTTCCATCCTCTTTCAGGGTAAAGGTGGTATCGCTGGTCAAAGTATATCCCTCTGGTGCTACAGTCTCGCGAAGGGTATAGGTTTCGCCAGGCTTCAGGCCAGTTACTTCGTGAGCTTCCCATGTGGAATCCCACTCTTCTACTACATTTCCATCCTTGTCGATCACCTGGATATGAGCACCTGCCAGTTCTTTCTGGTCGGTGATGTCTACCTTGCTGATCTTCACGGAGGTAATGGTGTTGGTAATGATAAAGCCTTCTTCTGCATTTCCGGTTACTGTGGAAATGTAACCAGCTGCTTTTCCAGTCTCTTCTACGGTATAGGCAATGTCCTTACCGGCTTTCTTCTGGTCAAGGTCAGACCATGTGTAGGTCCAGTTATTCTCTGCATTCAGGGTAATTTCCTCGCCGCTGCTCACACCGTCCGCTTTCAGCTGTACCTTGATTGCGTCTGGTCTGTGATTATCGCGGTTATTGTTGTCAACCCATGCCTTGGTAACGGTTACGCTGGTCTTGCCAGGTGCGTAGCTGTTGGTGATATCGTAGCCGCTGATTTCCGTTGTGTAATCCGGAACAGCATCCTCGGTTACGGTGTAAACAATTTCTTCTCCTGCTTCATATTTCGGCAGGTTTGTAAACTTGTAAGTCCAGCTGCCAGCCTCATCTGCTTTCACAGTCTGGCTGTCTTTCTCGACTCCATTTGCAAGAAGTCTTACGGTAATGCTCTCTGGGCGCTTACCATCCTGATCCTCTGCATCATTCCAGTTCTTGGTTCCGCTGACTTCGGTTGTTTCCGGTTTATAACTGTTGATGAAGTTATTTCCATCCACCTTGGTTGTATAACCTTCAACTGCATCCTCAGTTACGGTGTAAACGATTTCCTTGCCATTTGCAAATTTCGGCAGATTGGTGAAGCTGTAAGCCCAGTTGCCAAGTGCATCTGCTTTTACAGTCTTGTTCTCAATCTGTTTGCCATCTGCAAAAAGATTGATGATAATGCTCTCCGGACGTTTGCCATCCTGATTGTCTGCGTCCTCCCAGGTCTTGGTTCCGCTAAGGGAAGTAACCGCTGTGGTATGAGTATTGGTCAGGGTTGTAACGGTTCCGTCTGTGCTGTTATCGGTCAGTTCGTATCCATCTGGAAGATCTTTCTCTGCCCAGGTGTACTCGATTGCTTTTCTGTTAGCCTTCTCCGGAAGACCGGTTATGGTCTCGGTCCAGTTGTTGGCTGCAGTCAGAGTCGCTGTTGTTCCTGTTTCTTTGCCATCTGCAAGAAGAGTTACGGTGATGCTCTCCGGACGGATTCCATCCTGGTTATCTGCATCAGCCCAAATCTTGGTGATGGTGGCACTGGTCTGGCCTGGGGTGTAGCTGTTGATAATGTCGTTGTCATCATAGGTCGTGGTGTAGTCCTCTACCGGGGTTTCGCTTACGGTGTAGGTGATTTCCTGGCCATTTGCGAACTTCGGCAGATTGGTAAAGCTGTAGTTCCAGCTGCCATCCTCGCCTGCGGTTACCGTCTGGCTGTTCACTTCTTCTCCATTTGCAAGAAGTTTCACGGTAATGCTCTCTGGGCGTTTGCCGTCCTGATCCTCTGCATCATTCCAGGTCTTGGTTCCGCTGATCTCGGTTGTTTCTGGTACATGGGTGTTGATGAAGTTGTTGCCATCCAGCTCGGTGGTGTAGCCTTCAACTGCATCCTCGGTTACGGTGTAAGTAATTTTTCCATTCTCATTGTACTCTGGAAGTTTCTCAAATTTATAATTCCAATTTCCATTTCCATCAGGAGTTACCTTCTGATCTTTAACTTTCTCACCATTTGCAAAAAGGTTTACGGTAATGCTTGTTGGACGGATTCCCTCCTGGTCATTATTATCATTCCAGGTCTTGGTTCCAGCAATCTCGATTTCTCCTACATAAGTATTCGTGAAATCAATGGAATCTACTTTCTCACCATTTTTCTTAATAACCTTGCTTACATTCAAGGTTCCATTTCCGGCATCTGTTACAGTTGCTTCTACTGTATAAATAGTTCCGTCATAAGTAACAGTTCCATCATCTCCCTTAACTTCTGATACTGTATAAGTATGAGTACCAACGTCTGCAAGGGTGTAATTAATTGTGGTAAAGTTCACACTTCCGTCAGCTTCGTTAGGAATTGTCTCAAGAACTTTTGTATTCTCAGCAGTCAGTTCCTTCAGCTCAAAGCTAAATGCACCAGCTGCAAGAGTTTTATTCTTAAGCTTCTTATTTGCTTCCAATGTGAGACTTCCGGTAGCATTATAAATATTGGTAAATACAGTTCCACCCTCAGACTCTGTTCTGGTGATAGCAAGCTTGCCGTCACTACCTTCTGCTACAGTTACTGTTACGGTACGGGTTGCGTTTGGATCGTTGGTTACGCCCTCTCCGCTTCCGCTTTCGGTAATTGTATAGGTATAGGTATTTCCAACATCTGCAAGGCTGTACTTAATAGTTCCAAAGGTCAATGACTGACTGTTTCCACTGGTTGCAGTTGTTGTTACACTTGTTTCTGCCGGCATTGGAGCAGTTTCAGAATCTGCTGTCAGGTTGAATGTCCATGCATCTCCGTCTTTAAATTCACGGCCGCTTAATACCTTTGTCACACCAAGTGTAGTTTCACCTTCCGCATATTTATTGGTGAAAGTTAAACCATTTTTGGCATCTTCTATCTGCTCAACCTTAAGTGTTCCATCTCCGTTGTCTGTAACGATAACTTTCACAGTTCTTGCTGTGTTCGGATCGTTTTCTACGTTGGTTACATTTCCAGACTCGGTAATTGTGTAAACGTAGGTTCCAACATCTTTAAGTGTGTAGTTAATCTTTCCAAAATTAAGAGTTTCGCTGTTTCCACTGGTTGCACTTGTGGTAATGACTGGATGTTCCGGCATCGGGGCAGTTGTCGGAGATGCTGTTACTGTGAATGTCCAGTTATCACCAGACTGGAAGGAACGTCCAGTCAAGGTCTTGGTTGCGGTGAGGGTTGTGGAGCCGGTCGCCTTATAAGTGTTGGTAAAATTCAGCTCATCCACTTTCCGATCTGCACTTGCTACCAGGTTTCCTTTTCCGTCATCTGTTACGGTTACCGTGATCTTGTATTCAGTTGCATCATAGGTGATTCCCTCTACGGTTGTTCCTTTTCCCTGCTCGCTGACGGTGTAATAGTAGGTTCCTGCCTCTGTGTACTCGATCTTTCCGAAGCTGTAAGCCCCATTCTCACCGTTGGTCGCGGTCACTGCTGCTTTTCCGTCTTTTGCTTTCCAGTCCTTATCTGTTTCCTGCAGGACGAAGGTGAACTTTCCTGCTTCCAGGGTCTTTCCTTCCAGGGTCTTTGTTCCGCTGAATGTGATTTCTGTTTTCTGGGAACTATAACTGTTCTTGAAATCCAGGTTGTTCACTTCACGGTCTGCCTTTGCTACCAGGTTTCCTTTTCCGTCATCTGTTACGGTTACCGTGATCTTGTATTCAGTTGCATCATAGGTGATTCCCTCTACGGTTGTTCCTTTTCCCTGCTCGCTGACGGTGTAATAGTAGGTTCCTGCCTCTGTGTACTCGATCTTTCCGAAGCTGTAAGCCCCATTCTCACCGTTGGTCGCGGTCACTGCTGCTTTTCCGTCTTTTGCTTTCCAGTCCTTATCTGTTTCCTGCAGGACGAAGGTGAACTTTCCTGCTTCCAGGGTCTTTCCTTCCAGGGTCTTTGTTCCGCTGAAGGTGATTCCTGTTTTCTTAGATGTATAACTGTTATGAAATACCAGATTATCTAGCCCTTTATCAGCACTCGCATTCAGTGTTCCGTTTCCATTATTAGTTACCGTTACTGTAATAATGTAACTATCTGTAGTATACGTCACTCCTGGAAGTTTATTTTCCGGTACTTTTTCAATCACTTTATAATAATAAGTTTTCGCCGTAGTATATGTGATTGTATCAAAAGTCACGGTTCCGTCTGCCGCATTGCTCTTGGTGTCTGTATAGCCACCTGTTACTGCATTTCCGGCCGAATCTACTTCTGCGATTGTGAAGCTAAATTCCCCCTCTTTTAGTTCTCGACCACTTAACTCCTTCTTTACAACAGGTGTATATGTTCCACTTGCTCCAGTGTTAGAAATATTTACATAGGCAGTACGTTCTCCCTGAATAGGGGCTTTATGAATTTCTCCACCTATCTGATGTAGAATTTTTGCCACATCTAACTGAGAGACATTATTTCCAGAATATAAGGTTCCATCTGGTAACAACTGAATACCAGGTAACTGACCTCCACCTAACTTAACTGTTCCATTAAATGGAGTTCCATCTTCTTTTATATAATTCCATACGATATTCAGGCCAGCTTTTGACCAGTTTTTGCCATCCTTAATATTAGTTCCACCAACATCTACTATTCCGATATCACCGCCTAACAAATCAAGTTCTGTTATTCCATCTGGAACAATCATATTTATTACTAATTTTTCAGCTGAATCGGCTAATATATTTCCATTGTATGGTAAATAAACCGAATTTCCGGTCAAGACATTTGGAGTAATATAAATAACCTGTGTACCATTTCCTGATTTAGCCGTTCCTAAATCCCTGGCCAGAGTTTTCAACTTCCCATTAATCATGGCAGATACGCCACCAGAAGAATATTCTCCATTAGTAACTCTTGAAGTAAACTCACTATCTGACAAGCCATATTTTACATTATTTACTTGTCCTGATATTGAAATTTCACCTGATTTAGATGTTGTGTACAGATTTCCATCTCTTAATTTAACTGTACCACTAGCTGTTTTTACGTAGTTATCATTATTAAAAATTTCAATTGCTGTATTTTCACTATAAGATACTGTGAAGTCCTTATATGTATTACTTACCTTATTATATTTTCCACTGCCATACGTATATTGTCCTGACTTACTTTCTTCGAGCTCATATACACTATACTTATAGGAAGAAGAACCCGTTCCGCTGGAGCTTCCTAACTCAATCGTATCAAAATTGAAAGATTGAGTTCCATCCTTACTAAATGTAAGCGCTTTTACCTGTACCAGCTTATCGTTGCTATCAAATAATCCAAATTTAAATGTTTCTGTATCTTTTAATCCAGAAACCGTTTTAGTTGTATGAATCTTTAATCTTTCTGTATACTGGCCAACGTTACCGCTATCGCCTATATCACTACCATCTGAGTGAAACGAATCTGTGGCAATATTTCCTTCCATGTCGCCAGCATTATAGAACGTTCCTGCAAACACAGCATAATTTGTCGCAGATCCCAGAGAACCATATACATCTGAAACAGTGGTATTACCAATAGTGGTAACGTTTATCTCTGCCGCGTCACCATTAATCTCACCGCCAGATACCTTTTTGGTGTAGTCTAATATATTATTGCTTTTTATTACAGCATAATTACTTTGATCATAATTCTGACTATAGCTTCCCTGTTTTAACCTTAACAAAACAATTTGGGCATCACTAATGTCTGACACGCTTAATGTTGTATCTGCATAACCACCTGTCACTTCAACTTCAGCGACCTGTGATTTAGCCTCGTACCATGAACCGTTATCTTTCATTGCAGCCACATAGTAAGTTCCGTCCGGGGCATTAAGCCTAACATCAACATAATTCAGACTCTGCGTACTTACCATTCCCACCGTCGCCGCAAACGTAGTCACTGATGAGTCGGCCATGATCATCACCAGAGTGAGAAACAATGCTAGAAATCTTCTTACATAACCATTCTTCTTCATAAATTCTCATTCCTTTCTTGAACTTAGAATATCCATTTATTTTAACCGAACATGGATTGTTTTCCTTCACATTCGTGTATTATATTTAAAATGGTTCATTATTTATAGCTATTGTAACATCTAAGCTCTTTCTCCATCTCTTTCATTTGCAAAACATTTTCCATAATAGTGGTTTCTTTTATATAAGTTTTACGTTTCTGCAGTCTTATGAAGGCCACGGTCCCATCAGGTTCTTCGATCAACTATAACGCCATCGCTTTCGCACACCTCACCTACTGATGCCACGTAGAAGTCTACCTGCAGAGATTTCTTCTCACCGGAACATTTGCGGAAGGCTTTCTCAATTCGCCTGGAAACCATTGGACAGTTTTCCTGGCTGATTCCGATCAGCATGATTATGTACTGCCGCATATTGTATTTTGTATAAAAATCCCCTTTGCGGACAGAGGATTGTATGGCTTTCTTCAAGGCGTGGGACATGTCACGCTCTTTTTCTTCTGAAATGTCATTTTTCTTATAATCCAGGGTACAGAGCATGACGAACACCGACAAGCCGGAGCGCTCCACCATACGGCAGAATACATGGTAAATATCAATAAAGCTTGGGAACGGGCAATAATAAGCACCTACTTCCGCATCTTTTTCCCGAAGTCTTTCCTTGATGTCCTCAATTGCACCTGCGGCCTGGGAGGTTCGCTCTCCCATCAGCTGGAACTGCTCCAGCATCCGGGCAGAGGGAGCGACTCCCAGCTCTTCGAACAGCCGCCGCTCTGTATTTTTGTAAACTTCAAGACCTTCCTTATATCTGGACATTCCAATCAGACTGTCGATTTCCCAGATCTGCCATTCATCGAAGGGATAGATTTCTGCTGTCATATGGGAAATCCGGTGCAGATCTTCGTATCGCTCGTTGTTTTTCAGCCACTGGCACAGCTGGGTCGTCACCTGGAAATAATCATCTCTGCATTGAACATTTTCCACTGCCGCCCAGTTTTCCCCGATCATATCCGGGAGAAATTCGCCTTTATAGATTTTCCAGATCTTCAGCCACAGCTGTAACCGGTCACCTTCTCTTTTCTCCGTCCGGACCTGTTCCACCAACCTCTTAAATTCGCATACATCTACCCAGACCTTGATGTTCTCATCCCAGCAGCACATACCAGACTGAATGTTAATGTACTTACTCTCCGGCAGGCCAATGTCCTTCAACTGTTTCCTTAAGCGGAAAATGGTGTTGTTCAGGCTGCTGTTTTTGTTCTCAACCTCTACCCGACCGTATAAGGCTTCAATCATTGCCGCCTTGGAAATTCCGCCGTCTTCGGTATGAAGCATGAGCAGCTGGAACAACTGTGTTGTTTTCGAGTTCTTATTGCGGTCCAGCACCAGCTCTTTCCCCGCATATTCCAGGGAAAAGCTTCCCAGCATACAGACCTTTAATATTTTCTTGTCCATTTATTTTCTCCATAAATGCTATTAGCAGTCAACATTATATGATATTCTTGCTTCTGTGCAAAAAACACTTATTCTATTAAATTAGGAAAAAACTTTTTTCTCGGCGTAATTGGATGCCAGAGGGCAAAAACTCCCCTTATACATCCATAATATATTTTTTCTCTTTGCACGTCAATAAACATGGGATAAAATAACCGAAAAACGGTTGAAAAACATTCCTTTCTAAAATCAGAAAGATACCTCAAAAACAATTGAATAAAACATAAAAACATGTCACAATATATACACATTGTGTAACTTTTAGTGGAGGAATGATGGACGTACAAAATGAAATAAAGAAATTGCGTGAGCAGACCGGAATGAACCGAAAGCAATTTTGCGAATATTTTGAAATTCCCTATAGAACTGTAACCGAATGGGAAAGAGGAACCAGAAAAATGCCAGCTTATGTGCTGCGCCTATTAATTTATAGAGTAAAGCACGGATAATTTTATGTAAAAAAAGAAGAAGTGTTTACGCTTCTTCAGTATTTGCACTTCTTCTATTTTTTTCACAGTTACGCGTTCTCGGCTTCCATCTCTGCGTTGATTGTGTCTTCGCTTTCTGCCATTGCCTGCAAAGTCATGGTCAGCAGTTTCTCCAGATCCCAGCCAAGCTGCTCCGCGCCACGCTGGATGACTTCACGGGAACATCCTGCAGCGAAACCTTTGCCCTTATATTTTTTCTTAAGAGATTTCAGCTCCATGTCCAAGTTCTCTGGCATACCATTTCATAACGGCTTCTACCGTCAGGGCATGCTGGATGTGAAAAGGATCTTTGTTGTATTTTTTCAGTAACTGAAATGCCTCTTCGCTTGTTATTGTCTCCATGTCAGTCTCTCCTCGTATGTCTGAATTATTTTCTGTATATTTGCATCCGTTTCTGCATATCTGCATCAGCTTCGTATATCTGCATCAGCTTCGTATATCTGCATCAGCTTCGTATATCTGCATCATTTTCCATATATCTGCATACCTTTTCTTACATTGGACATCGGCTTTTTACAGGCATATCCTCACCTTTTACATATCTGCTGTTAAATTCCATGTTGATCTGGCGGAGTTCTTTTTCGCCATCTATGTAATCCTGATACATCTCTGCCAGTCCGGCCATGCAGCCGTCACAGCTGGCTTCTATATTTCCCAGTGACTCTGCCACAATCTTCTCCCGTTCTTCACGAGTTGTCTCTGCAATTAAATATCCAGCCATTTTTCCCTCACTTCAAAATTTTATCTTTCTGGTCCAGCAATGCCTCACAGGCTGCGCATGCCGGACAGTCGCAGTATTTCGCACCTGCTGCCTTGCGCTCTTTGGCATGGGCCAGAATGTTCTTCGCCCCGTCTGCGCCGAAGACTTTCGCTCCCATATCGGATCCTGCGAAAGAAATCAGACCGTCGATCGACATAATGTCTGCTTCCAGCTCTGCCACGTAAGCCTTCGCCGCAGCTGCCTCGCCCTCTTTTCCTGCTGCATCCAGATAATTCTGTGCTGCCTCTTTCACTTCCTTGCATGCAGATGGTGCTGCCAGTAAATCTGCTGTTAATTCCCGAATTGTCTTTGCCATGGTAAAATCTCCCTTCTGTGGTTTATGTTTGATACATTTCTTTGTTGGGTTTACTTCTTAATTATTTTCTTTCCTAACTTGCTTTACTTTGCAGCTTGCTTTCATTGTCTTGGAATTACTTTTTATGACATCTATTATAGCCTACTTTTCGGGGATTTCAACCTGTTTGTGAGAGCCCAGCTCCCAATTACCATGTACGGTAAATTTCAATTTCTTCGTTTTAATGTCCACTTTTTTTCTTCCAATATCCACTTTTTTGCTTCCAATGTCCACCTTTCGCTTCCAACGTCCACCTTTTTGATCTTGAGCACCCACTTTCCCACTTCTTATTGCAACCCACTCTTCGAACTGTTATAATTTGAACAGACTTTATTACCCATCTAGGGAACTATCAAAATTTATAATAATCCGAACCGTTATGCTTTTTTAATAAAAAACTCAGGAGGAAGCTATGGAAAAAAAACGAGTAGGTGTGATTACCTTCCATAATTATGATAACTATGGCGCGATTCTGCAGAGCTATGCCCTTCAGAAGAAACTACGCGAGATCGGCACACAGCCAGAGATTATTGATTACCGCTGTGATTATATCAGCAATCCCTTCCGTCTGGTGAATCTGAAAAAGAAGGGACTTTTTAATTATATTTACGGTGCGATCGGTCATATTTGCTACATTCCACGCCGTTTCAAATGCAACAAATTCCGTAAGCACATGCGTTACAGCCAGCCGGTTACCCAGGGGAAAATGCAGCCTGTTGCCGGCAAATACGACATTTATATTGCAGGCAGCGACCAGATCTGGGACTATAAGCTTACCAATTTCGATACCACCTATTTCCTGGATTTCGTGAAAGAGGGAAAAAAGAAATGCAGCTATGCCGCAAGTATCGGGGAAAATCTTCCGCCGGAAGAATACCAGCAGAAATATAAAAAGCTTCTTTCCGATTTTGATGAGATTCTGGTCCGGGAGGATTACGGCGCTGACATTGTAGAGAACCTGACCCAGAAGCGCCCTGAAGTGGTATGTGACCCTACTCTTCTGCTCACCGCTGAAGAATGGGACAAGCTTCTGGTGGAACCTAAATATAAAGAGAAATATATTCTGGTTTACCAGCTTGGCATTAATAAGGAAATCGTTGATTTCGCCCACCGTCTCCATGACAAAACCGGCTATCGCGTTGTTTACATTCCGTTTCCTCTTGTGGGACTTCTGAAATGTGACTGTAAGATTACCGTAGGCCCGGCAGAGTGGATGGGACTTTTCAAAAATGCAGAATACGTTATTTCAGATTCTTTCCACGGAGTTGTATTTTCCCTTATTTTTAACCGCAAGTTCTTCGCCAAGGTGAATGGTCACCACATGAACCGCCGTGTACAGCAGCTTCTGAATATGGTAAATCTCACCGACCGGACTATGGATGATGTTTCTTATGAGAAGCTTACTGAAGAGATTGATTTCACCTATGCCAATGAGCAGCTTGCCCGTTTCCGGGAACATTCTATGGAGCAACTGCGGAAAATGGTAAGTGAGGCGGAAGTACTTTAATTTTGATGCCGAATTTTAAAGATAAATTTGAAGATAAATTTCGAAGACATTTAAGTGAAAACCCTTAATGATCACGGAGGTTTTTTTACTATGCTTACAGCAACTCAGATGAAACAGGATTGCTGCGGCTGTATGGCCTGCAGTTTCTCCTGTCCCAAGTCCGCAATCTCCATGAAAAAGGATGAATGCGGTTTCCTTTACCCTGAAATTAATCAGGAATTATGTGTTCACTGTAATCTGTGTACCAAAGTCTGTCCCCTTCAGAACACATATACAGGTGCTGATGCAGTTCCGGATATCTATGCGCTCCAGAATCATCAGAAAGCCATTGTCAGTGAAAGTTCATCTGGCGGTATGTTTTCCCTGCTTGCGGACTGGACACTTGCTCAGGGCGGCGTCATTTACGGAGTTTCTTTCGATGAGGGCTTCCAGGTGCGCCATATGCGCGCAGACTCGGCAGAAAAAGCTGCGGCTTTCCGCACTTCCAAATATGTGCAAAGTGATCCATCACATATATATCAGACGATCTGTGATGACCTGGCAAACGGCCTTACAGTGCTGCTTACCGGCACTCCCTGCCAGATTGCAGGTGTTGCCCGTTTTCTGGAAATAAAACACGCAGATACTACCAGCCTTTACACCTGTGACAATATCTGCCACGGAGTTCCAAGCCCTGGTGTATGGAAGGATTATCTGGAGATTTTGAAGTCCAAGTATATGGACACTGACGCACAGATTACTTCCATCAACATGAGAAGCAAACGTGTCTCCTGGAAAAAACAGGTGATGGACATTTCTGTTTCCAAGGGAAATCTGCTGCCTGTACTTGAAGAATTTTCCTTTAACAAAATATTCCTCAGTCTTTTCCCAGTCCGTCCATCCTGCTTCCATTGCCATTACACAAGCTATAAAAGGCCGGCAGATTTTACCCTTGGAGATTTCTGGAATGTGGACAGCGCGGGCATCAAATTTGATGTTACCGGTGGTGTAAATGAGGTTCTTGTGAACACGGAAAAAGGCCGGAAGCTTTTTGTCCTTATCCGTGAAAACGCAGTTTACCAGCCTGTTTCCAAAGCAGCCGGATGGCAGCCTCATCTGGAATATTCCACCAAGGCTCCCGGGAATCAGGAAGCCTTCTGGACTGAATACAGTGCAGCCGCTGATCTAAAGACCAAGGAAGCTCTGCTCCGCAAATATATGAAGGGCTCCACCCTTACCAGAATTATCCGTAAAGTAAACCCGATTTTGCAGAAAACCGGACTGTACAGTATTGCGGGAAAAATGTATAAGAAAGTTTTTGTAAAGAAATGAAAAGGAATTTTTAATGAAGAAAGAAAAAAATGTAAAAAAAGCTTTTTTATGGAATATGATCGGAAGTACCTGTTATTCCGGTTCTTCCTTTCTGTATCTCCTTGTAGTAACCCGAATCTGTGGTGCCACCCTGGCAGGTTTTTTCTCACTTAGCTATGCCACTGCCCAGCTGCTGCTCCAGGTAGGTCGCTACGGTGTCCGTACATACCAGGCCACGGATCTGAACCAGAAGTATTCCTTTTCCGAATACAAGCTTTCCAGGGTAATTACCTGCGGATTGATGATGCTGTTCGGAATTATATACAGCTCTTTCAATTTCAGCGGCGAGTATATTGTCATCAGTATTTTTATTATTATGATGAAAATGATCGATGCCGTGGAGGATGTTTTCCATGGAAATCTTCAGCAGAATTATCACGTGGAGCAGATGGGAAAGGCGCTGACCATCCGTAACGTTTACTCGGCAGTATTTTTTACAGGCATTCTTATGGTCACAAAGAGCCTGTATATTACCTGCACTGCCACAGCTGTCACATCCCTGATTCTCTGTCTGGCAGTGAATTCCTGGTTTGCACGAAGATATGGAATGCCAGACGCCACTGCAGACAACACTACCTGCCAGCACGACGCTAAGCAGGCGATGGGCGATGCATATAAATGTAAAACTGACCAGAGTTCTGGCAACACACATAAGTGTGAAGCCAGTCAAGGCATGGACACTGCGAACAAGTGCGAAGCCAGTCACAGTATAGGCGATTCGCACAAATTCCGACACGTAACGAAGTTACTGAAAATATGCACCCCTATGTTTATCGGTACCTTCCTTTCCCTGCTTCTTTACAATGTACCGAAATACGCTATGGCCAACGTGCTGACGGACGAGTACCAGACCTATTACAGTATTCTGTTTATGCCGTCCTTCGTCATTACCCTCATGTGTGAGTTTGTATTCAAGCCTACCATCACTACTATCGCACAATTATGGTGGGAAAATGACCTGAAAAAATTCACTATGTATGTTCTTCGTATCATTACAGTTATTCTAGTGTGCTGTGCAGGAATCGTAGTCGGCGGACATCTGATTGGCCGAACACTTTTGGAGATTATCTACGGCGTAGATCTGTCTCCTTATAAGCTGCAGTTTATTGTGCTGCTGATTGGCGGCGGAATCGGTGCAGAGGTTTATATGCTCTACAATATCCTCATCGCCATCCGATGGGGCAAATGTATGCTTCCGGTTTATTCCGTCACGGCGGTTATTACAATTGCTGTTGCAAGAACTATGGTAAACCAGTGGGGAATTATGGGAGCTTCTTTGAATTACCTGCTTTCCTGCTCTATTTTATTTGTACTTTTTGCCTCAATTCTGATTTTTGTAATTCTTCGGAAAAAGCGTCAAAAATAATGTCAGATTATATAAGTCCCCCGGAAAAATGGCATTCTGTTTCGAAAACCTTTCTTTCCGGGGGATTCTTTATCTTCCTTTATTCTTTTAGATTTCTCTCGAATTATATATGTATTGAGGCTTACATGTCAAGCATCTGCGACTGCTCTTACCTTTCTATACAAGGGAGCTGATATCCTTGTACACCTTCATATCCAGACAGTGCCAGAAGCAAAAGCAAATCCCTTTGTGGTCCTTTCCAGGATTCTGCAGGTTCGTACCATTCGTGGATGGTATGCTCTCCACCGCCTTTTCCTCCCCAGCCCACGGTGATGGCAGGGATTCCAAGACTGATGGGGATGTTGGCGTCTGTGCTGGCGGCACCGATGTACAGGGTTTCCATGCCAATGGCCTGATTTGCAGCATTTGCAGCCTGGACAATCTGGCAGGATTTTTCCTGGGTACCAGCAGGGCGCCTACCCTTTTGTTCGAAGGTGACTGTAATGCGGTCATCTTCTGCTGAGGTTTCCCTGTCTCCATTATCAGCATTCACTGGCACTGCGCCAGCTGTATCTCCCACACTGCTTTTCGCTGTCATATTATTGTCGTCAAGGATTCCTGTACTCTCAGACCTTAAAGTTCCATATCCCCAGCGGGCGTTTTCCTCATTCACGGCTTCTTCTATTGCCTGGTGGAGTTTTGCGGATAATTTCTCAAGTTCCCCTGCATCCACAGAGCGCAGATCCACCAGCATAGAACACTCTGCCGCGATTACATTTACAGACGTGCCGCCGTTTACTACGCCTACACTGAAAGTAGTTTTCGGATTCTTTGGTGTCTGGAAATCGCTGATTTTCGCAATCGCCCTTCCCATTGCGTGAATCGGGTTGGGAATTCCGAAGCCGGTGAAGCTGTGTCCGCCGGTTCCGTGGAAAGTTACCAGATAGCGCTCGCTGCCTACTGCCTGGTAAATGATTCCAGAGGTTTTTTTATCATCAATGGAAACGAAACCGTCGTAGCGCCCTTCTGTGTCTGCCATATCCTTAAATACATGCTTAATTCCCCTCAGATCACCAAGTCCCTCTTCGCACACATTTGCACAGAACACAATATCTCCCTCGCCGCGAATGCCTGTAGCATTCATTGCTCTTGCAAGACTGAGAAGCTCCGCTACCGCCCTGGTATCGTCTCCGATTCCCGGACAGCTGTAGCGTTCGCCTTCTTTCTTCAAAGTAAGGTCTGTCTCCC
>ENA-ORNQ01000964-ORNQ01000964.1-human-gut-metagenome-genome-assembly--contig:-NODE-964-length-24993-cov-3.996311_pt1 | contig 24993 bp, 30 predicted proteins | sample MGYA00242116_ERZ509024 | MGnify/ENA primary metagenome ERZ509024 (study PRJEB26280, sample SAMEA2338697) | human gut metagenome | biome: human gut; feature: human-associated habitat; material: faeces...
CTCAACAGGGTAATCCGATGGGCGTTCAGCCCGGTGCTATCAACCCCCTCACCGGCCAGCCGTATTTCGGTTAAGTAAGCGAAAGACACGCGGCCGCAGAATAAGCGGTCGCGTGTCTTTTTTCTAAGGAGGACAAGTCTATGTTTGATTTTGATACCCCTCGGGAGGCGAAGCGGTTCCGCGTCAATCATCCGAACGGGTACATTGAGATAAACGTGGGGACGTTTTTCGGCACATCCCCGCAGAAGAAAGTGAACAAGCTGCTGCGCCTCGCCCGGAAGTATTGCACAGAGGACCAGCGTAAGGAGCTGCTCTGCAATATCGTGGAGGAGGCTAAGTACCGCTCGGACATACTCGATGAGCTGGACAGCCTGATTTCCAAAGGCCGGATGCTGTTCCACGCAATTTTCGGAAAGCAGTGGCCCACCGACATCATCTCAGCCAGCGGGTATAACGCCATCGACAAGCAGCGCAAGCAGTTGAGTGCCTACGCGGAAGTTATCGCGGGAGAGAGGTGGGAAGGATGAAGCACCACCTCAGCATTGACCTTGAAACCTTCAGCAGTGTTCCCATTGGCAAGGCCGGAGCCTACAAGTATGTGCAAAGCCAGGACTTCGAGATCCTGCTATTCGCATACAGCCTGAACGACAGCCCCGTGGTGGTTGTGGATTTGGCGCAAGGTGAGGTTCTCCCGGACTGGCTCTATAAAGCCATAGAAAGCCCGGAGTACATCAAACACGCCTACAACGCCGCGTTCGAGTGGTACTGTCTCTCGAAGTTCTACGGTCATCTGCTGCCGGTGGACCAGTGGCGGGACACGATGCTGCACGGCCTCTACTGCGGCTACACAGCGGGCTTGGACGCCACCGGCAAGGCGCTGGGTCTGCCAGCCGAAAAGCAGAAGCTCTCGGTAGGCAAGGCGCTCATTCGGTACTTCTGCGTACCCTGCACCCCCACACAATCAAACGGTGGACGGCACCGCAACCTGCCGAAGCACGACCCGGATAAGTGGGATTTGTTCAAGACCTACTGCTTGGGTGACGTCACCACCGAGAAGGAGATCGAGCGCCGGCTGTCGGCCTTTCCAGTGCCGGATGACATCGAGAAACAGTGGCAGACTGACCTGCTCATCAACGCCAGAGGCGTGGCGGTGGACATGGGCATGGTGCGCGGTGCTCTGGAAATCGGGGCGCAGTCCCGTGACCGGCTCATGCAGGAGGCAATCTCCATCACCGGGCTGGAAAACCCGAACAGCATCGCCCAGCTCTCGACGTGGCTGGAAAAGGCCACTGACACGCCCGTCACTGACCTGCGGAAAGACACGGTTGCCGCTATGCTGGAAAACAACGCTGTGACCGGCTCGGCCAACCGGATGCTTGAAATCCGGCAGGAGCTGGGCAAAACCAGCACCAAGAAGTACGACGCTATCGAGGCCGCTGTGTGCGCCGATGGCCGGGTACGAGGGCTGCTTCAGTTCTACGGAGCCAACCGCACAGGCCGCTGGGCGGGCCGTCTCGTGCAGGTCCAGAATCTCCCGCGCACCTACATTGGGCAGCTCCCGCTGGCTCGTGAGGCTGTCAGGAACAAGCAGGAGGACAAGCTGCGGTTCCTCTACGGCTCCGTGCCTGATACCCTGTCCCAGCTCATCCGTACGTCGTTCGTGGCGTCCGAAGGCAACAAGCTGGTGGACGCTGACTTCAGCGCCATCGAAGCCCGCGTCATTTCGTGGCTCGCGGGAGAGCAGTGGCGGCTGGAAGTGTTCAGGACCCACGGCAAAATCTACGAGGCGTCGGCCAGCCAGATGTTCGGCGTCCCGCTGGAAAAAATCAAGAAGGGCAACCCCGAATACGCCCTGCGGCAGAAGGGCAAGGTCGCAGAACTGGCGCTCGGCTATCAGGGCAGCTCCGGTGCGCTCATCGCAATGGGCGCTCTGAAAATGGGCATCCCGGAAGATGACCTGCCGGACATCGTTTCCCGCTGGCGGGATTCCAACAAGCGCATCGTAGACCTCTGGTACTCCCTCGAATCGGCAGCGGTGTCTGTCATTCAGACCGGCCATCCGGCGGGCGTAAGAGGGCTGATGCTGGCCCGCGAGATGGACATTGAAAACGGGCTGGACTTCCTGACCATCACCCTGCCGAGCCGCCGCAAGCTCTACTATGCGAAGCCCTCGCTCGGTGAGAACTCTTGGGGCCGCCCCTCCATCTTCTACTACGGCGTCAACCAGACCACAAAGCAGTGGACGCAGCTCGAAACCTACGGGGGCAAACTCGTGGAGAACTGCGTTCAGGCCATCGCCCGTGACTGCCTTGCAATCGCCATCGAGCGGTTGGAGGCCGCCGGGTTCCCGGTGGTGTTCCACATCCACGACGAAGTAGTGGTGGACTGCCCTGCGGAGAAGGCAGACCTCGATGAAGTCGTGCGGCTGATGTCGCTGCCGATTCCGTGGGCGCCTGACCTTCCTCTCAACGCTGATGGCTGGGTTGGCGATTTCTTCAGAAAGGACTAACGCCATGTTTGTACACAAAAATGCTGAGGGCTATCCTGACCCCACAGTCGGCGAAGCGATGAGCAACATCGCGCAAGAGGAACGCCGCAAGGAGGCTGACCGGCTTGCCACCATCAGCGCCCTTATCCCCGTGATGAAGGGCTGCGCGGAGTTGGTAGGCTTTGAGGTCGTGGGCCGGATCGTCCTCATGGACAAGGAAACTGGCAAGAAATACAGGTAGACGGAAGGAGGTCGGAGCCAATGGTCAATGACCGCCAAATTACAATCTCTGTCGGTAACAACCGAAAGAGCGTGAACTGGCAGCCGCAGACCCTGATGCTGTCGGAGTTCTACGAAAAGCTCCGAATTCCCAGCCGGTCAACAGAGACGATGCAGGAGTACCTCTCCCTGCGGAAATCTGAACAGGATGACAAGAAAGACATCGGCGGGTTCGTCGCTGGCACCCTGTCTGGCCCGCGCCGCAAGGCCGGGGCCGTGACAGGCCGCGAAATTATCACCCTCGACTTTGACACCATCCCGCCCGGTGGCACCGAAGAAATCCTGAAGCGCGTAGACGCGCTCGGCTGCGGCTACTGCATCTATTCAACACGCAAACACTCACCGGCAAGCCCCCGGTTGCGTATTCTGCTGCCCCTCGACCGCACGGTCACGGCAGACGAGTACGAGCCGCTGGCCCGGTATATGGCCGTCTGCATCGGCATTGAGTTCGCTGACCCGACCACGTTCGAGGCCACGCGGCTGATGTACTGGCCGAGCTGCTGCAAGGACAGCGAGTACATCTTCACGTTCGGCGATAAGCCCATGCTCTCCGCAGACGGTCTGCTGAACGCGATGAACGAAAAGTTCGGGGATTGGCGCGACGTCTCGAAGTGGCCGCAGGTCCCCGGTGCAGACAACGCCTACAAGAAACTGGCAATGAAGCAGAGCGACCCACTCAGCAAGGCTGGCGTGGTGGGCGCGTTCTGCCGGACATACGACATCTACGGCGCGATGGACACCTATCTCGACGGCATCTATGCGCCGGTGGATGATTCCAGAGGAAGATATACCTATCTTGGCGGCAGCACGACCGGTGGAGCAGTGGTGTACGACAACGGGATGTTCCTGTACAGCCACCACTCCACCGACCCCTGCTGCGGCAGGTTAGTCAACGCCTTCGACTTGGTGCGCCTGCACAAGTTTGGCGACCTCGATGACGGCGCTGACCCAAACACGCCCACGAACAGGCTCCCATCCTACACGGCGATGTGCAACCTCGCTGTGGAGGACGCGCGGGTCTCCCGACAGCTTGCAAAGGAACGGGCCGATTCTGCTGTCAGTGATTTCAGCGGCCTGACCGAATCAGCGTCGGCCAGCGAGGGTGATAACCTCGACTGGACAATGGACTTGGAGCTGAACCGGCAGACCGGCACGATTAAGGCTACCATCGACAACATCTGGCTCATCCTTGAAAATGACCCGAACCTCCGGGGCAAATTCGCGCTGAACGAGTTCGCCGGACGCGGCGAAGTGCTGGGAGACCTGCCGTGGAGCGCGTTTGACAAAAGAAGGGGGTGGACAGATAACGACAATGCCGGCCTCTACTGGTACTTCGAGAAGGTCTACAAGATTACCGGCAACGGCAAAATCGACGGTGCTCTGTCCCTGCACAGCGAGAAGCACAAGTTCAATGACGTCCGCAACTACCTGTCCAAGCTGGAATGGGACGGTGTGCCGCGTCTCGATACCCTGCTCATCGACTACCTCGGCGCTGAGGATAAACCCTACGTCCGCGCCGTCACGCGGAAGTCTTTCACGGCGGCGGTGGCCCGGGCGATGACGCCGGGGTGCAAATATGACACCATGCTCATCCTCGCCGGTCCGCAGGGCATCGGCAAGTCTACGCTTCTCGACAAGATGAGCAAAGGCTGGTTCAACGATGGCATCCGCACCTTCGAGGGCAAGGAGGCCAGCGAGCTGCTGCAAGGCGTATGGCTGGTCGAAATTGGCGAGCTGGACGCCTTCAGGCAATCAGACGTGGCTCGCATCAAGCAATTCTTATCCCTGCGGGCAGACCGGTTCAGAGCAGCCTACGGGCGGCACGTCAAGGAGCTGCCGCGCTGCTGCGTGTTCTTCGGCACCACCAATACCGCCATGTTCCTACGAGATCGCACGGGCAACCGCCGGTTCTGGCCGGTGGACGTGGGCGTCCAGCCGCGCAAGAAGCTCGTGTGGGACACGCTCGATGAGGAGATTGACCAGATTTGGGCCGAGGCCGTCATGCGCTGGCGGTTTGGTGAGGGCCTGTTCCTGACCGGCGAGCTGGAAGAAGAAGCGAAGGAAGAACAGGAGGCCCACCGCGAGGTCAGCAGCAAGGAGGGCATCATCCTTGACTTCATCGACCAGCCGGTGCCGGAAGACTGGCCGAAGTGGTCGCTGGACAAGCGCCGGCTGTACCTCAACGGCACCGTGGAGGGTAGCGTCAATCTCGTCAAGCGCGACAGAGTATGCGCCTTGGAGATCTGGTGTGAAGCCTTTGGGGGCCAGCCGCGCGATTTCCGGTACAGCGATTCCACCGAAATCAATGACATCCTCCGGGCAATACCCGGATGGGAGAAAACGCCGGGAAGTCTGCGCTTCGGCTACTGCGGAAAGCAGCGCGGATTCCAGCGCATCAGAGGGAGGTAACGTCATGACAAAGAACACCGAAACCCTGCTCAGGCTCGTGCAGGAAAACCCCGATTTGCCGGTTGTCCCGATGGTGGACAGCGGCATTGCGTGGGACGATAGCGGCTACTTCATGGCCGCGTTCGGCGCGGCTGAGGTGGACGAGTACATCGTCTCCCGGCAGGATGACCGCATTTACTTCAAGAGCGATGATGACGTGTTCGACGTCTTGGAGCATGTGCTTTTGGACGAGGAGTTCAACGCCTTGCCTCAAACTGAAGCAGAGTGCCGGCCCTACTTCGAGGCGCTGCCTTGGATAAAGGCCGTCATCGTCTACATCGACCCGGTGTGATAAGGAGGCCGCAGATGAGCAAGAGAAACGATTTGGAACTCGTCAAGGATTGGCAGACCATCCGCACCGAGTTCGAGGCGATGGAGCGGATGTCCTGCGTCCCTGCGGGCATCCGCAGGGTCCGGGCTGACCACATCTTCGATGAGGAGAGGTCTGTCCGCTGGAACCGCGAGATGGTGGAGAAGAACAACGCCGACTATCAGGCAGAGGTGGCGCGGCTGAACACCGAAAAGAACAAGCGCCGCGACGCCATCCTCGAAGACATCTACCGGCTGATTCAGGAGGACGTGGGCCACGACCTATCACGGGTCAAGGCCCAGCGCCTCTGGGCGTATGCGTGGGAGTTGGGCCATGCGAATGGGTTCCCTGACGTCTACTACCATCTTCAGGACGCCATCGAGTTGGCACGAATGCTCTTAGAGTGAGCGCGGAGGTAATCAGTATGGTGGTGAAAAAGGCTGGCGGCAAAATCTATGGCGCAGTTCTCACGTCTGCGGAGAAGAAGGCCATGAACATGGAGATCGAGCGGCAGCTTGCGGAGTACACCCGGAAGCACGAGGTCGAGCTAAACGCGATGATTCTGTATGTGCTCCACGAGCAGCTTGGCTTCGGTGAACAGCGGCTGCGGAAGTTCTTCGACCGGTTCTCGGTGGAGATTGACGCGCTGGTCAAATACTACGAGATGGACGATGAGGACGCCGAGTGGCTCTGCACCAGAAAGCTGCTTGATATGGGCATCGACGTGGAGAAATGGTGCGATGAAAGCCGGAACATTTAGTGGAACATTCGCGGAACATTTGAATGTAAGTCGATGTTCAGGGCGGAAAGTCGAAAGTCAGGGCGGAAAGTCGAGCAATGTTCCACCCAATGTTCCACCTTCAATGTTCCGTTGTTCCGGCAATGTTCCAGTCGATGTTCCACCCCATTTGGTTCATAAACACGACACACGGTTGTTCTAAGCAACTTTTCAGTTCTCTTTATTTACTCTATGTAGTTAGTGGAACATTGGAACATTCACTACTAAATAGACCTGTAAATAGAGAGATTAGAGGAAGTAGAGAAAATACACACTCCCTAATTCGCCTAATCCGCGCAAATTATACGCGCGCGTGCGCGCGAGGAGGTACAGATGAAAGAAAGTCAAATTGAGCGGCGTCTTGTCGAAGGTGTGAAAAGGCTCGGCGGGATGTGCCTGAAGTTCGTCAGCCCCGGTACATTAGGTGTGCCTGACCGAATCATCATAACGGCGAAAGGCCGGGTCATCTTCGTCGAGCTGAAGACCGAGACAGGCCGCCTTACGAAAATCCAGAGGTATGTTATCGGAGAAATGCAAAAGCGCGGAGCCGACGCCCGCGTGGTCAAAGGCATCGACGAGGTGAAAGAGCTGCTTGCTGAAATCGAGGGAGGTGATGAGGCATGATGTTTGTACCCTATCCATACCAGCAGTATTGCATTGACCGAATCATCAGCGATCCGGCGATTGGGCTGTTCTTGGATATGGGCTTGGGAAAGACGGCTATCACCCTGTCGGCCATCAAAGACCTGCGGTATAACCGGTGGGAGGTCTCAAAGCCTCTCATCATCGCGCCAAAGAAGGTGGCCGAGGCCACGTGGACTACGGAGGCCGCGAAGTGGGACCAACTAAAGATGATGCGGGTCGTGCCGGTCCTCGGTACATCACAGCAGCGGCTGAGGGCTTTGGCGATGCCGGCAGACGCCTACGTGATAAACCGCGAGAACGTGACGTGGCTGGTCGAGCACTTCAAAAATGCGTGGCCGTTCGACATGGTGGTGTTGGATGAGAGTTCGAGCTTTAAGAACCCCCAGAGCAAGCGGTTCAAATCCCTGCGGCTGGTCCGCAGCAGGATTCGCAGAATTGTGGAGCTGACCGGTACTCCGACTGGCAACGGCCTTGAAGACCTGTGGGCGCAGATTTACCTGCTGGACGGCGGTGTACGGCTGTGTGGGACGCTGGGCGCATATCGTGACCGGTACTTCGTCCCCGGCAAGCGCAACCGCACGACCATCTTCAGCTACGACCCGAAGGAGGGCAGTTTCGAGATGATAAAGAGAGCTATCAGCGACATCTGCATCAGCATGAAGGCCAGCGACTACCTCACCCTGCCGGACGTCATACATAACGACGTTCCGGTGGCACTCGACGCTGCGGCCAAGAGAGCGTATGCCCAGTTGGAGACCGACCTGCTGTTGCAGGTGGACGAGAACACCATCACAGCCCAGAGCGCCGGCGTCCTGACGAACAAGCTCTTGCAGCTTTGCAACGGGGCGATTTACGACGAGGACCGGAACGCTGTCCATATCCACGACTGCAAAATCGACGCCTTCATGGAGCTGGTGGAGCAGCTCAACGGGCAACACGCTCTGGTGTTCTACGCCTTCCAGCATGACCGTGACCGGCTGGTGAAAGCTCTGGCAAATACGAATCTGCGTGTGCGGGTCTACTCCAACGCGCAGGACGAGGCAGATTGGAACAACGGTGAAATCGACATCCTGCTTGCCCATCCTGCGAGCTGTGGCTACGGGCTGAACCTTCAGCGCGGCGGGCATCACGCCATCTGGTTCGGGCTGACGTGGAGCTTGGAGCAGTACGAGCAGGCCAATAAGCGACTGCACCGACAGGGGCAGGAGCATCCGGTGGTCATCCACCACCTGATTGTGCAAGGCGGCATGGATGAGGCCGTCTTGGAGGCCCTTCACGACAAGGGCGATATGCAGAACGCGCTGCTGAACGCGCTGCGCGTCCGCATCAGTAAAATTCGGAGATAGGAGGCAGATGACCATGATTGGAACAGAAGAAATCGCCGAGATCGTGAAGGTAGCGGCAGCGGAGGTACTCGCCCGGAAGGATGAGATTCTCGATGAGGAGTATGACGCCCGGTATCACGATGTTAACCTGTTGATGAAGAACTACCGGAAATTGAAGGCCCACTACTCGCACGTGTCGCCTGAGACCTTGGAGGTCAGCGCCATCTGCTCGATGCGCCGGAAGACTGGCCTGATGATGAGCCACGTGGACAAGATGCTGGCCGCGTATGAGGCAATGTGCAAGGAATCCCTCAACCCGGACGAGGGACGACGGTGGGAGGCCCTCTACCTCCGCTACATCGACGGCAAGCGCATGAGCGTGGATGACATCGCCAGCCAGTTGAACATCGACAAGCGGACCTTCTACCGCGACATCAACAAGGCGATGGAGGATATGGCCGTGCTGCTGTTCGGTATCGAGGCCATCGGCTCGTGGAAGCATAAAAGAGCAAAGGTTACACCTTAAAGACGGTTTCCGGCTTGCCAGTCTCCCGGTGTTCAGGTATAATAACCGTAGGTCGTTTTCAACCTGCAACTGGACACCGGAGGGATGGCAATGCGGAAGACCGGCGATGAGCCAATCAAATTTAGAGGCAAGGACACGGGGCTGCGCCTCCGTGACTTTTGGAGCTGGGGCTTCTCGGACCTGCTGGACAACACCTTGCGCGGCAGCTATGCCGAGTTCATCGTCGCGGCGGCACTGGGCATCGACCTCTCCGAAGCGCGGGTGAACTGGGAGCCGTGGGACCTGACGTTCCGTGGCAGCATACGCGTAGAGGTCAAGAGCTGTTCCTACCTGCAAGCGTGGGAGCAGACGCGCCCGTCCGACATCAAGTTCAGCATCCGTCCGGCGATTCGGTGGACGGCCACCGAGGGCTGGGCCGGTGAGCAGCGCCGTCAGACGTGTACGTCTTCTGCCTGTTCACTGAGAAGGACCCGGCGGTGGCTGACCCGATGCGGCTGGATAGCTGGGCGTTCTACGTCCTCCCTACCAGAGTGCTGGATGAGCACTGCGGAGAGCAGAAGTCCATCAGCCTGAACTCGCTGCTGAAGCTAAGTCCCGAGCGGGTTGACTTCGGAGAGCTGCGGGCGGCGGTGCTGCGGTGTGCTCCTTGCCGTGAAGGAGGGCAGGATGATGACACAGGAGCGTCTGGCGGCGCTGGCAAGCGCCCTGATTGATTTGGCACTGGACCTGACAGATGATCCGGTGAGAATTGAGAGCTACCTTCGGTCCCTCGGTTTCACCGATGAGGAGCTTCGGCTTCTCGGCTTTGATGTATAGCTGGCAAGCTCGCCTCTCGGGAGGCGGGCTTTTCTTTTGCCCCCCCCGCTCGACTACCAGTGCATTTTCTTGAAAAATTTTCTCGAAAACCCTTGACAAAACCACGATAGCGTGGTAGAATATAGACAATGAAACAAACCCCACAAACTAAGAAGTCAAGGAGGACAAAGACCATGACCGAGTACATGATGAAGACCGATAAGAACGGCAAGCCCCGCTACTACAAATCCGTGGATGGCAAGATGAAGGTCATCAGCCGCGCTGAGTACGAGGAGAACGTCAAGGCTGAGGTTGAGGAGGCCAAGTCCGAGGCCATCGTTCCCGCCGGGTTCTGGAACCTCGACGCCGCCATCACTGAGCTGGCTGAGCGTGATCGCCTGAACAGCGTGGACATGACCCAGAGTAAGCCGGAAGACATCGCATTGAGCGTTGTGAAGTGCATCGTGTCTGGCATGGATGGCCGGGATGACGGCAAGGTCAAGATGCAGACCGTGAAGCACGGCGTCCTCATCAACTACCGGAACTGCATGGTGTGTGCGCTGGTTTTCGATGATGACCACGTTGTCACCGCTATCAAGTTCATGGGAACCACGGTTGAGAGCCGGAAGAAGTCGGAACTCTGCGAGGTCAAAGACCTGAGCGAGTACGCCGACAAGATTTCTGAGCAGGTCGTGTTCATCGACCAGTGGTGGGCGAATACGTCCAGAAAGAAGGTGGCATGAGCGCGGTTTTCCGAAATATTTTTCCCGAAAACTCTTGACGAAAACGACTTTAAGTGGTAGAATGAGAGTATAGGGAAACAACAAGAACATAAGTCGAATAGGCAAGTCCAGCAGGCCATCTCAGTCAATACAATCACCTATTCTCGCCGCAATGCGGCGGATTTTTCTTTGCCTGAAATCGTACTGACAGCGCACAATTTCACCTTCAAACGTGGTTTCCCGGCAGTAAATACCGTCTTCAAGCCACTCACGCTGAACTTTCTCACCGTCATTCAATTTAGGCAAACTGGCCTTTGCCATATTCGCAAGTTCTGTCGCAATAGAGAGAAGAACTTCCGATGCGGGATTCACTGGTCTTCGACCTCATCCACGTCATCGGCAAGCAGTTCCTCGATGGTGCAGCCATAGAGCTTGGCGAGCTGCGGCAGCTTGTCGGCACGAGGCTTCGCAAGACCTCTCTCCCACTTGCTCACGGCAGAGGGCTTTACGCCAACGGCCTTTGCAACTTCGAGCTGTGTGGGGATGGCTCCGCGAAGCCTGCGCTCTTTCATGACGTTCATGCACTTACCTCCTTCTGGCAAATTACTTGTGGTTATTGTATTTGCTCTATACTCTCATTATACCACTGATACGCCTGTTTGTCAACTATTTTTCACAAAAATATAGGGAGAGTAGAGGACTTGACAAAACGACTTTAAGGCGATATAATCAACTTAGAGGAAAGGTGGTGTATCTATGGATGATTTTGGTGAACGCCTCAGAAAGCTGAGAGTAGCGCAGGACCTCACCCAGCAGCAGTTGGGTGAAAAGCTCGGCGTTGTCCCATCAACCATTGGCAAATACGAGAAGGTCAAAGATTCCTACCCAAGCATAGAGGTGCTAATTAAGCTGTCCGACTTTTTCAGCGTCAGCACCGACTATCTCCTGAAAGGCGTAGAGCCTACTGGGAATGTAGAGAACAATATAAACGGGTCACTGTCTAACAGCCCCTTCATTCAGGCAAACCACGGCGGCGTGGTGTACAACGGAGACAGCACAATCTCACCCGAGGCTTTAGAGCTGCTCCGTATTTATGAGAACCTCAGCGGACGCAGCCGTCTAAAGTTGCTCAATTTTGCCGTCGAGCTTGAAGGAGGCAAAGACTGATGAACCGCGCAGCCCTCTACATCCGTGTTTCCACGCTGGAACAGGCGCAGGAGGGCTATTCCGTCGGCGAGCAGAAGGAACGCCTGATTGCGTACTGCAAGGCCAAAGACTGGATTATCGCGGACATCTATGTGGATGGCGGGTACACCGGCAGCAACCTGAACCGTCCCGGCATCCAGAAGCTCATCTCCGAGACGGACAAGTTCGACCTCGTGCTGGTCTACAAGTTGGACCGTCTCTCCCGCTCCCAGCGGGACACGCTCTACCTCATCGAAGAAGTCTTCCGGCCAAAGGGCGTGGACTTCATCTCCATGCAGGAGAGCTTCGACACATCGACCCCATTCGGCAAGGCCATGATTGGCCTCCTCGCTGTGTTCGCCCAGCTCGAACGTGAGCAGATAAAGGAGCGCACATGGATGGGCCGCGTAGCCCGTGCCAAGACCGGCCTCCACCACGGCGGGGGCCATATCCCCATCGGCTATGAGTACGAAGACGGGCATCTCGTCATCAACCCGTATGAGGCCGAGCAGGTGCGGAAGATATACGAGTGGTATCTTGCCGGGGATTCCCTGAAGACCATCACCGACAAACTTCAGGAGGCGGGGTACACGAACAAGTACAGCAGCTACAACTCATGGACCAGCGTCCGAAACATCCTCGGCAATGAGACCTACACCGGACGGCTGCATTTTGGAGATGTCATAGTGGATAACGCACACGAACCTATCATCAGCAAGGAACAGTTCGACGCGGCGCAGGTTCTCCGTGGCAAGCGGCAGGAACAGTATGGCGGTCAGGCGTTCCAGTCCAAGCATCTGCTTGCCGGCCTCATCTACTGCGGCCACTGCGGAGGCAGATACTACCTACGGAACACCGGCAAGTATTCCTACTACGCCTGCTACTCCCGCACCAAACAGATGAAAAGCATGGTGAAGGACCCGAACTGCATGAACAAGATTTGGAAGGGTGCAGAGCTGGAAGCCATTGTGGACGCCCGGATTCGGGAGCTTCTCAGCTCACCGGAGATGGCCGCAGAGATCGCCGCCAGCCGCTCCAAGCCCACCCCAGTCAGCAAGAACGCAGACATCGAAAAGAGGCTCCGGGAAATCGACAAGCAAATCGGCAAGCTCATGGAGCTGTACCAGCACGACGATATACCGCCCGAGCTTCTGGGCGAGCGTATCAACAAGCTCTACAACGAGCGCACCGCGTTGGAATCAACCCTTGCCCCGGTGGTCGAGGATGAGGCCATGCCGTTCGATTTGGTGGAGGCCCTCATCTCGGATGCCGCGCAGGTCTGGGACTTCGCGGACGAGAGCCAGAAACGCCGCATCCTGCAAAGTCTCGTGTCCCGCATTGTGCTCACCGACGATGACGTCAAGATGGAGTGGGCCTTCTGATGGCAAACAAAAAAAGCCCTACCGCTGCGTGAGCGGTAGGGCTTTCCTGTTACTTCTCTGAAGACTGCGCGATTGCATTCTGTACAACAGCAGCTGCGGTCGCAGCGGCAGTGCTGGCAGCAACCGATGTTGCATTCGCAGAGCTGGCGCTTTCCAGTGCCGCAGTAGCGGCGGGCAGCGCCTTCTGCTTGCGTACCTCGGCCTCAATGTAGGTGGTGAGGTACTCGGTCAGATCGCCATAGGTTTCCTCGATAAAGGCTTTGGTTGCGGGGCTGATCGCCTTGATACAGGCGGCAAGCGCCATAGCAAGGGCCTGCTTCTGAGCCTCCGCGTCAAAGCTGCCGGCCTTTTTCAGTTCATCGACGTAGGTCTGCGAAACGGCAGACACGGCGATACTGACGATACCGGTTACTTCCTCGATGACGTTCCCCAGCAGAATGCTGTTGGTCTGCGCTGCGGCCTCCTCACCTTTCTTCTTTACGAAGGCGGCGACAAAAGCGGACAGCGCGGTCACTGCGGCGGTGACAACCGCCATCAGCAGGTTAAAGACAGCTTCATTCATCAGTCGTACTCCTTACATTTTGGTGCAGTAGTCAAGGCTGACCCAGCCAGCGCCGGATTTCAGCTTGCCCCACTTGCTTGCGCCGGCCCCTGCGGATTCCTCCACAATCGTGTAGACACCGGGTTTGATGAATCCCTTGCGGGCGTAGCCGGTGCCGGGGCCAGACCGGATGTTGAGGTCGGTGGCGGTTATTCTCACCGTGTAGTTCACGGCTGCGGAGCCGCCGGCCACCGAGATAGCGTTGGCGTCCACCCAGCCGTACACGTTGCTGGTGGCGTCCGTGTGGATGACGTGGTACGGATGCTTGGCGTTGGCAGAGATAGCCGTAATCTTGGCCGGCCCAGCCTTGGCCGCAGAGCCGCTGGCGGCGTTGGCGCTGGTGTAGTGCTTGCCACCGGCGAAGTTGACCACCGTGCCGATGTCCAGCCCCGCAGCAGGGGTGCTGGGGGTCGAGGGCGCGGAAGGCTGCGCGGTGGAGCCACCGAGCTGCGCCGTGACCTTGCTTGCAAGGTCGCCCATACGGGCGTACATCCAGTCGCCGGGGCAGCTCTTGTTGGCGAACCATCGGTGGACGGTCAAGACCATCTCGTCAGACTTGGGGGAGTAGTTGAGGGTCTTGTTCTTGTCGCCCAGCCAGAGCAGCTTCTTCTTGCCGTTGCGCTTGCAGATGTCCACGCAGAGCGTGATGAGCTTCTGGTACACGACATCCTTGAAGGCATACGGCGCGGTGGTGTCGGACGCGCACTCGATGGTCACGGCTCGCTGGTCGTTGGCGTTGGAGGACGTACACCAAGAACGATTGCCCTCATCCACGCACAGCAGCACCCGGCCATCCACACCGATACCGTAGTTGCAGGACGCCTGACGGGACGTAGGCGCGAACACGTTGCCCAGCGTCTCCACAGAACACTGGCCTACCACGCAATGCGGGGTGATGCAGTCAATGGCGTGGGTACGCTTGCCGGAATGATTCGGGCTGAGTTTCGTATAGTTTACGAGCGAACTGTTGCTCATGCTATTACCTCCATTCGCGGGCGCTGCGTACTTGTCGTAGTAGGTCTGACCGTACCCTGCCCGCTTGATTTTGACTGCCTCACCCTGATTGGCAGGGCGCTCAAAGTTCAGCAGCACACTGTCGCTGGCAGTCCGAACGGCAGTCGCGGTTTTCAGGGTGGACAACACGGACTTGTAGCCGGTGGAAAGCTCCTCAAACAGAAAATCGAGCTGCATATCCAAGTCCCCGATGGACTTGCCAGCAGCCCGAGCGAAAGCAAGCAGATTCTGTTTTCGGCTCCAATACGTCCACTGAGCGAGGCCGTAGCCCGCGCTGTCGTGGACAAAGTTCTGGTACTTCCCGCTGTCTACGGCGGCGGTGTACGCCGCGTCTGTGTAGCCCAGCTTCTTCTCGTAGGTGTTCTGTAGGTTCTGCGGATTCAGGCCGCTCTCAGCGTAGAGGTTTCCCATGAGGCCGGCAGCGCCAGCCGGGGAAAGCCCCTTGCCGGTGAGGTAGTCCCAAATCCTTTTCTCGTTGGTGCTCATCGCGCCTCAGTCCTTTCTTAGCCCACGCCCGTAGTCCCGTCCCCTGAAGCGTCAGAAATGACGTCTGCGGTGTCCGTAGGCAGCGTGGTGGGCTTGTCCGGCCAGTGATTGTTTTTGCTCAGGTTCTCGATGGCAGATTTGAGGCCGTACACAAGGACCACGCCGATAATCTGCGTGACGGCCACCTGTGATAAGCTCTCGGCAATCTGCATCTTGTCGAGGAAGGCGAGGACATAGCTGCACCATACCCATGCAAACCCGTTGGCAAGGCAGACCCACACGACCATCTTCATGGTCTCGTGCTTTTTCTTCTTCACCGCAGAATTGCCGGCCCGCGACTTCTTGCGCGAGCCAGCGCTTATGCTGCGGATGACGAGATAGCCGAGGAAGACGACGCTCATAACGCCTACGCTGGCGAGAATGGCGATGAGGATATTCCAGCCAGTTCCCATACTCATACCTCCCTGTGGCGATAATGACATCGACTACTGGACCTTATCCCCGCCGCTGCCGGGCCGGGTCCGTCCGGGGATAGGCTCATCGATGTTCACGATTTTCAGCTTGTTCATGGCCGGCTGAACGACGGAGTGGATGTACCCGTTGCCCCCGACGTCCTCGTAATCGCTGAACATCTCCCAGAAAGCCTCGGCCTCCATCGTGTTCCATGTACCCGCCGGGTTGCAAGCAGGGTCGGTATAATACCGGTAGCTCTGAAGCAGACGGTCTCTGAGCCGGTTCCGCTCGCGGCGGGTCATGTCATCCTCCATCTTCTTCAGCCGCTCGATCTGCTCGCTCTGCGCCGAGTGCAGGGCGTCGATTTCCGTCTGCAACTCCTTCTGGACCCGCAGACTTTGTGCGCGGTACTCAGGGTATTTGCTTACTTGGTCAAGGGCGGTTTTGAGCTGCTCGTCCTTCTTCTTGCCGGCCTCGTACCGTTCAATCAGGTACTTTGACACCTTCCTGTAAATCAGGTAGCAGAATAGGATAGCAAGCAGCAGCTCGACAACATTGAGTACCGTGATGCTGCCGAACACGTCCTTGAACTCCTCCAATCCAGTCAATGGCATTACCTCCCACCTTTAGTCTGAAAAAGCCGGCGGCCTTATACAGACCGCCGGTATTCAGTCATATTGACGTCGCCGACGAGCGTCTGCAAACGGGCGGCAAGTGCCTCATCTTCCAGAGCCTGCGCCCCGAGCTGCTCTAACACCTCGGCCTGAGCCTTGATGATGCCAGCTTGCCGGAGGCAGATGTCGGCCAATTCTTCTATGACACTCATTCGGCGACAACGTACTTCTCGCCGGTAATCTCCTCGTAGCGGTCAGCGTTGATTTCGCCGTCCTCCACGCGGGACGCCAGCTCGGTCTTAACACCGTTCTTGCGGTAGTCGGGAACAGAATCCCAAACCTGCGTACCGGCAATCAGCCGGTTGGCCCAAATCTTATTCATCAGTTTGTACCTCCTTCAGAAATGGCAAGAGTGCTGACAAGGGAATCCAGCTCGCATACGGCGTCCTCAATGGCGCTCATACGCTCATCATTCATCTCGTCCTGCTCACACATGGCGTCCTCGATCTCGCTCATCCGGGTGCCGGTCAGCTCGTCCTGCTCACACAGGGCGTCTTCCAGCGCGGCAGTGCTCTCGTTGACCTGCTGAATAACAGGCCCGGTCTTATCGACGGCACGATAATGCCGGTCGATTTCGTACCAGTCGTAGCAGTTGCCCTCCACGTCCTCGGCGCTCTCGATTTTCCGCACGACGCGGAAGTTATCTGTGATGGTCTGGTCGGGGAAGGTCTGCTCGATCTGGTGGAACCCGGTCAGGTCGGTGTGGGAATCGCCCTTTGTTTTGAGGACTTCGATTTCGCCCTGCGTTCCAAATACGTATTCCAAGTGAGTTCCTCCTTTCGCTGCTTCTGCCGGATGATGCGCTTCAGCTCACGCATGAGGCGTTCACCTTGGAACAGCATCCGATACAGGTTGTGGTTATTGCAGTGTTTCAACTGCCCAAGGCGGGACAGCAGGCTTGACGCCGCCCCAGCCAAGATGCGCTTTTTCAAGCGCTTCCGCTTTCGGTAACGGGCAATCGCCCGTTTGATGCGGAGAAGGTTGTGCTTGCGCGGGATGGTGTAGCCACGCCCATAACGATAGCCCACCGCGTCCGGCATACGGTCTTTTGGCCTCTCATACCCGCGCCGTGGAGGGTCCAGCGGAATGCGAGGATGCCTCCTGACTACGGGAAAGATTTGCCAGTCCGCTTTCAACCTTAGCTGATGGGCGTTCAGCCAATTCTCGATGAGCACTCGCAGCTTTTTCAGCTTGCGTTTGCTCGACCCGAAAATGGTCAGGTTGTCCATGTAGCGGACGTAGTGCCGGCACAATCCACTCTCACGGATGAGGTGGTCCAGCGGCTGCAAAACCGTGTTGGCAAACCACTGCGAGGTATAGGCCCCAATCAGAACGCCGTCTTTGATAACACGCCAAATCAGGTCGAGGACGCGGCGGTCCTTGATGAGCTGGCGCATACGGTCCATCACCACTTCCGGTTTCAGGCTGTCGTAGAAATGCCGGATGTCTCCGCAGAGTTCGTACTTCGTACCCTTTGGGTCCTTATCCATCCAGATCTCGATGGCCTTTCGTGCGTGATGCGGACCCCTGCCCCGAATGCTCCCACAGCAGTAATAATCCATGCCGCGCATGAACACAGGCTGCAACACCTGAATGAGCGCGTGATGGACGTACTGGTCGGGCCATTGGACAGGCTCGCTGACTGTGCGCCACTTCCGGGCGCTGGCGTCCCAGCGTTGGGACACATGAGGTTTCTTCTGCTCGAAACCGTCGATGATGATTTGCCGCAGCTCCACGACGCGCTCCTCCTTCGTTTCCTCCACCCATGCGGTGCAGGAGTTCGGGCGGTGATGCGTTCGCCAGTGGTGGGTGCGGTTCACCTCGTCGATGGCAAGCAGCAGGTTGTCATCAGATACGAGCTTCTCAAAGAGATTCTTTGCTCGCTTCACAGGGATGTTCCTCCTTTTAGCTGTACGGGCTTTCCAGCGCCTCCGTAGAGGTGTACTAACCCGCTCCCCAAATTCGCTTATCTTCACCAAGGGGTGCGCGACTACCTGTGCCGTGAATGGAGGATGAGCAAAGCACAAAAAGGATGCGGCAGCCGATGTTCGAGTTCGAGTTCGACGCGTTGTTGTAGTTGACGTAGAACAAGCCGTGGTTGGTGTTCTGGTTGTAGTTGCCACCAACGTAGAGGCACGGGTTCGACGAGTTGAAGTTCCAGTTATCGCACGTAACCCAGAACGATGACATCGGCACTGCACAGGTAGCCCCGGTTGGTCCCCGCGCCTACGGCGCGGGTCCCTTATGAGGGGGCTTCGCCCCCTCAAACTCCCCCATTAGGGGAGTTCTTGGAGGCGGCAGCCGATGTTCGAGTACGAGTACGACGCGCTGTAGTAGTAGACGTAGAACAAGCCGTGGTCGGTGCTCTGGTAGTAGTAGCCACCAACGACGAGGCACGGGACCGACGAGCCGAAGTACCAGTAATCGCACGAATACGTAGAATCGCTGCCACTGGACGCAGACGGCGCGAACAGCGGGAAGCCTGCCTGCGTTCTCACTGTGAACTTAGAAGGATAACCGCTCGTTAGCGTACCCACGTTCACGCCGTTGGCGCTGTCGCTGAACTGGTTGGGATTCTTGATGACGTTCAGGCCGCTGCCGTTGTAATAGCAACCGTCCATCCAGTCGTACACGTTATCCCACAAGCCCTCGATGTTGCGGTACTGAGTGCCGCAGCCGTAGGTGGTGCGGGAGTTCTTCGTGGTGCCGGTATGGTAGGGCATACTGTCGGTGTACCCCATATTCTCGGTGTTGCTGTCGTTACCGCAGCCGTACCCGATTTTCGCCTGAGAGTTCCAATCGGCGAACTCCACAATGTAGAGCAGCCAGATGGTGAAACGCATCAGGAAGTCCATCTGCCAGATGTTCGCGCCGAGGCCATGAATGGTGGAACGAGCACTGGACCGGGTGATGTTCGCCTTGGGGCGCTGGCCGCTGGTGGACTTGTTGCTGGACGTGCCGCAGTGATAACGACCGATGTACACGACATCGCGCTCGCCCTTGCCGTCGCCCCTGTCCATGTGGGCGGGGGAAACAGAAAAGCCGCTCTGCGCTCTGTCGGCGATCTGGATTTTCAGGCCGTTGCCGTTCTGGGTCAGCTTGTACCAGAACTTCGGGATGGCGACCATCGTACCGCCGGTGCGCTCGCTCTTGACCATGCCCGCCCACGGCTGCAAATCGTCGAAGGGAGAGCTGTACTTACTTGCGCCCTGCACATACGGCACGGGGTCAGTGAAGCCCGCCGCCTCATCGGTGCGGGTCCACTTGGTCGTGCTGCTGCCATCCCAGCTCGCGCCGTAGATGTGGACCATGTTGGTCACGTTGACCGTAAAGGTCTTGTTAGCGGGAGCGTTGTGGTTCGTGCCAGCCGCGACCTTTACGGTTACAGTCACGTTGCCCTCATCGAGCGCGGTGACGTTTACCTTGTTGCCGCTGACCGACACGCTGACGACATCGGGGTCGCCGGACGTGGCGGTAATCGCACCGTCGCCCGCACGGGTCACAGTGACAGAGCCGGTAGGCGAATCGCCGTTCAGCGACAGCGAAGTCGGATTGAGGCTCAGAGAGCCAGCAGCCTTGGCAATGCTCCACGCCACGGTCTTGGCGGTGGTCGTGCCGTCGCTCCACTGGTAGCCGGATTTCGGCGTGAAGCTGGCATTGTAGCTGCCGGCGTTGGTGCCGCTGGTCGTGCCGCCCAGTGTCAGCTCGGCGCTGTTGTAATCGTCGAACGTGGGGGTCTGCGCCTGACCGGTGTAGGTCAAGCTCTCGCCCTGAGACGGGATGGCCGCAATGGGGATTTTGACGGTGGCGGTGTAGTTCTCGTCGGCCTCCGTCACGTTGACCTCTACGGACGCAGAGGTCTTGCCGGAAATTGTGGCGCTTACCGTGTATTTGCCGGCTTTCTTGACCGAGATCGCAGCCACGCCGCTGCCGTTGGCGGTTGCGGTGTAGGCGCTGCCACCGAGGACAGCCTTTGCCTCCGCACCGGGAGCGGTCGTGACCGTGATGGTCGCGGTGAACACGGCCAGCGTGACTTCGTACTGGCCGAAGTATGCGCCGGTGGTCACGGTTGTGGAATACTGCTCGCCAGTCGCGGTGCTCGCGCTGACAGTGTACTCCGTATTGCAGTTCTTGACGCTGACGGAATCCACGAGGCTCTCCGGCACGGTGCCGGTCTTGGTGTCTCCCGCGCCGTCAGTGACCGTGTACTCCTGACCGGCGAACTCAGCGTCGAACGTGATTTTCAGAACACACCCGGAGCCGCCGCCCCCTTCAAGCGCTTCGTTTGCCTTCTCCAACGCGCTGTTGGCGATGGCGCGAACCGCTTCAAGCTCAGGGCCGCTGACGCCGGGTACGTTCACACTTCCATAGTTGCCCATAGGCTTACTCCTTTCCTTGCTGAATCCGATACCTCACAGAGATGGCACTGGCCGGGACCTGCAAGGCACGGAATCGGATTTTCCCGTCCAGCATCTCGCAGGTCGGGCAAAAGCCGCAGGCCACCATAACAGCGACGGATGCGGGGTCAGGATTGACCCTCGCTTCGTCATGTTCGGTCACGCCGGCAGCAGTGAGGTCATAGTAGTTCGGATAGGCGTTGGTGTCCGCTGACCATCCCGTTACCGGAATCGTCGCCGACACCTCCTGCGCCTTATCGGGCTTTTGCGCTTCGAGTTCCTCCAAGGCGTCCGCAGCCGCGTTAGCGACTTCGGCGATCTCGGCCTTTACCTTCAGCGCCAGAGATTTCAGATGGTTAAAGGCTACAACTGCCAATGTGTATCACCTCCTAAATATGGCTGAGGGACAGGCAACCCTCCACGACCCACCCGTCTGCCCGTCCTTCAGGCTTTACTGCTTAGGTGGTGGGGAAAACCTCGGCCAGCATCTCAGCGACCTCACCGTCGGTGGCGATAGTCACCACGGGGGTCTCAGTGCCGTTAATCTTGATGTTGCCAGCGGTAGTGCTGGCCTCGACCTTGGTCGCACCGGCGGCGACGCCCTCGACCTTGGAGAAGTGCTCCTTGGACATCAGGCCATCAGCCTCGGCAGTAGCCTTCTGGTAGGTGGTGTCCTGTCCGGGGATGCCCAGACCAGTGATGTCATCCTTGGTGACGGCAGTCACAGCGGTCACGTGGCCCAGCTCATCCACAGTCACCTTGTAGAAGCCGCTGGCAGCAGCGGTGTGAGAGGGGTGTGTGTAGTTATTCGCGCCCTCTGCGATGCCGTCCAGCTTGTTCTTATCGGCATCGGAGAAGTTGTTGTCCGACAGCACCTTGTCGCCGTCCTTCTGGACGTAGTTGGACAGGTCAACAGTGGTATCGTCCAGCAGAACGACCTCGCCCTCAACCTTGGCATAGATGTCGTAGTGCTGGGTCTCCTCGTTCAGCACGAGGTACAGCACGTTGTCCTGTGCGGAGGCAGCCTCGGGAACGGCGTCCACCTTCTCGAAGTGGGCATGGCCGGTGGCAGCGATAGCGGTCTGGATGGCCTGAGCTACCTGCGCGTTGGTCTGATACTGGGCGTCATTAGTGAGCTGGCTAACCTTGGTGGGGATTGCGGCCTTCAGGTTCGTAGCCAGAGACTTCAGATGGCCGAGCTTGGTGAGCTTGTTGACATCGTAACTCATGATAAAATCCTCCTAATAAGTTTTGGTATTATCTCAGGCTTCGGGGTCTTCCGAGCCAAAGATTTCGGAAATCATCTCAGCGACTTCGCCGTCAGTGGCGATGCGGTCATCCACGATGGCGTCCACGTCGCCTTCGAGGTCCCCGGTGCCGAGAGCTTCCAGCTCGCCGGCGGCGTTCTTAATCTGGTAGACGGTGGAGACGCCTTCCTCCACCACAGCGATGACCTGACCGACATAGGCGGTCGGGTTGGTCTGTGCGTAGGTTTGCGCGTCGGACATAGAGTAGAACACCGAGTTTTTGTCCAGCGGGAAAGCATCCTGCCGGGACATACTCAGCGGGAACTCCATAAAGGCAAAACTCTTGTCAGAACCGTTGATAGCCATACTTCATTCCCTCCTCTCAGCCCAGCGTGACCTTCAGGGTCGCGGCGTTCTCGTAAGGCACAGCAGGCTCAAATACCCACACGTTGTACGCAACGGCGGTGTAGCCCTCAGCGCCCTCGACATTGACGGAAGACTGCGTAAAGGTGCTGGTCACGTCGGCGTTCATCGCGGTCTCGTTAATGACCTTGGTCACGCCGGTCTTGCCAGCGATGCAGGCGATGACCACACGCTGCGCCCCGGCAGGGACGTTGATAGTCAGCGTACCGGCTGCATACGCCTTGTTGCTCTTGGTCAGACCCCGGATATAGGCACTGTCAACGGTGGGCTTCTCTGTGGTGGCCCCGTAGAAGTAGTTCCGGTAGGGCGTGTAGGCCCCGGTGGTCTTCTCCTTCGTACCGGAAGCGATGTTCACGGCAGGGTCAGAGGCGCTGCCGAGGTTGTCGTTGGCAGTCACACCAGCGCCGTGAGTGGCGATGGCCTTGTACTTCAGGGACGCCACGACGTTCTCGCCGCCCTGGTCTCCGATGATAAAGCCATTGCCGCCATTGTTATCGGAACCGGCGCTCAGGCTGGCAGCGTCCGCGCTGGCGATCTGCTCAGTGCCGCCGTCAGTGATACGCTGCACCACCCAGTTGGAGGCGGTGACACCGGTCTCCGGGCCGTACTGGTAGCTGCCGGGGTTCAGATTGCCTGCCGTGTACGCAGCAGACGCCAGAGATGTGCCGGCCTCCACAGCCTTCGCACCGGACAGGTTGAACCCGCTGATGCTGGGCTGGGCGGTGATAGTGGGCTGAAGGCGTTTGCTCAGGATTTCGGTGAACACGTCCAGCACACTCTTGCCCTTAGAGCTGAGAGTGGCGGTGCCGTCCGCGTTCTTGGTCAGGTTGCCGAACTGGGTGTAGTTGCCGGCCAGCGTGATGTTCTCCGGCATAATCACTTTGTCGGCATCCACATTACCGGTGATGCTCACCCAGTTCTCGCCGTTGAAACGGTAGGCGGTCATCTCATAGGTGATGCTGTCCACCACAGTGACCACAGCAAACATATCTCCGGCCTTCGGGGTAATGTCGCTGTGCTCAGTGAAGTACGCCTCGATGACCGAAGCGTCGGTCGCTTCAAGGTCGGTCTTGGTGCCGGTGTACACCGCACCGCCGCCCACGCCGTTGAGCGCCTCAGCCAGATCATCGTCGGTTACGTAGCCGTCCAGACTGACGGTGGTATCGTCGAGCAGCTCGACCACGCCGTCAATCAGGGCGTACACGTCGTAATGGCCGGTCTCATCGTTGTGGACGAGGTACAGCACGTTTTCCTCAGCCGTGCCAGCGTCAGGCACGGTATCGGACTTCTGGAAGCGGGCATGGCCCGCTTTGGAAATCGCGGCGAGATATTCCGTCTTGATGCGGGTCGCCGTGTCCTTCAGGGCTTTTACGTTTACGACCTTGGTCTCGTCATAAGCCATATTTTGGTCTCCTCCTGTTTCTTAGTTTTGCGGTTCGTCTTCCTCGGGCGGGAACACCTCGTCAAGCATCTGCTCCGTGTCGCCGGTGGTCACGATGGCCTCGTCGGGAAGGCCGGAGCCTTCATACGAGAGTGTGCCATCGGGCGTGGTGGAGAATCCGTCGCCGAGTTTTACGCCGCCCAAGCGGTCCTTAGTTGCTACTGGCAATACATAGGTGCCACCCCCTCCACTGATGCCGCCGTCGGCAGACAGCAACACGAGGGTAGCCGCCATGTCCTCCGTCGGCGCTTGCTGCACCCAGAACCGCACAGCGCCGTCAAGCACACGGGAAGATGTGCTCATGCCGGCTGCCTTTGCGATATTCTGGGCGGCTTTATGCAACATGACCTGCGGAATCAAGCCCTCAACAGCCTCCTCAACGGGGAGGTCCAGATAAAGCTCTCCTTCCACAATGTCTTCTGCATCTTCCAAATCCGCGCTGCTGGCCCAGCCAGCGGCGGGAATCGTGATTTCGACCTTGGCCTCATCTCCACCGCCGCCCAGACTGCCGCCGTGGGCGTTGGGGTCGGAGTTGTGGTCGGCAATCATCTGCTGCACGTGGGCGACAGTGGCGATTGCCTCCGGGTCGATGATGGCGGTCACGGCGTCAACGTCGCCCACCGCCGCGATGAGGTCGAACGTGGCGAGCTTGCCCACGATGGAGCTTGCAGGGCGAATCCACTCCGGCTCATTTTCAAGGGACAGGTAGGTGAACGGGACTTCGCCCTCGTCCGGGTCCTCAGCAAAGAGCACGATGTTCGTCAGGTAAAAGCCCGTCTCCACATTGTCGCTCTTGATTTGGACCGTGACTTGGCACTCGCCGTCCACGGGGTTTGTCACGGCAGCAATCATCGCGTCCATGACATACCCGGCAGGCCCGGTCATGGTCTTCGGCGTCATGCCTTCGGGAATCTGGCCGCTGCCCGCCGCCGCCCTCGTGTACTTCATCGAGCATCTACCCGCGAGGACTTTGCCGATCAGACTTACGCCGGTGAGGGAACCGTAGCTCCCGTCTTCAAACTTGGACATAATCGCTCCTCCTTCTTAGTCAATTCTCTTGGATTTGATGTGCGTGTGATAGACAACCCCTCCTGCACCGTCCTGACGGCCTCTGTGCGCCCTTTTCACGTCGGGCGGGGTAGATGTCAGGGTAGGCGTCTGAACGGCTCCACGCGAGAGCTGGACGGGCATCTGGGCGGTCCTATCAGCACTGAACGGAGGAGGCGCGAACTTTGCCCCCAAATACCCGCCAAAGTTTACGCCCAGCACATCTGTGCTTTCTCTGTCTTGACCCACCGGCACGGCAGACACGTCCGTGTCCACGAACCCGCAGCGCAGCAAGGTCAGGTCGTAGCGGTAGGTGCGGTAGGTACG
>ENA-ORNQ01000975-ORNQ01000975.1-human-gut-metagenome-genome-assembly--contig:-NODE-975-length-24743-cov-3.036252_pt1 | contig 24743 bp, 21 predicted proteins | sample MGYA00242116_ERZ509024 | MGnify/ENA primary metagenome ERZ509024 (study PRJEB26280, sample SAMEA2338697) | human gut metagenome | biome: human gut; feature: human-associated habitat; material: faeces...
CATATTTGCACCATCCGCATGCGTTCTGCCATACGTAAATGGTCCCGGCCTTCCCTCAGAATCTGCCTTTACCAAAAATCCGCCAAAGTTTGGAATCACTTCATACACATGTGCCACAGCCTTTTTCCACCAGTCTGCAACCATAGGATTTAATGGGTCACAGTCTGCAAAATTATCTAACTCCATCGGTGCGGCAAAATTTACACTTGTATACAATTTAATTCCATATTTTGCAAACAAATCGGCATATTGTTTTACCTGCTGCAAATAACGGTCTGTAATCAGATAAGTCTCATTCTCGTGAACATTGACATTATTGATTACAATCGCATTGATGCCAATCGATGCCATCATTCTCACATACTGCACAATGCGGTCATTCCATATAATCTTATAATCCTTGTAGAAAAAGGATTCACCGGAATATCCTCTCTCAATACTGCCATCCATGTTATCCCAGTGATTCATCATGCGAAGCGGCATTTCCGGTGTATTGTAAACCGGAAGACAATTCATCTGTTTGGTCCGAATTAAACGAAGAAAATGGAACACACCATATAACAGTCCACTCTCCGACTCCCCGGTAATCTGATACCGGCTCTCATCTTTTGTGATAATATATCCGTCTTTTCCTTCTTTTATGGATGAATCAACGGAAAATACCACGCCTGCCTCTTCTTTTGTTACTGGCTGAGGAACTTTTCCTGCCATGTTTTCCATAGCAAGTTTGTATTCACTGACAGCACTTTCTACGATTTCTCCCTCACAGGATTGAAAATATGTCAGCCATTCTTTTTCAACTGTATCTACAGGCTGATAATCCAGCCAGCATTTGCTATAATCCATCTGTTTCTCCTCATATTCTGCAAGTTTTGTGTTTTATCAAAAGATTTAAAAATCTCTAATTTTCTATCCTCACTATTTAAGAAAGGGCTGTGCAAAACAAACCTTCCGCTTATTCTGAACAGCCCCATGAAACTAAATTACCTGTTTCTTTTTGTTATTATTTTGTATGCTCTTTTGCAAACTTGTCATACTCAGCATTAACTTTGCTAATCTTGGTATCCCATTTGGTTGAAAGCTCTTCAATCTTCTTAGCAGGTGTTGTTGCATTTGCATATACAGGATAACAGAAATCACCATAGTCAATTTCACTAATCATTGGCAGATAAGAAGTAGATTTATGCTTCTCCTCTAACATCATACCGATTGTTTCATCTACTGCACGGTCATCTCTGAACTGTGGGTAATACTGCTCAAGAATCTGATCATGAGGAGTATATCCTTCAACAGGCTCTGTGTACAAATCGTAAGCAAATGCAATCTTCTCAGCTTTTTCCTGATCAAAGCAGCTTGGCATAACAACGATGTTGTCGTTTGGTACTGTCTTGTTAGTAGCATCCTTCTGATCCTGGTTGTATGGGAACATTACGAATCCCCAGTCATCTTCCATATCAGCGAAAGCGCTAATCTCATAAACTTCGGCAGTCTGCATAGCAGCTTCACCATCACGGAATGCAGCTTTATACCAATCCCATGCTACGTCTTCTGATGGTTTTGGCTTAATATAACCTTTCTTAATCAGGTCTACACCCCAGTTCATAGCATCTTTGAACTCTTTGGATGTAATTGCATCAACGTATTTACCGTCTTTATCACGGGATACAAATGTTGCATTGTTGTTAGCTGCACACATTGGCAGATAGTATTTTGAGAAACTTGCCATAGCATACTGGTCTGTTTTACCATCACCATCGGTATCCTTTGTAAGTTTCTTACAATACTCTTCGAACTTGTCCCATGTCCACTGATTTTTTTTCTGCAAATCATATGGCTCATCTTCCGGAATGCCAGCTTCCTTGAAGAGACGTTTGTTGTAGAAAATACCACCACGTGGCTCATTGTCTGGGCTCATACCCCAGATACCATCACCAATGCTCATCAACTCTTTAACGGTTGGATTCCATTTTTCTTCATCGAAATTGAACTCCGGAAGAGTTGACAAATCATACATCAAGCCTTTCATCAAAGGCTCAGAAACAAATTCCTGATACAGATAGTAAAGTTCGTATTTTGGACTACTTGCCATAACGTCATTTACATAATCTGATTTTGCATCTGTATAGGAATAAACAGAATCACGAGTGATTTTGAAATTGTACTTCTCCTGAATACTCTTCCAGTACTCATTCTGCTTTTTACCAAACTCGTCGGTTCTGTTTGCAAGGGTATCCTTTGAAGTGAACCAGTCACCTACTGTGATATCCATGCCACCAAGGTCACTAAATGTTTTCTTGTCTGAAGAAGATGATGTTTTTGCGCCATCGCCTGATGCACTGCCTGCATCATTGGAGGAGCCGCCACATCCAGTAAGGGAACCTACTGCAAGAACAACACAAAGACCCATCGCAATCAGCTTCTGCATGCTTGCTTTCATTTTGTTTTGCCTCCTTATTTAATATATTGTTATACCGGAAAATCCCGGTGATAACCTAAGTCATTACTGCCCGCAGACACCTGCCAGAACAGTCAGATGCCAAATAGGGCAAATTATTTTTGTTACATCTTGATACCAGACTGGCTCAAACTTTCTACGAAGCCCTTCTGTGCAAATAAATATACAATAATCAAAGGAATAATTACCAACAATGTACCTGTACCAATCATGGCGGATGCATAAGCGGTCGACGCTTTATCAAGACCTGTGGTTGCTTTCACATAAGAGTTCAGCACCTCAGACAAACGAGCCACCTTGTTTGCCAGAATCGAATAGTTTGGAAGGAACATTCCTGAATAAAAACTATCCGTCCACTGCCATACAAAGGAAAACAGGAAACAGGAAGTAATCATTGGTTTTGCATCCGGCAGCATAATGCGCACGAATGTTTTAACCTTACCACATCCATCTACATAAGCAGCTTCTTCCAATTCCTTCGGAATACCACGGAAGAACTGACGAAGCATGTAAATGTACAAACCATTTTTCAATCCCATACAACCAAGACACATAAATGCATATGGTGCAAAAGAATCCAGTAAGTTCAGTGGCTGCCCCGTTATCAGACTGAATATTCCGAAAATATCAAAGTAACGGAAATTCAAGTACAGGGAAGACTGAATGGTTGAAGGTGGAATTACAATTACAAGTACCACCATCGCAAACCAAAGGTTCTTCAATGGGAATTTATATCTTGCAAAACCATATCCTACCAATGTACAGGAAATAATCTGCAAAATACTTACCAAAAGCGAAATCCACAATGTGTTACCAAGTGCAGCCCAGTAATCCATCAAATCAGCGGCAATCTTAAAATTGTCCAGTGTGAAGTGACGTGGAATTACGTTGATTGTCGAATCGTACAAATCACGCTTCCATGAAACTGATGGAAATCTTGTTTAACAATGGCTGCAAAATCAAGAAACACAATCCAAACAACAATACAAAACGCACAATTTTGTAAGCAACATTAAATGATACTTTGCGTAACAGATAGCCGTTGGATTTTCTATTACGTTCCCTGAAGGCTTGAAACTTATTCATTTTACTCATAATAATATACCCTCCTAGAAATAATCAACGAAACAATACCCAACGCAACAATTACACATAGGAAATATACCCACGCCATCGCCGACGCTTGACCGTAGTCCATTCGTCCTCCGATACCGATTGCGTCGATGCGATCCATAACTGTGTTGTCTGTCTTCAAGAAGAAGTCAATTACCGTATATACGATATTTACCAAAATCATCGAGCTCACCATTGGAAGTGTAATCTTCCAGAAACTTTCCCAAGCAGTACATCCCTCGATTTTTGCCGCCTCGAACATACTTGGCGAAATCGTCTGCAAAGCAGAAAGGAAAATGATAATCTGGATACCAGAGGCAATCGCAATATCATATACACTGTTAATAATGTCAAATACATAACTAAACATCTGTGACATCGGACTGGAGTCTGATGTAATCAAAATGCTCTCAAGCACACCGGTAATACTTGTGTTATTATTCGTCGCCTCAATCGCATCTTTCATGTCAGCCAAAAGCGTATTTCCGCTTTCCAGACCAACGATAACACCGGATGAAAGAATAACCGGCAGGAAGAATATCGCACGAACTGCTCCTCTTCCTTTGAAGGACTGATTCAACAGTAACGCGATAAAGAAACTGAAAATCAATGTTGCCGGAACGTTTGTCAGCATTTTTATCAACTCAGAAATGAGGTTTGGTACAAACTGCTCATCTACCAAAAATGCCTGGCGGTAATTTTCAAGTCCCGCCCATGTCATGGACAATCCACCTTCAAGTTCTACCGTACTGAAACTCATTCTTAAGGACTGTACTAACGGCACAACCAAGAACAGGATAAAACCGATGATGAATGGTGCAATAAATAAATAGCCTGCAACCGCATTTTTAAATGCTAATGTCTTTTTCTTTTTATTCTTGCGAGCCATTTATTCTTCACCTCCCTTCACAGCTGCGAAATCTCTGGCCGCAATTTCCTGGCCATTGTATTGATAGTTGCTATAGTTGTAGTTTACAACAACTGCTTTTCCGCCTTCGAAGGTTGTCTTATATACGCCCTCTGCAATTTTTTCATGCTTATCAATTGCTTTATCGTATGTTCCTTCGAATGTTTCATTAAACTTGTTGTACAGACTCAAAGTATCTTTCTTCCAGTCATCGTAGTTACAAGCATAGTATCTTGTGTACTTACCATCCTGTAAAACACTTGTCTTTTCAGCAATGTAAGTAAAGTATAATCCGGCACCGGACTCAGCGGACTTCAGGATATTCTCCTTCTCATCGTCTGCCAGGTTAATTGCACCGCCGGAGTAATTTACCAAACCATGCAATGCCATGGTATAGAATGGAACCTGCTCATCAATGATGTTTACGGCACGGGCATCTAAGTTCATATCTGTAACGAAGTCTGCGTAAGGTACTGCATACTGGTTACCACTTGTAATCATAACCTTATTTCCGCCCTGTTTCAGTGACTGTAATTTCTTAACCTGAAGATTCAAAGCTGCTTCACGAGATACTCTGTCTTTTGGATTGTAGTCACCGGCAAGTGTATTACCGATATCTTCCATACCGACATTCTTGCTGCCATAACCATTTACTTTTTCTACATAAGTGTCAACCGCATCCATTGCATACGACGGTTTTACCAAGTAATAACTATCGTAATTATGATAATCGGTGTAATCATCATTTGCCTGGTAAGTAATTGGATCCCAGTTATAAAGCTCACACTCTTCACGGCTGACAAACTTCGCTGTATTTCTTGTGGAACTGAATCCGTCAAACCATTTGTCTTTGTATACATAGTTAAATGTACCATTCAGATAAAGCTGCATACCATTTGTCTTATCTGCATAAGCAGTCAAATCTTCCAAATCTGAAGAACTTCCCAAACGTCCTACTGTTTTTACTTTAGCAGCAGATGTCTGTTTCACACCGGTATTAAACCATCCGGTATACTTCGCATTGATATTACCAATGCCGGCTTTCTGCAAATCTTCCAAAATTGATTTGGCCTGTGTGTAAGAAGTCAATGACTGAGAACGGACAACCGGATAACCAAGGATATGCTCGGTATCATCTACGGCACCAATCATCTCAACAGCCAATGCCTGTTTATCACTGTCAACTTTACCAAGACTTGGATATTTCTTCTGAAGATATCCGCGGTACTCTTTTGCCAAATCCGAATAATCGGTTTTATCAGAGAAAATGTATCGCTGGGAAAGTGTTTCATTTGGCAGCCCGTCTTCATAAACACGAACGGTTGTATCCGATTTTGTGGATACATCCATGTTTTCGCCGTGAATCAGACTGTAAATGAATGTACCATAGTTATATCCATTGTTCTTTCCGGAAATATCCGCCTGAACGGTTGCGTAAGAACTTCCCTCTTCAGCTACACAAAGGAATGAACTCTGGGTAGTCTCATTTGCAATGGCAAGCAGTGGGAAATTGGATTTTGTCTCATCGACAATTGTTGTTCGTGCCTGACCATAATCCCAGCCGTAAACATCACTCTGATATCTCTGCTGTCCTGTCTTACCATTGTTGAAGTTAATTTTTCCACCGGTTCCTTCCGGAACAATCATGTAACCTTTTTCATCAACATTCGATGCTCCCATATATGGAAGAACCTGAAGTTTAACAATCGGATAATCTTCGTTGTAGGAGATTTCCTTCATCGGTACTTTTACAACCAGCTGGTTATCTTCCAATACATAGTGAACACTAATATCGAAAATTGGTTTTCCTTCGTTACGGGATACTTTGTAATTGCCCATATCTTTTGTACGGTCCTCCAAAGTATATCCTGCTTCTACGAATTTGTCTTCCAACTGCTGAAGACGAGAATCGGTAACCGACTCATCCAAATAATAAATTGGCTCATCCTTCAAGTCAGGGAAAAGTTTTTCACCTTTTGTCAACAGCTGCTTGTCGGTAGAATCATCCGACTTACTAAGTTCCTCATAGTTATAATAAACATAACTTCTGAGTGCTGACTTCTGTGCCGATCTTGACATCTTATCCAGATACTTCTTCATTCTGGACTCTTTGATTGCGACCGGACAAGTGTAGGTTTTTTCAAAATCACCTACGGAATAACTTACTTTAATTTCGTTATCGTTTACTTTCTCGATTTTATAAAACTTATTGTCCCGAATACACTGAGAGTAGTTATCAATCTCTTTCTTCGTATCCGTACTGTTGGAGTAAGTAAGGTTCAAAGTTGAGCTTAACACATCTTTGTAATGTCCATCGGCATTTGCATACTTCTCTACATCCTCAGCAGTCGGATTGGAGCGATATACCTTTCCTGTTGCCTTGTCTGTAACCTCAAGCTGTGTGGAAGAACCACTCACTGAGAGTTTCAATGAATCATTTTCAATTACTACATCTCCGCTGTTATCATACTCATAAGTTTTCATCTCTTTGGTCCCCTCATCGGAATCACCGCAGGCACTAAGAGCGAAACATGCCATAACTGTAATCAGGAGCAAATACAACTTGTTTTTCATTCTGTCATTTCCTCCTTTCATCAATACATTCGGAAAATGGTTTCTTTGTAAATCGAATAGAAATAGGAGAAACCATCACTAATCAAACTGAAGAACAGTACAAGCAAAAATACGATAATCAACATACCTACCGCTGAGAAAATCAAAGATAAAAATGCTTTACCCAGCATGAAGTCATGAATCATCATTACAGATGCGATAATCAGCAATCCACACCAAATCATGGAGAAGTTGCTGAACACAGTGTAAAATGCACCCTCTTCTTCAGTAACAACGTTACTCATAGGAATCAGTATCAACTGAATAATTACATATGGTGTCATTGCATATGCGGTACCCATCCATATATCTTTTAATGTACCTTTACCATCAAACAAGGTGGTAAGACACCAGTTTGCAACAACATACACAATAAATGGTACAAGGAATGTTGCAATCTCTAAAATCAGGTTTACATTATCCCAGTTTACCGGATTAAACACGAAACTGGTTGCACCTAATTTAATCAGGTTTGTCAAAAGGACCAGAATAACAATTGTATTGGCTGCCGCCATAGACCCTCTCTTTTCATGTGTCAAATCCCAAAAACCATCAAAAGGTCTTACGATACAATGAAGGGCATAACGCAGAGAATCGCGGTAACGAATCCATGCATCTTTATTGGTCAGTCTTTCTTTTATTTTCATCCTTTTTCAACCTCCCTTCTGGCTTTCTTCACAAATCCAACACCAAATCCAAGGAGAATGAGGATTGCAATAATAATCAAGATCGTACCAATGTTCTCCTCAAACCAAACCTCTCGGTAAAGCTTAAATGCTTTAGAATAATTCTTGGCATCAAGTTTTAATTCAAAGTAATCCATTGCCTCTTTATAGTTCTTCTCACGAAGAAGTGCACGGCCGATTCCGATATATGCCTGGTCGTAGTTACCATTATGCTTCAGAACTTTACGCCAGATATTAGCGGATTCATCATAATTACCCTTCTTGTACTCAGCCAAACCATCGTTAATCATTTTACCATAATCAGTCAAAGTGAACTGGGTAATCGTTCCTAACTTCTGATCTGTAACCAAGAGGGAATCACCAATGTCTTCAATTGCCGAAGGATTCATAAACAATCCGGCTTTATAACCATGTCCACCAAAGGCATACAGCATATTCCCCTGGAAATCATAAGCAAAGATACGGCCTTTTGTATTATCCAGTGCATAATAAACATCATTTGACAAGCAGCAGATATCTACAAACTTGGAAGGTCCTTTCATCTCGCCTTTTTCGGTGTAACGCAAATCACCATATGGATCATTGTAACCGTTACGTACCAAAATGTCAGTTCCCTTTGCATTCAGCTTACGAATCGGTTCAGCCGACTCTACAGCTCCATCAAATGTACTGATTGTTGCATAAATGAAGTCTTCGGAATCCAAACAAAGGTTCGAATACTCTGTTGGAACGAACAAATCCATCTGTGCACGCTGCTCTTTTGTCGCAACCAATTTCCACAAATAAGTAAGGAAATCATAAGTTACTTCACTGGCTCCGACAAATCCCGTAAAGTCTCCGGTGTCATCAAATTCAAGGAAACCTTTGTTTACGTTCTGAACCTGAGCAAAAATACGTTTTGCACCATCCACAACTAACTTCTGTGGAAGGAATTTTGCATCCGTATAGGTTTTGTCATTTGGACGGCCAATTACTTTTACCATATTGCCGTCTGCATCCAAGTGAACAATTTTATTATTACCGGTATCGGCAATGTACATTTGTCCATCATCTGTCGCAAATACATCCTGAGGACCATTCAATTTTACATCTTTTCCCTCAGCATCTTTGTAACCGGTTACCTCTTTTACATAAGTAAACTCATTGTTTTCATATGTAAATTCACAAATACGATTATTTCCTGTATCTGCAACATACATCTTATTTCCGGTTGAGAAAAGACCCTGTGGCTCAGAAAAATTGCCACAATCTTTAAAATCAGAACCGGAAATTACTCGCTCAACCGAATAAGCATCCGGAGACTCACGGTCAACATCCCAGCAATCATAAGTATATGTATAATGTTTGCCATCAGAACTATTCGCGAGAACCTCCGCATTGCTTACAAGGAGGGATGCAACGAGTAATAACGCAAATACCGAAGTAAGTCGTTTCATTTTTCTCATTTTCTTTCCTCCTTATCAGTCTTTAATTCCGGAACTAGCCATTGTTTCCAGAATGTTACTCTCTGCCAAAACAAAGATTAAAATCGGCACCATCATAACGACCATTGTCGCAGCGGAACCTACACCGGCACGGGCAACACCACCGGCCATAATCTGCTGCAATGCATATGGCAGCATCTTATATTCTTCCGAGTAGATATACACCTGACCTTTCATGTTCCAAAGGTTTTGTACAGAGAAAATTGTTACTGTCAACCATGCCGGTTTTACGTTTGGCATGACAATCTGAAGGAAGATTCTTCCCTCTTTCGCACCATCAATCTTAGCCGCTTCAATCAATGCATCCGGAATCTGCTCCATAAACTGTTTCATAAGGAACAATCCCATCGGCAGTGCGAACGCCGGCACCATCAGTGCTAAGTACGTATCAATCCATCCAAGCTTACTCATAATAATATAAGTAGGAATCTGCAATACATAAGCATTAAACATGATTGCAGCCTGAATAATCTTGAAAATCTTTTTGCTTCCCGGGAACTCATATTTTGCCAAAACATAAGCAGCCATTGAACCAATAATCAAATGACCTACCGTACCAAGCAATGTAATTAATACCGTGTTAAAGACATAACGGGTAAATGGTACATAGGAGCTTGACATAACAACAAGCAAATCCTGGAAGTTATTAAATGTTGGGTTCTTCACGAAAAACCTCGGTGGATACAGATAAATCTCATCCAGCGGTTTAAATGCACTACTGATGGAGTATACCAACGGAAGTACAAAGAAGATACCAAACAAAATCAGCAAAATGTAAATACCGATATCACCACCGACTGAGCGGTTCGGTTTTCTTCGTTTTAATTTAATTAATTTCATCTTTGCTATACCTCCTATCAAGTTCCAACTTTGCTAAGCAGTGACTGAATTGCCTTATTCAACAATAGCATCACGGCGAACAAAATTGTTGCAATTGCGGAAGCATAACCCATCTCAAATCGTGTAGTACCATAGTCAATCAGATGGGTAACTACGGTACGCGCCGCATAGTCCGTACTAGGGAAACCACAAAGCGCCATCGTCTGATCGGCGACACCAAATGTCTGTGTGATTGCCATTACGGCACCAAACAAAAGCATTGGTTTCATACCAGGCAGTGTGATGTACCAAAGTTCCTGCCAGCGGTTTTTAACACCGTCCACATAACCCGCTTCAAACTGCGAATTATCAATACCTTGAAGTCCGGCCACAAAGGAAAGGAATCCCTGACCAAGACTCATCCACAATACGACGATAATAATAACATTCATCATGTAGGCAGTATCCGTGAGCCACAGAATCGGCTCACTGATAAAACCAAATTTAATCAAAAATGAATTTACATATCCGTATGCATCACCACTAAATAAGATAGACCATACTAAGTATGCCTGACCTGAAATTGTCGGTGCATAGAATACAACTACGGCGAAAGCACGGATATAACGTGGCAGTTCGTTGATAAACCAAGCGAACAAAAATGCCATGATATAACCAAGCGGTCCGGTAATTGCTGCCAGCAAGAATGTATTTTTAACCGCAATCAAGAATACATCATCTGCAAGAAGCAGGTTAATGTAGTTATCCACACCAACGAATCTTGCCGGTTCCAGTACGTTATAGTACGTGAAACTGTAAAATACTGACATCAGCACGGGCAAAATGTAGAATGCAGTAAACACAATCAAATACGGCAGAAGGAAAAGGTAACATGTCTTGGACATCTTAGCTTTCTTCCATGCGATTTTAGCATTGCGCTTTTTAATCTGCATGTATTTTCCCAGAAAATTCATTTTTTCACTCCTCTCTTATTTTTGTTTTGTTTCTTTTTCTTCTTGTTCCAGAGTCTTCAAACCAAACTCTTCACGTTTGTTTGATAACTCCTTATTTATCGTAATAACATAATCAAGAATCGTCTCTCGAGGGTCCTCGTTGTTATTCATGACTTTACGGATTGCGTTTGTGATATGACGTTCTGTGTAATATCCGCCGGCAACCTGCGGAATACCAAATGCCCATTTGTGCTGTTCATCCAGTATAGCGGACTCTTTGCTGCTCCAAGACAAAGTCTTAAAGGTTACATTGTTTGCTGTTGCATAACGTGCCGCAGCACCCATAACAGCCTCAAGTTCCCTTGCGTAGGTAGCCTGTGTATCAGCACTTGCCCACCATTTCAAGAAATCCCATGCAATATCTTTCTTACCACGCTGTTCCGCACCTTTAAGCATCATAGAAGCAGTACCCCATGACTGAACGGAACGGTTGATTGAGCCATCTTCCTGTTTCACACCAGGAAGCATACCGAAGTTCCAAAGACCTTTAATCTCAGGAGCGAATACAGACAATGTATTAAATGTACTGTAATCCGCTACACCGATTGGCATTTCACCGCTTCGGAAACGGTTTGGGAAATCGTACTGTTTAACCAGTTTGTAGTTGGTAAACAATTTGGTATAGAATTCAAATGCCTGAATGCCTTCTGTACTACCAATTGTTGTCTCAATACCCTCATCACGGTACAAGGAACCACCGCGCTGAACAAGCTGTGCATAGTAGTTTGCAAGGTCAGGGTTGGATGCATTGTTAATCTTACGCTCTACCGAAGGAATCGCAAACGACATGCTGTTCTTCTGCAGTTTCGGAAGGACTTTAATTACATCATCCCATGTATTAATCTGTGTCGCATCAATACCGAGTTCATCCATAATATCGGTACGATAGAACAATACGTTGTAGTTTTCTGTCTCCGGCAGACCATACAAACCTTTATGTCCGGTCTTGTCTTTCAGCCAGTAAGACTCATAAGAACTTGCCTGGTACTCAGAAAGTACATCTTTATAATCCGAGAACTGGGTCAAATCCACAGTCGCGCCACGAAGTGCGTAGTTAACAGGCTCTGTCTGCGAAATACAAAGTGCTACATCCGGACCATTACCTGACATAACGGCTGGAAGCATCGCATTTACCGCACCGGCAGAGTTTGTAACTGTATTCGCTGACGCCGCAGCATCAATCAGTTTAACGTTTACTTTAATTTCTTTTCCATATGTTTCTTTTGAAGTCGGAGTAAACTGCTGGTCTACCATGTTCTTCAAAATATTACTCTGGTCACGTCCGGCAGTAATCCATACATCGATAACATCCGGATCATCCGAATCATACACATTACCAAGTGCAGAGGAATCGGAACGGAAAGAGTTAACAAACAATGTGCACTCATGTACAATTCGGTCAAAACTTCCTTCGTTTACTTCTTCAATTGAAGATTTGTCACCGGCAAGAACAATATAGTCAATATCCATCGCCGTTGCACTTAAGTTGTTAATTGATGTACCAAGAGAGGATACATTCTCTTTGAAGTTCGACAACGTCTGAGGGATTTTATCCGGACGGTCAACAAACTCTTCCATCTGTGCAGCCAGCGTCTGCGCTACGGCGATTTCACCACCACGTTCACCGGTATATGCAGTAACTTCATCAACTAAATGATATAAGATTTTGGACTCATCGCCCATTGCCTTAATGATATCCGGATATACTTTTTCAATCTGGTAATCACGGAACTCATCCGGCTCTGTACCTGTCAATACAAGAATCTGACGATAGTACTGATTCATACGGTATACACTTTCAGACAACTGGGAGAGATACTCACCAAGCTCGCCAAGTGTAATTTTCAAACGAATTTTATGTTCTCCAGCAGTGAGGTGGAATTTGTATGCCTCGCCTTTAGCATTCTGTAAGCAAAGCATTTCCCAAACATTGCTGTAAGTAAATTGCAGACTAACTACCTCTTTAAAAGGAATTTCTCCGTCAATGTACAAAGAACGGTTTGCGATATAACCACGGTTATATCCCTGACGTCCTTTAATACCGATTACATAATCGCCTTCTTTTTCTACTTTCGTAGTCCATTCCAGCCAGTCACCGGCAACTTTCCACTGTGTACCACCAATTACATTCAAAACCTGTTTGTCTGTATTGTGCTTGGTAACATTTCCTTTTTCATCCTCGTATTCGGTATCGCCCGATGTACGGTCATATGTAGCATATAAAGATGGTGATGAACGTCTGTCCGACTTTTCACCCTGAATCTTCTGAACGTAAGATTTGTCAACGTTATTTGTCTTTCCTTTGTTCTCTGCTGCGTACTCTGCATAGGTAGGAATCTTTTTCATATTACCTACTGTGAATTTACGCATAATCAAACGTTCGTTGACGCCAGTTAAGCGAATCTTATTGACACCCTTCTTTAAATAGAAGTAATACGGATCCATCTCATATCCGGTTGGGTCTTCAAAATAGGAAGAAATCCATCCGCGTGTCGGATCCTCAATCTGGGAAGGACGAATCTCATTTCCCTGGTTATCCTTGGTTGGTTTACCATCATCCGTGTAGACACGTTCGAAGTCAATACCCTCGGCACCATTAAATGGAGTTTCGTATTTACCCGTTTTTTCATTGTAAAGTTCTACCTTGGTCTCAATTGCAATTCCTCGGTCGTCCTTGTCTCCTGTGGAAGGATAATACTCAAGGTTCAAGTTGTAATAACCCTCCTCTTCCACATTAACAGAATACACTGCGCTTTCTCCTTCCGGAATCAACACCGATTCTGATTTTTCATTCTCCGGACCAAGATCATTATGCACAGTGACGTTTTTGGTTGTCTCTTTCTTCACGAAACCGGCAACCGGAATATCATAGGAACCACTTGGTGTATTGGCATCCGTGCGCTTAGCCACATAATCACTGTACTGGCCTTCACGCTGATATTCGCTGCTCATAGTGTCAAAATCCACACCTGCGTACTTGTCGGAGTTGTCACTTACGGAAGAACCTTTTAACTTAAAAAATAGTACAAAAGCGATAATCACCAGTACTACAATCAGGAATGTCCGTAAGCCTTTTTTCTTCATCAACTTTGACATAGCTGTCGCAATCTCCTTTCGTTGTTTCTCTTTTTATGCATTCTGCCAGTGAAATAAGCCATCGGAGCAAAACACATAATGTTTTTTTGTATAATATGTATACAGTTTGTTATAAAGTATATCACCATTTTTGTAACATGTCCATAGTTTTTGATAGTTTTTTTTATGTATTTTTGCTAAAAAATGATTGTTTTTCCCTTGAAAAATGTTTTGTATTTACAAGAGAGAATCCATATAGTAGAATGCAGGTATAAATATTTCACAACTTGGAGGTTTTTATGGACAACAAAAAAAAAGGCATGAATCCGATACTTCCGGGCTTCTACCCGGATCCATCGATTTGCCGTGTAAACGATGATTATTATTTGGTAACTTCAACTTTTGCTTATTTCCCCGGTGTTCCAATCTTTCACAGCCGTGATTTAGTACACTGGAATCAGATTGGTAACATATTGGAAAGAAAAGAACAGCTTCCTTTAGTAAATGCAGAAACAAGTGAGGGTATCTTTGCACCGACACTGCGCTACCACGACGGAACCTTTTACATGATTACAACAAACGTAACACCAACAAATGATATCAATAATTTTATTGTCACTGCAACAGACCCTGCCGGTCCTTGGTCGGATCCTTATCCTTTGGATTCTGCCGGCATTGACCCATCTCTCTTCTTTGATGATGATGGCAAATGCTACTACTGTGGTACACAGAACCGCAGAGAAGGCTCCCGCTATTTCGGAGATAATGAAATTTATATTCAGGAATTAGATTTAAATACGATGAAACTTGTCGGCGAAAGTTACCCGGCATGGCATGGTGCTCTCCGCGGCGTGGAATGGCCGGAGGGACCACATATCTATAAGAAAGACGGCTATTACTATCTTTTGATATCCGAAGCCGGAACCGGGCACAACCATGCTATTTCAATTGCACGAAGCAAAAGTTTGACAGAACCTTTTACCGGTCATAAGGCAAATCCAATTTTCACACACCGTCATCTTGGCAATCACTATCCGATTGTAAATGTCGGACATCCGGATATCGTTGAAACCCAGAATGGCGAATGGTGGATGGTATGCTTAGCTTCCCGTCCACGAGGCGGCTACTATAGGAATTTAGGACGCGAAACTTATTTAGTACCATTTATCTGGGAAGATGGATGGCCGGTAATCAATCCGGGAAAAGGTATTTTGGAAGATACTTTCCCAATGCCTAATCTTCCTGCTTATGAAGCGAAAGAAATTCCTGCAAAAGAAGATTTTGACACCGATACGCTTCCACTTCATTTTATGTATTTACGCAATCCGAAAGAGGAAAACTATTCTCTTACAAATCGTCCGGGATATTTAGAAATGAAACCGGATGCTGATACGTTATCCACAAAAGGAACTCCTTCCTATGTGTGTCAGCGCCAGCTTAGTTTTGATTTTACAGCAGAAACAAAACTTTTGTTTTCTCCTGCTGTAGAAAACGAGCAGGCAGGAATTGCCATTTACCAGAGCCAGTCATTTAACTACCAGCTCTTGGCCGGCAAAAAAGGAGACGCCACTGTTCTCTCTCTTGTTAAGACAGAACGTGATGAGGTCACTGTCTTAAAAGAAGAAATACTGGATGCCCTTTATCCTGACCTCACACTTCGCATCACGGAAAATGAACAGGATTTAACCTTTGCTTATTCTGTCGATGGCAAATCTGAGAAAATACTTGCGGATAAAGTAGATGCAAGAATTCTGTCTACTGATGTAGCCGGTGGCTTTGTCGGAAACACCATCGGACTGTATGCAACCTCAAACGGTGAGGAAAGCAGCACCGTCGCAGCATTCGATTACTTCTTATATGAGGATGATAACAAATAAGATAGTTGTAATAGAAAAGAAGTTACAAATCAGCGAGAAACTTTATTCGCGAAAGCGAATCTTTTGTTTCGAGTCGATTTGTAACTTCTTATTTCTATCGACCCTCTAAACGTAAAATCTCTTTTTTCAAACGTTTCATTATCTTCTTTTCCAGACGAGAGATATAGCTTTGGGAGATGCCTAAAAGGTCTGCGACTTCTTTCTGTGTGAGTTCCTGTCCGAGTTTATCGTCGATTCCAAATCTAAGACGGATAATCGTTTGTTCTCGTTCAGATAATGTTTCCAATGCTTTACGCAGTAAACTTCTATCAACTTCTTTTTCAATGTCTTTGTAAATAATATCTTCACTTGTTCCCAAAATATCCGAGAGCAGCAGTTCGTTTCCATCCCAGTCGACATTTAAAGGTTCATCAATGGATACCTCTAATTTCGTTTTATTATTTCTACGCAGATACATAAGAATTTCATTCTCAATACAGCGTGACGCATAGGTTGCAAGTTTGATGTTTTTCGTCGGGTTAAAGGTATTAATTGCCTTCATCAGACCAATTGTTCCAATCGAGATTAAATCCTCCACGCCGACACCTGTATTATCAAATTTTTTCGCTATGTACACAACAAGGCGAAGGTTATGTTCTACCAGTGTATTCCTGGCTTTTTCGTTCTGCTCTCCCCCCAATTTCTCAATGCAGGCTGCCTCCTCTCCCGGCTCGGCGGCAGAATCTCTGCCCCTCCAATATAATGAATATCACCTCCGCGGTGAAAAAATACACTTTTCCAATCCTGAATCATCCGGAACTGAAACTGTCCCGGCATCGAAATCTTAAGCAGCATACTATGATTTCTCCTTTCCATTTTCATTATTCAACATATCGGGATGCAGTATCATTTCGTATTCTCCATCCACAGAAACACATTCTTCACAAACTGCCACCCACGCATCTTCCACAAACTGCCAGTCTCCCCTACATTCGATTTCCAATCGCTGTGCCCGGAAAGCACAAAGCATTCCCATCTTTTTTCCTACGGAGTGATAAGGAATCATCCGCATCAGGGGCGGATCCTTTCCCTTCCACAACTTTTCCAAAAAATTTTTACTGCCAAGCATAACCGGCTTTTTGCTGATTGCATCGTAAAGTCCATTTCCGGTATCCAAAAGTGCCATTCCTTCGATTTTATTTCCCCGGTCATATATCCGCAGCCGGTAAAGATATGACACCCGTTCTTTTTCTTTTTTTAGTTTTGGCATAAAATACCGCAAAAGAAAGAGAACAAAAAGCATAAGCCCTAACATCGATGCCCCAGTAAGCGGGTAATGAAAACTTTTTTGTACCTGAAGCAAAAGCCCCGCCAGAATAAAAGCACATGCATAATAAAGTAAAAGGTGCATCACCGTTCTTGCAGTCGTCATTTTACCAAAAGCAAGCCGGACAAGAAAAACACTAACAAAAAAATAGGACAAAACAAGCAACAGGAGATTTCTGTGCACATGAAACAATACCAAAAGACACGCCATCACAGCTCCTAATACTGACGCAAGGATAAGGCGCCACAACCGAATGGTTTTTTGCATCAATAAACTCTGTGTCAGAAAAACCACCAGATTCATCCCTGTGTTAATCAGAAAGAATACATCTAAGTATAACTTCACTCTCATTGGCATCTTCATCCCCTTTCCGTTTGTGTAGGCTCATTATAGACGATAGACTCTGCAAAGCTTGTCAAACGGCCGCTCCCTTTTCCCATTATTGTCAGCCAAATCATTCTTTCATCTGACATCGTTAGACACAATCCAATCAAGACAGTAGAGTTTCTACATTTCTCACTATCATTGTTTGTCGAAAGGCTTGCATCTGCCGCAAAAATCTTTTACAATAAAAAAAGCGGTTTTAACCGCTGGAATTTGAATAGGAAAGGAACTATCATTATGGCAGAAAAAAATCCCATTGTAACAATCGTGATGAATGACGGCGATGTTATGAAGCTTGAACTTTATCCGGAAGTTGCAGAGAACACAGTAAACAATTTTATTTCTTTGGTAAACAAAGGATTTTATGACGGACTCACCTTTCACCGCATCATTAGTGGTTTTATGATTCAGGGCGGTGACCCGGATGGAAACGGAACCGGCGGTCCCGGTTACAGCATCCCCGGAGAATTCTCTTTAAATGGCTATGACAACTCATTAAGCCATGACCCGGGTGTCATCTCCATGGCACGCTCCCAGCATCCGGACTCCGCCGGAAGCCAGTTTTTTATTATGCATAAGAAAGCCTCTCATCTTGATGGCTCTTATGCCGCTTTTGGTAAAATCATTGAGGGCATGGATGTTGTAGATAAATTAGCCGAAGTTGCTACTGACTGGAGTGATATGCCGCTCACACCAGTTATTATGGAAAAAGTAACAGTAGAAACTTTTGGAGAAGATTATCCGGAGCCAAAAACAGTTTAATAAAAAAAGAAACTGCAGACTCATCCCCCTTTTTAGGAAATGAATTGCAGTTTCTTTTTTTATTTCACGATTTCTCCCATATAATAAAAGCCTTTGCTTTCTACTAATTTTACCGGTAAGATTTCTCCAATCAAGGAGGCATCGCCCGGAAAATGAACGACTGCATTATTGGATAAGCGTCCGGTTAAAAGTTCTTCGTTCTGTGTATTTATCTCTTCTACCAGAACCGGAACCGTCTCTCCCTCGATACCCTTTGTAATCTCTGCGGAAATCCCCTGCACCTCATGCAGCAATCTGTCAAACCGCTCTTTCACTACTTCTTCCGGCACTTGATTTTCCATTGCAGCCGCCGGCGTACCGGTGCGCTTTGAATAAATAAAGGTGTAGGCGCTGTCATAGCGAACTTTTCTTACTACATCTAATGTGTCTTCAAAATCTTCTTCTGTCTCTCCCGGAAATCCAACAATAATATCCGTCGTAAGCGATAGTTTTGGATTCTTTTCCCGAATCCGCTCCACCAAAGAAAGATAGGATTCTTTCGTGTACTTACGGTTCATTTTCTTTAAGATTTCCGTGCTTCCCGACTGCAATGGCAAATGCAGATGAGTGCATACTTTATCACATTCCGCCATCGCCTCAATCAGCTCATCCGACAAATCCTTCGGATGCGATGTCATAAACCGGATTCTCTTAAGCCCTTCAATTTCATTTACCTGACGCAATAGATTAGCAAACGTAACCGGATTTTCCAAAGTCTTTCCATAAGAATTTACATTTTGTCCAAGTAACATTACCTCTACCACGCCATCAGCCACAAGGCCTTTGATTTCGGAAATAATATCCTCCGGCTCTCTGCTTCTCTCCCGCCCGCGCACATATGGCACAATGCAGTAACTGCAAAAGTTGTTACAGCCATACATGATATTGACACCGGTCTTAAAAGGATATTTACGTTTTCCCGGCAAATCTTCCACAATCTCTTTGGCTTCCTTCCACACATCCATCACCGGACGTGCCGACTGCACCTGTGTATACAGTAACTCTGCCAGTTTATAAATGTTATGTGTACCAAATACCAAATCGACAAACGAATAACTCTTGCGAATCCGTTCTACCTCATCGGCTTCCTGCATCATACATCCGCAGAGGGCAATCTTCATCGACGGATTTTTCTTTTTATGATTTTTCAAATAACCAAGCCGTCCATAGATTTTTAAATTAGCATTTTCGCGAACAGTACACGTATTGTATAAAACAAAATCCGCAACCGGTTCCTCTACTTCTTTGTATCCAATATACTCAAGAATTGCTGTCATCTTCTCCGAGTCCTTTGCATTCATCTGACAGCCTAGCGTCTGAATTGACATGGTAAGAGGATGTCCGATTCGCTCTTTCTCTTCCTCTGCCCACTGCCTGCACTTTTTCATAAAATAATACTGTCTCTCCGGTTCTGACTGTGGAGCCTCTCCTTCGATGGAAAGTGCCTCCAGACGTTCATAATCAAACATATTGTTCCTCCATTAGTTCTGTTTTTTACCAAACGTAACAGAAAATGTCTTTTCCTGATAGGATGAACCGGAAGCAATTTTTACAGTGACTTTACCCTGTGTTCCTGCCTCACACTTTGAAAGTTTTTCCTGCAACTGGGAAAGTGTTTTCACGGTCGTTCCATTTAATTTGGTAATAATATATCCTTTCTGCAATCCTGCTTTCTCTGCCGGTGAACCAGCTGAAACTTCTGAAATGTAAATTCCCTGCGGAATTCCATATGCCTGCTCGTATTCGCTTGTCACATCACGGCCGGTAATACCCAGATAAGCCTGATTGTTTGCTGCCACTTCTTTTTGATTCATTAACTCTTCTAAGATTGGCTCTGCAGTTGCCATCGGAATCGCAAATCCCATTCCCTCTACTTCCTCAGAAGCAAATTTTGAGGAATTGATAGCAATCACTTCGCCTTTGCTATTTACTAATGCACCGCCGCTGTTTCCCGGATTAATTGCTGCGTCTGTCTGAATCAATTTTACACTTGCGCTGTCTTCGGCGTCAATCTCACGGTCCTTTGCACTAATATAACCGACCGTAACGCTCGTTCCATAGCCAAGGGCATTGCCAATTGCAATTGCCTGTTCGCCGACTTTCGTCTTTTTACTGTCGCCAATCGTAGCAATTTTTATATTCTTCTTTGTCGAATCCGACAATTTACTCATATCCACTTCTACAACAGCTAAATCCGTTGATGAATCCGTTCCTTTTACAGTAGCACTCACTTTGCTCCCATCGTTAAAAATAATGGTAACTGAAGTGGCTCCTTCGACAACATGATTGTTTGTCGCAATGTACATTTTGTTATCTTTTTGAGCAATGATAATACCAGATGCACTTCCGGTTCCTTCACTCGTCTGTGCGCCAAACGGCGTATTGGTTGTAGTCTGTGCCGTAACATCAATTGCCACAATCGACGGAAGCACCTGCTCCGAAATTGATGAAACATCCGATGTCGATGTATTTTGGTTTGTCGTCACCGTAGTCGTTGCCAGTTTCGCAGAGGCACTATCTTTCACCGTCTCATTCTGGCTGACTAACACATTCTTTCCAATCATTTCCGCTCCCTGAAAAGCGGTTCCAGCGGCTGTTCCAAATAACACAGCTGCTGCTAATATTTTAGCAAATTTTTTCATATTCGCACACATCCTTTCGTCTTTGTTGCTCTTATCATAATATGAAAATGTGTGCGGTTTTTGTTCGCTTTTTGTATGAATTGTGTGGTCTTTTTGACGAAAGTGTGTCTTTTATGCCTCAAAGTTGCCAAGCACACGCATAAAGGCAGATTCCTCTTTCACACCGCGAAGTGCATTCTGCACAGCCGCATCGTCTAAGTTTCCCTCCACATCAACAAAGAAGCGGTATTCCCAGTTTCGTCCTGGAATCGGACGCGACTCAATTTGTGTCATGTTCAAATCGTTATAAAGAAAATGGGACAAAATCCGGTACAGTGTACCACTCTGATGCGGTAGTTCAATGCACAGTGCGAGTTTATTGCTCTCTTTTGTGTAAACTTCTTTTGGTCCGATAATAATAAATCTCGTACAGTTGTTCTTCTCCTGCTGAATGGAATCGGCAACAATTTCAAGTCCATATTCTTTGGCTGCACGCCGGCTTGCAATCGCCGCCTGCGTCTTATCTTTATCCTGCGCCACCTTCTTGGCTGCTGCTGCCGTTGAACCATATTCCACACCTTCAAAGAGAGGATGTTCCTTCATAAATTTACGGCTCTGCAACAATCCCTGCGGATGGGAAAATACCGTCTGAATATCTTCTAACTTTGTACCGGGAAGTGCTAAAAGGCACTGGTCAATTTTCATCACGTATTCGCCGACAATGGCATTTTTATAATTCAATAATAAATCATAATTCGTGCTGATACCGCCCGTCGAAGAATTTTCAATTGGCAGGACACCGTAATCTGCCTGTCCGTTTTCAACAGCTTCCATTACGCCCTGAAAACTCTGACAGCTGATCCCCTGTACCGCCTCACCAAACACGTCTTCCATCGCCTGCTGTGTATGGGTGCCCGGCACGCCAAAATAATATACTTTTGCCTGTTCTTTATCAAACGCTTTTTCTGTTTTTTCAAAATCCGTGATATCATCCGTATGCGGCAGAACACCATACTGGTATTTTCGGCTGATGGACATAATCTGACTGAACAGCTCACGGACCGCACGCTCATTGAATTTACCATGAGATATTTTCGAAAGACTGTCTAACTTCTGTTCCTCGCGCTCTTTGTCAAATACCGCTTTTCCGGTCTCCATCTTATACTTGGCGACCTCATTGGCAACTTTCATGCGTTCTTCAAACAGTTTGACAATCTGACTGTCAATCTCATCAATCTGCTTTCTTGAAACTTGTAAATCAATCATTTGTGTTCCTCCAAATCCTCTAACAGCATACTGACACTCTTACCAAGCACCGGATGTTTTACATACGGAGCAATCTCAGAAAGCGGCTCTAAAACAAACTGTCTTTTATGCATTTCCGAATGTGGTATCGTAAGCGTCTCTGTGTGCATGACACAGTCTCCATACAAAAGAATATCCAAATCAATCGTTCTTGGTCCCCAGTGAATCTTTCTCTCACGGTTTCCCTTCTTCTCAATTTCATGACAGACAGAAAGTAATGCCTCCGGCGTCAAAAGTGTCTCAAACCCAATTGCCGCGTTTAAAAATTTATCCTGATCCGTATAACCATACGGCTCCGTTTCGATGATTTCTGAAACCTTTATCTCACGGATTGTCTCTACTTTTTTTAATTCTTCAATCGCCGCCTCTAAATAGGCCTTCCTGTCTCCCATATTGGAGCCAATCGACAAATATGCCGTTTCCCATCCGCGCGTAATGCTTACACTCACCGTATCCAGAGGAAGTAAAATCGGTGCCCATGGTTTCTTAATCTCTACTTCCACTTTTTTTACAAGGGGAAACTTTAGCAAAATCTTTTTTGCCAGCTGCTCCGCTGCTGCCTCAATCAGACGGTACGTTTCCTTTTCCATCTGCTCTTTAACAAGATAAGAAACTTCTGCATAATTTACCGAATCCGCCAAATTATCACTTTCCCCTGCTGCCCTCGTATCCGTATAAAGAGCAAGAGAAACCAAAAACTTCTGTCCAAGTACATTTTCCTCTTTCATGACACCATGGTGTCCATAGATTTCTAAATCGCGGATTTTAATTACATCCATGACTAGTTCTCCCTTCTGATGGCATCTGTCATGCGAAGGGCACGTACATTTTTCTGCACATCATGCACACGGAAGAACTCGCAGCCTTTCATCGCTCCGATTACACTTGTCGCAATCGTTCCCTCTTCGCGCTCATCAACCGGCAAATCCAATGTAAGTCCAATCACACTTTTTCTCGATGTACCAAGCAATACCGGATATCCCATCGCTCTAATTTCTTCCAAGCGGTTGATAATGGTCAAATTCTGCTCTCTTGTCTTTGCGAAACCAACACCCGGATCAAGCATGATTTTCTCTTTCTTTACTCCATACTTCTCAGCAAGAGAAAGAGAGATTTCCAAATCTTTTTTTACGTCATCCATAAAGTCGTTATATTCCATCGTCTCACGGTTGTGCATTAAACAGACACAGACATCATACTCAGCTGCCAGTTTGGCACAGCGCTCATCATAACGAAATCCCCAGATATCATTTAACAAATCTGCCCCGGCAGAAAGTGCCGCCTCAGCCACTGCACTTTTATAGGTGTCAATTGAAACCGGCACATCAAACCTTTTTTTCAATGCTTCAATGACCGGTACAACACGGCAGATTTCTTCTTCATCGCCAATCTGAACATGACCGGGTCTTGTCGATTCACCGCCGACATCTAAGATATCCGCTCCTTCTTCTACCATTTTGTCTGCCTGCTTAAGTGCACGCTCTATATCGTTATATTTTCCACCATCTGAAAAAGAGTCCGGTGTCACATTTAAAATGCCCATCACATAGGATTTCTCCCCCAAAGGGAACTCACGGTTTCCTATTTTCATCTTCTTTCATCCTCTCTCTATCCGGCAATCATCTGCATAAACATCTGTGCCAGGTTTTTATCTTTTTCAAATTCTCCTTTTAACGCATACGTCATTGTCTGTGTACCGGGCTTTTGCACCCCGCGCATCGTCATACACATATGCTCTGCCTCAATCATAACCATAACGCCTTTTGGCTGCAGCGACTGCATAACGGCATCTGCAATCTGCTCCGTCAGCTGTTCCTGTATTTGGGCACGTCTGGCAAATACTTCTACCGTTCTTGCCAACTTACTAAGTCCGACTACTTTACCATCCGGTATATACCCAATATGGACTTTGCCATAAAAAGGAAGAAAATGATGTTCACACACCGAATAAAATGTAATATCTTTTTCCACTACCATGTTTCCGGTATCCGCATGAAATGTACGTGACAAATGTTTTTCTGCATCCTGTTCATAGCCGCCAAATAACTGCTCACACATATTTGCAATCCGCTTTGGTGTCTCTGCTAACCCCTCTCTCGTACAATCTTCGCCAATGCCTTCCAAAAATAACTGTACTGCCTTTTCTATTTTCTTATGATCCATAACCGGCACCTCTCAATCTCCTTGCCATTCACTCCATAACCTTTCCCATTGTACCACACGAAACCGTCTTTTAGCAAGGGCAGCAGCCAATATTTTTACTTGTTCTCACAAAAAACAATAT
>ENA-ORNQ01000979-ORNQ01000979.1-human-gut-metagenome-genome-assembly--contig:-NODE-979-length-24684-cov-8.680742_pt1 | contig 24684 bp, 19 predicted proteins | sample MGYA00242116_ERZ509024 | MGnify/ENA primary metagenome ERZ509024 (study PRJEB26280, sample SAMEA2338697) | human gut metagenome | biome: human gut; feature: human-associated habitat; material: faeces...
CGGCCGCCGCCCCCGAACCGCCCAAACCCCGCGAGGTCGAAACCGGTTCCAAGGTCCGCATGGCCGGGCAGGATATGGTCGGCGTGGTGCAGTCGGTCAAGGGGAAGAAAGTGCAGGTCGCCTTCGGTCAGATACTTACTACGGTAGACAAGAAACTGCTGACCGTGGTGTCGAACAGCGAGTTCCGCGAAGCGACGCGCCCGCAGACGGCCCGTACGGTGGTCTCGGTCGATATTTCGGCCCGCAAACTCAACTTCAGGGACCATATCGACGTGCGGGGCATGCGCGCCGCCGAAGCGCTGGACGCCGTGCAGGATTTCGTCGATGACGCCCTGATGGTGGGCGTGGGTTCGGTTTCGATCCTTCACGGCAAGGGTACGGGGGCCCTGAAGGAGGAGATCCGCCGCTATCTGCGCACGGTTCCTGAGGTCGAAAGCGCCAAGGACGAGCATGCCGACCGCGGCGGGGCGGGCATTACGATCGTGACTTTTAAGATGGACTGACGATTTTTCGCGGCGTTCCGGCCGAATGCGGGGCAGATGCCTACAGACCGCAGGGCGGACGGAACGGAAAAATGATAAGAGGATGAATTACAGACTTTCACGTATTGCCGCCATTTGCGGCGGAAAGTTTTCGGGCTGCGATTCCGAGGTGCGGTCGGTCGTTACCGACAGCCGGTCGCTTTCGTGCGAGCTGGGGTGTCGCCCGATGTTCGTCGCCATGCGCGGCGCGAACCACGATTCGCATGATTTCATCGCCGACATGCAGAGCCGGGGCGTGCGTGCGTTCCTCGTCGAGCGGGGTGTCGAAGCCTCCTCGTGCACCGGGGAGTGCGGTTTCGTGCAGGTGGACAACGCCATCGAAGCCCTTCAGCGGCTGGCGGCCTATCACCGGGCGCAGTTCCGGGGTACGGTGGTCGGCATCACCGGCTCGAACGGCAAGACCGTCATCAAGGAGTGGATCGCCGAGGAGCTGCCCGAAGGCATGAAATATTACCGTTCGCCGAAGAGTTACAATTCGCAGCTGGGCGTACCGCTTTCGGTGCTGATGCTGGAGGGCGACGAGGAGCTGGCGATTTTCGAAGCGGGCATCTCGAAGCCCGGCGAGATGGAGCGGCTCGAACGCATCATCCGCCCCGACGCGGTGATCTTCACTTCGATCGGCGACGCCCATCAGGAGAATTTCATCAATCTGGAACAGAAATGCGACGAGAAGATGATTCTCGCCCGCAGCGCTTCCAAAATCATCTACCACAGCTATTACGAGCCGCTGGGCCGTATGGTCGCGGCGCATTTCGCCGACCGCCGTCCCGTCGATGCCGCCTCATATCCCGAAGTGCCCGAATCGGTCATAGGCAACGCCGCTTCGCGCCGCAACGCCCAGATCGTCGAGGCGTTCTGCGATGCGATGCGCTATCCCGCCCCTTCGTTCGCCGGGGCTCCTTCGGTGGCGATGCGTCTCGAAGTGAAGGAGGGCATCAACGACTCGATACTTATCAACGACGCCTACAACCTCGACCTCAATTCGCTGGCGCTGGCGCTGGACTACCTGCACAGCGTGGCGCTGAACCGCCGCCGTACGCTCGTACTGTCGGACATTTCGCAGAGCGGTCTCACGGATGACGACCTTTACGGCCGCGTGGCGGGCATGGTCGCACGCGCCGGAATCGACTTCCTGATCGGTATCGGTCCCCGCCTGAAACGCTATGCCGCGCTGTTCGCCTGCGACAAGGAGTTCTTTACGGCTACCGACGAATGCGTCGCGCGCATCAACCGCGACGCCGTGGCCGGGCGTGCGATCTTGTTGAAAGGCGCACGCGATTTCCGTTTCGAAAAACTGGTGCACCTGCTCTCCCGCAAAAGTCATACGACGGTGCTGGAGGTCGATCTCGACGCCATGATTCATAATCTCAACTATTTCCGGTCGAAGCTGAGCTTCGGGACCCGGCTCGTGGCGATGGTCAAGGCCGGTTCGTACGGCGCGGGCGATTTCGAAGTCGCGCAGATGCTCCAGCATCAGGGCGTGGACTATCTCGCCGTGGCGTTCGCCGACGAGGGCGTACTGCTGCGCGAGCGGGGGATTTCGATGCCGATCGTGGTGCTCAACGCCGACGCCGACAGCTTCGACGTGATGATCGCCAACCGGCTCGAACCCGAAATCTACAGTTTCCACTCGCTCGGCGCTTTCGCCGACGCCGTGACGCACGCGGGTGAAACCCGTTACCCGATTCACGTCAAGCTGGATACGGGCATGCACCGGCTGGGGTTCGTGGAGCAGGAGATCGCGCAGTTGTGCGCGACGCTCGCTGCGACGCCGCAGGTCAAGGCGGCTTCGGTCTTCTCGCACCTCAACTGCGCCGACATGCCCGAAGAGGATGCCTATACTCGGGCGCAGATCGCCCTCTACGACCGCATGAGCGCGCAGCTCGCCGCCTCGCTGCCTTATCCGGTCATCCGCCATACGGCCAATTCGGCCGCCATCGAGCGCTTCCCCGAAGCGCAGTTCGACATGTGCCGTCTGGGGCTGGGGCTTTACGGCTTCGGGTTCCGGCACAACGACGCCCTGCGTCCCGTCTCGACGCTCAAAACCCGCATCGTGCAGATCAAACGCCTGCCTGCGGGCGATGCGGTGGGGTATGGCCGCGCCGGAAAGCTCACGCGGCCGACCACCACGGCCACGATACCGATCGGCTATGCCGACGGGCTGGACCGGCATCTGGGCTGCGGCCGCTGGTCGGTGCTCGTGGCCGGACAGCCTGCGCCGATCATCGGCCGGGTCTGCATGGACAGCTGCATGATCGACATTACGGACATTCCCGGCGTGAAGGAGGGCGACGAAGTGTCGGTCTTCTCGCCCGTGCCGGGCAACGACCTCGAAACGATGGCCCGTGTGCTCGATACGATCTCGTATGAAATCATGACCTCGGTTTCGGGACGTGTGAAACGCATCTATCTCAAGGAATAACGGGATGAAGTGCTACGACTGCGGCGGCCTGATCGCGCCCGGAGCGGACAAATGTCCCGCCTGCAACTGTCCGGCGGAGAGGGCGCAGGCCGTGAAGTGTCTCGAAACCCGCCTGCTGACGGCCCGCGTCGAAGCGGAGTCGGCCCTCGACCAGCTGGGCCGGGCGAAGGTCGCGATGCTCTGCGCCGCGTTTTTCGCGCTTGTCGGCGGCGTGGTCGTGCTGGTGCATGCCGGGGGCGATGCGACGATGCTGGCCGTCGGGATTTTCATGGCTGCGCTGGCATGCGTCTACGCGGCATTGGCCTTTCTTGTCCGGAAAGCTCCGCTGACGCTTTCGATCGCGGGATTTCTGCTCAGCTGGCTCTGTCTCGGCGGGTTGCCCGGTCTGGTGATCGTCGGGGCCATGGCGCTGAGTCTCTGGTTCGCCGTGCAGTATGTCCGCATTACGAACCGTGTCGGATTGTTGGAACGAAAAATCGCTGAACTGAAAAAATGTACGGAACACTCTATCTGATCCCGTGTCCGATCTCGGACGAAACGGCGCCGTGGGACGTGCTGCCCGCAGCCAACCGCGCCGTTATGGATTCGCTCGACTATTTTATCGTCGAGAATACTCGCACGGCGCGGCGGTTTCTGTCGAAAGCGGGCGCGGCGCGCCCGATCGACACGCTCTGCTTCCGCGAACTGAACGAACATACCGTCGCCGGGTGTGAGGTCGAAGAGCTGGTGAAACCGCTCGTCGAGGGGCGTTCGGCGGGCGTGATTTCCGAAGCGGGCGTGCCGGGCGTCGCCGATCCGGGGGCGCTGGTGGTCGAAGCCTGCCACCGCCGCGGAATCCGTGTCGTGCCGCTCGTCGGACCTTCGTCGATCGTCATGGCGGTCATGGCGTCGGGGCTCAACGGACAGTCGTTCGCCTTCAACGGCTACCTGCCCGTCAAACCGCCCGAACGGGTGCAGGCGATCCGCCGTTTCGAACGCCGCGCGCACGCCGAAGGCCAGTCCCAGCTCTTCATCGAGGCCCCGTACCGCAACGTCAAGCTGATGGAGCAGCTGTTGCAGACCCTTGCGCCCGAAACGCGGCTGACGGTGGCCATGGACATCACGGCTCCCGGCGAATTCATCCGCACGCTCCGCGTCCGCGAATGGCGTGCCGCCGAACTGCCCGCGATGAACAAACGCCCTGCTATTTTCATCATCGGATAGGCCCTTCCGGAGGTTGGTATACAATTTGATCGACTATAAGACGGAAAATCTGAAAAACAACTATATATGAAAAAGGAAAAAGCTTATAATGAAGCCATTAACGGCGACGAAGGGTTCGAGCCGGGCGACGGTTATCCCTCGTGCGACGGCGAACCCTGTGCCAATGTGTCAGATGAGCCGCAGGAGGAGACTGACACAATGGCAGACGGGGCCGACAGCGGCGCCGCACCCGATTTTGCGGCGGCCGCCGCCGAATGGCAGGATAAATACATCCGTCTGCAGGCCGAGTTCGACAACTACCGCAAGCGTACGCTCAAGGAGAAGATGGATCTGGTGCAGACCGGAGGCCGCGACGTCTTGCTGGCGATGCTTCCTGTGCGCGACGACGTGCAGCGGGCGGTCGATGCCATGCAGAAAAGCGACGATATCGAAGCGCTGCGCGCCGGCGTGAACCTGATATCGCAGAAATTTACCGAAACCCTGCGTCAGAAGGGCGTGACCGAGATCGACGTCAAGGGCCGGGAGTTCGACGCCGACCTATGCGAGGCCGTGGCCAAGTTCGCCGCCGGAGAGGATATGCAGGGCAAGGTCGTAGACGTCGTCCAGACCGGCTACATGCTGGGCGACAAGGTGCTGCGTTTTGCAAAAGTCGTTGTAGGAGAGTGAGAAGATGGCTGAAAAGAGGGATTACTACGAAGTGCTGGGCGTCCAGAAGAACGCTAACGCCGACGAAATAAAGAAGGCCTACCGCAAGGCTGCCATTCAGTATCACCCGGACAAGAATCCGGGCGACAAGCAGGCCGAGGAGAAATTCAAGGAGGCAGCAGAAGCCTACGACGTGTTGTCGAACCCCGACAAGCGTGCCCGTTACGACCAGTTCGGCCATGCCGGCATGAGCGGCGCGGCAGGCGGCGGAGGCGGTTTCGGCGGCTTCAGCGGCGGAGGCTTCTCGATGGAGGATATTTTCTCACAGTTCGGCGATATTTTCGGCGGACATTTCGGCGGGGGCGGGTTCCGTTCGTCGTCGTCCGGCGGCCGGCGCGTGAACCGCGGCTCCGATATCCGCATCAAGGTCAGGCTGACGCTGGCCGAGATCGCCAACGGCGTCACCAAGAAGCTCAAGATCAACAAGACCGTCGCCTGCGACAAGTGCGGCGGCACGGGAGCCAAGGACGCCGATTCCTATTCGACCTGCTCGACGTGTAACGGCACGGGCCATGTGACGCGCGTCGAAAACACCTTTTTCGGCCGCATGCAGACCCAGAGTGTGTGCCCGACCTGCGGCGGTACGGGCAAGGTCATCACTTCGCCCTGCGACAAGTGCAAGGGCGAAGGCACCGTCCGCGGTTCGGAGGTCGTGGAGATCAAGATTCCGGCCGGCGTGGGCGAGGGCATGATGCTCACCGTCACGGGCAAGGGCAACGCCGCGCGCCACGGCGGCGTCAACGGCGACTTGCAAGTGCTGATCGAAGAGGAGCCGCATCCCGAACTGATGCGCGACGGCAACGACCTGATTCACAACCTCAATATCACCGTGACGCTGGCTCTGCTGGGCGGTACGGTCGAGGTGCCGACGGTAGACGGCCGCGCCAAGATCAAGATCGCTCCGGGAACGCATGCCGGCAAGGTGCTGCGTCTGGGCGGCAAGGGTTTGCCCGACGTGAACGGTTACGGCCGCGGCGACGAGCTGGTCGTGGTGGACATCACCATTCCGTCGAAACTCAATGCCGAGGAGAAGCGGCTGGTCGAGGAGTTGTCCCGGCAGCCCGGTTTCCAGAAAGCCGACTCGGTCAAAAACCAGAATATTTTCGAGCGGATGAAGAGTTTCTTCCGTTAGGAAACGATACGGTTTCGTCTCTACGGCGGAGTGCTGAATACCCCTGCGGGTTCCGGCATTCCGCCGTATTGGCAGATCGGGAGCCGCCCCGGCCGCAACCCGCTTCCCGCGCGCGGCGGACGCATGCGTCCGTGCCGGAAAAAGGAATTCGGGGCAATAAAATTGCGGAAGAATTCGTATCTTTACAAAAAAATAGGAGGACATGCCATGTTAGGTTTCACCCCGTTCAAGAAGCACGCGAACAAGTTCAACTACATACCGCGTTATTACGATCCCGAAAAGGAGGCGCGCGAACAGCGCCGCGCCGAGCTTCGGGGCGAAAGAGCCGAAGACGCCGGCGGTGAATACCGCCCCGGACAATATATCCGCACCCAGCGCGATGCGCGCGCCGCACGCCGTTCCAAGGAGGAGAAGACGGGCCGCGACCGCATTTGGAAGATGGTCGTAGGCGCGGTTCTGGTGCTGCTGTTCATCTATATCCTCTATCCGAGGCTCGCCGACGTTTTCCTGCGGGCGCGGACCTCGGCCCCGGCGCAGACCGAAGCGGCGGGCGCCGAAGAGTCGGTGCGGCGCAACGGACTTGATCAGTCGGGCATTTCCGACGTCGAGTGGCAGGAGCAGCCTATCACGGTGGTACCCAACGATTATCAGGAGTAGATGGCAGATAAGATCAGATTATTACCGGAGGTCGTAGCCAATCAGATCGCGGCGGGCGAGGTCGTCAACCGTCCCGCCTCGGTGGTCAAGGAGATGATGGAGAATGCGATCGACGCAGGCGCACGCACCGTAAAGGTCAATTTCCGCGACGGCGGCAAGGACCTGATTCAGATCGTGGACGACGGCTGCGGCATGTCGCCCATCGACGCGCGCATGGCTTTCGACCGCCACGCCACGAGCAAGATAACCTCCGTGGACGATATTTACGCACTCAATACTTTCGGCTTCCGCGGCGAAGCGCTGGCTTCGATCGCCGCCGTGGCGCAGGTCGAACTGCGGACGCGGCAGGAGGGCGACGAAGTCGGCACGCAGACCGAGATCAACGGCGGCCAGTTCGCCGGACAGACCCCGGTGATGTGTCCCGCAGGGTCGCAGTTTTTCGTGCGCAACCTTTTCTACAATGTCCCGGCCCGCCGCCGTTTTCTGGACAAGAGCACCACGTCGGCGGCGCAGATCAAGTCGGAATTCCAGCGTGTGGCGTTGTGCAATCCGCAGATCGCCTTCGAGCTATACGCCAACGACGCCTCGGTCTATACGCTGGGTGCGGCGTCGCTCGCCGGACGTATCGTCGATGTGGTGGGACGCCATATCAAGCAGAATCTGCTGGAGGTCGAGGCCGACACTTCGATCGCCCGCATCGAAGGCTACATCGGCCGTCCCGCCGCCGCCAAACGGCGCAACGGCGAACAGTACCTCTTCGTAAACGGCCGCTATTTCAAGAGTTCGTACCTCACGAGCGCCATCATGAAGGCGTACGAGAAGCTGATTCCCGAAAGCAGTTCGCCGTCGTATTTCCTCTACCTGACGATCGACCCGTCGCGCATCGACGTCAATGTCCACCCGCAGAAAACCGAGGTGAAATTCGCCGACGAGGAGGCCGTGTGGCAGATCGTGAACGCCGCCGTGCGCGAAACGCTCGCCAAGACGGGCGCCGTGCCGCTGATGGATTTCGACCGCGAAGGCATCGTCGAGATTCCGGTGCTGACCAAAGGGGCGGTCTACAGCGAGCCGCGGGCCATGTCCAACAGCGAATACAATCCTTTCCGCGAAGAGTACATCGACCCGTCGGCGCCCGATCCGAACGTCGATTTCGCCGGATTCGACGTGCCGTTCAGCGACAACGGCCAAACTCTCTCCGACAATGCCGGCGCGGGCTTCGCTCCGCGCGGCGGAGGACGCGGTTCGGGTGTCGCTTTGCCGGGCGGCCTGCGCAGCGCCGGGGGCGGGGGATTTCCTGCGGCCGGCAGCGGCGCCAGGGGCAGGGGAAGGTGCAGCCGCTCCGATTCCCTCTGCGGCGGACGACGCCTTCGAGGATTTCGTGTCGGGCGGGGGCTTCGAAGTGACTTCGGAGAGCGGTTTCGATGCCAGCGAGCTAGAATTCATCCCCTCCGAAGCGACGGTCGAGCAACAGCGTCTCGACGTTGACGGGCGGCCCGAATTTACCGATCCGCTGCCGCTCGGAGGCGGCTATGTCGCCGCCCTGCTGGGCGGACGGTTCGTGGTGGTGGACGTGCGCCGCGCCCGTGAACGGATACTTTACGAAGACTACCTGAAGATGCTCGGCAGCGGTTCGTCGGTGAGTCAGCAGCTGCTGTTTCCCGAACGGCTGGTGCTTTCGGACAGCGAATACGCCCTGCTCGAAGAGAATGCCGTCGAATTCGCATCGCTGGGCTTCGATCTCGATTTTCAGGGCGACTGCGCCGTCGAGGTGAAGGGCACGCCGGCCGACATGCCTGCCGACTCGGTGGACCAGTTGCTTTACGAACTGCTGCAGGCCTTCTCGACGCCCATGTCGCTGGCCGACGTGCGGCGCGAGAAGATCGCCGCCGTGATGGCGCGCGGAGCCGCGAAGCAGACTGTGCGTCTCATGTCGTGCGACGAAGCCGCCGCACTGCTCGCGCGGCTGGCCGCTTCGGGCAATTTCAGCTTTTCACCATCGGGCAAAGCCATAACCGCCGAGATAACCGTCGAAGATATCCGGGCCAAGTTGGGATAATCCGGCGGAAAAACGTACATTTGCATAAATTTTCGGCGCTCTGATCCGGCCGGCTCCATGCGGCTTGTTTTCGGGGCGGAAAATTGAAAACCGCTCCCCGCATGATCGGGCTTGCGAATGCAGGCCGGGCCGCGTTTGCAGCCCTGAGAGACGGGACGGGGAGAAAACCGCAACGAAACTGAAAAAAGATAATTTATGAACAGGAATTATTTCCAGACGCCCCCGGTGGTGTTGAATCTGATAATCATCAACGTCCTGATCTTCATGGCCACGGCGTTGCTGCCGAAGGCGGGCAATGCGATCATGGAGTACTGCGCCCTGTCGCTCGGTACGCCGTTTTTCCATGTCTATCAGTTCATCACCTACATGTTCCTGCATGCCAATTTCGAACATATCTTCTTCAACATGTTCGCTCTCTGGATGTTCGGGCGTACGCTGGAGTATGAATTGGGGCAGAAACGCTTTCTGACCTATTACATGGTCTGCGGCATCGGCGCGGCGCTTATCCAATACCTGACGGCACTGGCCTTCGGCGAATTCCCGCTGGTGCTGGTCGGCGCTTCGGGCGCCGTGATGGGACTGCTGCTGGCCTTCGGTGTCCTGCACCCCAATGCGGTCATCATGCTGCTGATTCCCCCGATTCCGATGAAGGCCAAATGGTTCGTTGTCATCTACGGTGTGATCGAACTGTTCTTGGGCTGGCGCGGCGTGGGCAATGTGGCGCATTTCGCCCATGTGGGAGGCATGTTGTGGGGCTTCCTGCTGCTTCAATGGTGGAAACAGCGGGGCATAATCCGTTTCTGACCCTATGTCCGAGACCTATTACAGCGGTTATGACAGCGACCGCGGCCGTAAGCCGCGGCGCAGTCTGTTGCTGCGGCTGCTCGATCTGCTGATGACGCTCCTGACGGCCGTAACGGCCGTTACGATGGTCGTCACCTTTTTCGTCCCCTACGTCGATCCGGGCCGGGTGTGGTTCTTCCCCGTGCTGGGGCTGGCCGCACCGGCGGTCTATGTCGTCACGGTTGTGCTGGCGCTCTATTGGATCATCCGCTGGCGGCTGGTGCGGGCCGGAATCATGGTCGCGCTGGTGGTCGTCGGGCTTTTCAAGGTGTCGCTTTTCTACAGACCTGAGTTCCGCCGTAATTACGGCGACGAGAGGTACGACCGCCGCGCCTTCAAGGTGATGACCTATAACGTGCGGGGATTCTACGGCGAGAACGGACTCAGCAGCGTGGGAGACGTGCTGCAGCTGATCGGCGACCATAATCCCGATATCATCTGCCTGCAGGAGTTCAACGCGCGGCTGGCCGGGCAGTCCGACGAGTTCGCATTGCTGGACGAGAAGTACGAAAGCGCCGTTTTCGGACGTACGCAGGCGCCCGATTCGCTTTACGGCGCGCCGCTGGTGATCCTGAGCAAATACCGCATCCTGCGCTCCGGCGTCGTGCTGACCCCCGGCACCTCGGTCTGGGCCGATCTGCTGATCGGCGACGATACGATTCGGGTGTTCAACAACCACCTGCGTTCGACGGCGATCAAGGCGGCCGACAACGACTACCTCACCAGCCGCGGATTTCTCTCCGATACGGCGCGCGAGGACAAACTGCGGAGCATGGCGGGCCGTTTCCGCGAGAACAGCGTGCTGCGTGCCGCGCAGGTGGACAGCATCGCGGTGGTGGTGGAGGCGTGGCGTTCGCGGTGCATCGTCTGCGGCGACTTCAACGATACGCCCATGTCGTACGTTTACCGCACCATGGCCAAGGGCCTGAACGACGCTTTCAGCCAGTGCGGTTCGGGCTATTCGCATACGTTTCGCGGATTTTTCAATACCCTGCGGATCGACTACGTGCTCAGCTCGGAGGGTTTCGATGCGCTCTCGTACGAGGTGCCCACGGTCGATTACTCGGACCACCATCCCGTCGTCGTCCGGCTGCGGAAAAATGCAATGAACAACTAATCCGATATAATTATGATTTTCGACTCTTTGAAAAACAGTGCGCTCTATTATTCGTTGAATCCGCGTCTGGAAAAAGCTTTCGGTTTCATCGCCTCGACCGACTGGGAGAAGATGGAACCCGGTATCCACGAACTCGACGGCAAGGATATTTATGTGAATGTCATGGATACCGAATTGAAGAAGCCCGCCGACGCCAAGCTGGAAATCCACAACGCCTATCTCGACATTCAGGTGCTTGTCCGCGGCGAGCGCGAGACCTTCGGCTGGAGCGAACGTGCCGTCCTGAGCAAACCGCTGGGCGGGTTCGATGCCGAGAAGGATATTCAGCTCTTCGACGACGAGCCGCAGACCTGCTACACGATCCGTCCCGGTCAGTTTACGATCCTCATGCCTGAGGACGGCCATGCGCCGATGGTGGGCGAGGGAAGCATACGCAAGATCATCGTCAAGGTCCGCATGTAGGATCGCCGAGACGATAACACGAAGGCCGGAGTGTATGCTCCGGCCTTCGTGTTATATACGGTTACCGCTTCCTGCAGCCTGCCGGATTGCATTCCGGATGCCGCTGCACCTGTTATTTCCCGATGCCGTAATAGCGGAATCCGGCGTTCAGCGCCTCCTCCTTGTCGAGGATATTGCGGCCGTCCACGATGATGTTGTCGCGCATGGCCGAACGCAGGAGCGTCCAGTCGGGCATGCGGAACTGCTTCCACTCGGTGATCAGCGCGACGGCGTCGGCTCCTTCGGCGGCTTCGTACATCGACGCGGCATGATAAACGCGCTCTTCGCCGAGCCTGCGGCGGGATTCGTTGGCGGCGACCGGATCGTATGCGCGGACCGTCGCTCCCGCTTCGAGCAGCCGGTCGATCACGACCAATGCCGGTGCTTCGCGTATGTCGTCCGTTTCGGGTTTGAAGGCGAGTCCCCAGACGGCTACGGTCTTGCCGCGCAGGTCGCCCAGCGCCAGCTGCAATTTGTCGAAAACGATCGACTTCTGGCGTTCGTTGACCCGCTCCACGGCTTCGATCACCTGCATCGTGTAGCCGTGTTCGTGTGCCGTGTGGGCCAGCGCCTTCACGTCCTTCGGAAAGCACGAGCCGCCGTAACCGCAGCCCGGATAGAGGAATTTGCTGCCGATGCGGGCGTCGGAACCGATTCCTTTGCGGACCATCTCGACGTCGGCGCCTACCAGATCGCACAGGTTGGCGATCTCGTTCATGAACGAAATTCGCGTCGCCAGCATGGCGTTGGCGGCGTATTTGGTCATCTCGGCCGAGGGAATGTCCATGAACAGCACGCGGAAATTGTTGATCAGGAACGGCCGGTAGAGCTTGGTCATCAGCTTGCGCGCCCGTTCGCTTTCGACGCCCACGACCACGCGGTCGGGCGACATGAAGTCCTTGACAGCCGCGCCCTCCTTCAGAAATTCGGGGTTCGAAGCGACGTCGAACGGCACCTTGCACTTCCGCCGGGCAAGCTCTTCGCGGATTACGGCCTTGACTTTCTGCGCAGTACCTACCGGAACGGTGCTTTTGGTCACCAGCACCGTATATTTCTTGATATTCCGGCCGAACGTGCGGGCCACTTCCAGCACGTATTTCAGGTCGGCCGAGCCGTCCTCGTCGGGCGGCGTGCCTACGGCCGAGAAGACCACCTCCACGTTGTCAAGACAATCCGTGAGTTCGGTCGTGAAGTGCAGACGGCCCTCTTCGACATTGCGCCGGACGACCTCTTCCAGCCCCGGTTCATAGATCGGGATGACGCCGTTGTTCAGCCCGTCGATCTTCTTTTTGTCTATATCGACGCACGTGATGTCGAGGCCCATTTCGGCGAAACAAGCCCCCGAAACCAGACCGACGTACCCCGTTCCTACGACTGCGATTTTCATATTGTGAGTTTTTGGTGTGTGTATGTTCAGCGGCGGAAGCGCTCGGCGACGCCGTCGGCGAACCGGCTGCAGAAGTCGTGGCAGCCGGACGAGAAGCCCTGCTTCATCTCCACGGGATCGCAGATCGGCTCCCACTTCATGCGCTGCGCGAATTCGCCCATGCCGCGCACGGCGGCCCCGGCCCAGCAGAACGATCCGAACCACCCGAAGTTGCGCTGCGGGACGCAGCGTGCCGCGATCAGGTCGAGCAGGCGGGCCACGGGCGGGTAGAGCCCTCCGTTATAGGTCGGGCCGCCCACGATGAGCGTGTCGTAACGGAACACGTCGCGCAGGACGACCGATTCATCGGCGTAGGACATGTTGTGGACGAAGATCGGGCCCACACCTTCGGCGGCCAGCTCGCGCGCTATGCGCTCGGCCATCTGCTCCGTATTGCCGTACATTGAGCCGTATGCGATCACCACGCCCGGTTCGCCTTCGTAGCGGCTCAGACGGTCGTAAATATCCATTACCTGCGGAATCTGCCGCTGCCATACGGGACCGTGGGTCGAACAGATGGTCGTGGGGTTCAGTCCGCGGACCTTTGCCAGCGCTTTCTGCACGGGGCCGCCGTATTTGCCCACGATGCAGGCGTAGTAGCGGCGCATCTCGTCCCAGTAGCGCGACGGGTCGAGCTGCGAATCGGTGATGCCGCCGTCGATAGCCCCGAACGTGCCGAAAGCGTCGCCAGAGAAGAGCGTCCCGGCTTCGGCGCACCACGTGACCATCGTTTCGGGCCAGTGTACCATCGGCGCCATGTAGAACGAGAGCGTCTTCGCGCCGAGCGAAATCGTGTCGCCCTCCTTGACTTCGAGCGTCCCGGTGTCGATGCCGTAGAAGCCTTGGATCATTTGCAGCGTCTTGGCATTGCCGACGATCCGGATGTCGGGGTAGAGCAGGCGCAGGGCGCGGATGGACGACGAGTGGTCCGGCTCCATGTGATTGACCACGAGGTAGTCGATCGGGCGGTCGCCGATCGTCTCGCGGATATTTTCGAACAAACGGCTTCCGAAAGCCTCTTCGACGGTGTCGATCAGGGCGACCTTCTCGTCTGCGACCAGATATGCGTTGTATGAAACTCCGTGGGGAAGCGACCAGAGGCCTTCGAAACGGGTTGTCGTGCGATCATTGACCCCGACGTAATGAATGCCGGGCAGAATTTCGGTGATGTTCATAATATGTAACGTATTTTGTCCAAAGATAGTGAAAAATGTGCCAAAACGGAAATCGGGAGCTATCCGGCTGTCCGTCTGATGTTTCTGTAAATATAATTTCTCTTCCGGAGGGCAAATATAACAGTTTTTCGGACATGAACGGCGTTTGCGTCCGGAAATCGGCCGCCGGTGGGGTGTGAATGACTCCGGCATGAAAAAATCTCCGGTCGTAAGACCGGAGATTCTCTGTTTTGACCTTTGCGGCGGACGGCCTACAGCGCCAGCCGTACCGCCGAACGGGTGGATTTCATCACGGCGGCGCCCTCCTTGACCGAATTCGGAATCGTGCTGCGCTCGTATACGCTCACTTCCGTAACGTTCGTGGCGCTGGTCAGCGTCAGCGTGCTGCCCGATTCGTTGAATGAAATGTCGTAGGTGCTTCCGAAGTTCTTGCCGCCGCTGTATTTTCCGCTGAGCACGTCGTTCTGCACCTGATAACTGCCGGTGAATTTCTGGTATTTTACCTCGGCGAGCCTTTGGTATATCTCGAAAGTATTGTCCGCTCCGAACGAGAGGTAAATATCGAAATCCTGCGGAGTCTCGCCCGTCCATGTCTTGAGCTGCCACTCGCCGACGAGCTGTTTTGCCGTGGGCGACACCTTCTCCTTGTCCGACGATCCGCAGCCGGCGAACAGACACAGGCCCAATGCGGCCAGTACGATATAGATAGTCTTTCTCATAGTTTTCATACGTTTATATTATAACCAACCCCCGTTGCCGGCTTGTACCGCGCGGGCGATGATCGCGAACTCCTTGGTGATCTCCATGCCGCTCATCTCTCCGTTTGCCGAGGAACTTCCGGCCATGGCCTTGATTTTGATCTTGGCGACGCCCGGTTTGGTGCATTTGATCTGCAGTTTTCCGTACGAGAACGCAGGCGCGGCGGTGATCCCCAGCTTGTCCATGTCGGCCTGCGACATTTCGGCGCTCTTGTAGGTCAGGTTCGCCGAAGCCTGCCCGAAGAACTTGTCGAGCGAGAGCACCTGCTGTACGCCGACTTTAGCCGGCAGGCAGGGCGTGCCTTCGATCTGCATCAGCAGCTGGTAGGCATCGATCGATCCGGTGCCCATATTCTTGCGGTAGTTGCGGAGTACCATGCCGTTTTTGGTGCCGCCGATGATATAGGAGTCGATGTCGTTTACGGCGGTCAGGAGCATCGATTTGAACTCGTCCACCGTGTAATGCCTGCCTTTGGCCAGCGCGTAGGAGAGTCCCAGCGCAGCGACGCCCGATACGTGGGGGCAGGCCATCGAGGTGCCCTGCATGTAGCCGTAGTCGGCTCCGTCGGTGCCGAGTTCTGCGGGCAGCTCGGAAGGCAGTGTCGAAAGCACCTGCGCGGCGCTGGTTCCTGCGGGCGAGATGCTGGCGTCGCCGCCCGGAGCCGCGACGTTGCAGCCGGGACCGTAATTCGTGTAGTAGGCCGGCAGGTAGTCCGGGCCGAACGAGGTGACCGAAACGTAGCTGCGGTAGCCGCCCGGATAACTTGCGAAGTTGGTGGCGTCGTTGCCTGCGGCGAAGATCGCAAGGCCTCCGTCGAGTACGTCGTTGTTCTTTTTCGAAACGAAGTAGTCGATCGCCTCTTTTTCCGCAGCGTAATTCCTTTCATAAAAGCTGTCCGACGTGAACGGCGACTGAGTGGGGTAGCCCCACGAACACTGGATGATCGAGGCGCCGTTGTCGGCGGCGTATTTGATCGCGCGGACCGAAGTCGAGATGGTGCCGCCGTTTCCGCCCGAAAAAATCTGGCACGACATGAGTTTCACGCCGTCGTTGCTGCCCGTGCCGCCCGCTACGCCGCAGACGCCTTTGCCGTTGTTGTTTACGGCGGCTACCGTACCTGCGACGTGGGTGCCGTGGCCCGAATCGCCGTCGTATTTGCCTTTATTGTCATAATGCGATACACTCCATGTCAGATCGGAGGAGTTTGTAGCGAAGTTGTAGCCATGTACGTCGTTCTTATAGCCGTTCCCATCATTGTCGGTGTCTGCCGCACCGTTCAGTTCGGCCTTATTTACCCACATGTTGTCGGCCAGATCGGGATGGGTGTATTTGACGCCTTCATCGACGATGGCGACGATGATCGAAGGGCTGCCGCCGGTCAGTTTCCATGCCTCCGGAACATTGATGTCGGCGCCTGCGGCCGTCGTAGCCGCGAACATTTTGTCGCCGTTGTTGCTGTAGTGCCATTGGTTCGGAAGTCCGGGATCATTGAAGCCGCTGCCGGAGAAATCGGCGCGGGTCGTCCCCGTCTCGTCGATTCTGAACGGCATGGGATTGCCGACCGATGCCTTTTGCAGTTTCGTGTCGAATTGTATGCGGCTCACTTCGGCCACTCCGGCCAGCTCCCTTGCGGCTTTTTCCAGATCCGCGCCTTGGCCGAAGGTGAGTATGTACCATTTATGCAGCCCTGCGGCGCGGGTCTGTTCTTCGCTCCGGGCGTCGTAAGTGAAAAGACGTTCCAACGAAACGATCTCCAGACGGCTCAGAACGTCGTCTACGGAGGCGACTCCCGAACGGGTCGCCGCAGTGCGGGTTGCGGCAGCGGTGCTTTCGATGCTTTCGACCGCACGGTCGTTGAAATAGACCAGAAGCGTTTCGGCCGCCGCATCGGCGGAGGTGTTGACGATCTTGGCCGACGGAGTCTGCGCGGAAGTACCCCCCCCACGTTATTATCCATATCCGGATCGGTCGTACAGCCCGCCAACAGCAGGAATGACGCAAAAATGAGTAATTTTCTGTTGTTCATAACTATGATTTTGAATAGTTGACAAAGGATAGGAGCGGCAGATCTTCCGGAGCGGATTTGCAGTGTGTATATGCCGCCGGCGTATGGTTCAAAAAAGATTCCATAAATGGTTCGTAACGGAAGATTAAGATACAAATATGCGATTTTGTGCGGATTTATGCAAATTATTATCCTATTTATTATTTTATGGAGACGAACCGTCCCAGCCTGCATTCCGCTTGAAGACCTCTCCGGCAGTCGGCTGCGCCTGCCTGCGCGCCTAAGAGTCCATTGACAAACATGAGTCCGGTGCAATACCGAACTCATGCAGATGAAACGATGGTAATCCCTCTAAAATTTGGGAGGAGTCATTATCGAATGACTCCTCCCACCCCTATTGATCAATAATGCAAGCGCTCCTTATTCGAGCTTTGCAGCTTTTACATTGACGTCGATCTGAAACGACTGCGGAGTATCCGATAATTTATGGTACCGGATTACAGTATTGACGTTCGTCAGAGCAGCGGCTTTGGCGGGAGCGCCGGCAGCCGATTTCTTAACCATCTTGAACGGTCCGACCGGATGATCTCCCGATGTAAATCCTGCTGCGGGACCATAAGATCCGTAGCTGCCTCCGGTATCTATGAAATATCCTACCGTACCTACGGTAAACTCCTCGCCGTCCGAGAACTTGCCCTTATAGCAGGAAACGGAAGCTGTTCCGTCGGAATTCATAACGCCGGTCAGAGCCGGGTAGCTGCCAGAGACGATATAGGTGCCCGATGCTGCGATTCCGCGGGCGATAAGATACGGCGTACCGTTGGGATCCGAATACGGGAGTTCTTGCCCGTTTATGATCTCGAACGAATTGTTGGTTGCTTTGAAGTCGGCAGTTCCCGCCCAAGTCAGTCGGCGGACCGAAATATCCCAGCCGGTCAGCGAATAAGAGGTGTTGGCGACCTTCTTGGCAAGCGTGATGTCGAATGTAATCGGCTGCTTGCTCTTTTCGGACGACGTACTGGTGACGGTCCATGTACCGAGCCATGCTTGGTATTCCGGCGACATCGGATCGCCCTGACCGCTCATGAAAGCGGTGCCCTTTGCCAGTTCCGTGATCGGATAGATCCAGCCGTTTACGATTTTAAGACCGAATGCGCAGGGTATGTACTCCGTGTCGGAATCTACCGTCAGCGTTTTCATCATTTTGCCGAGCGACAATTGGTTCATCGACGTGATTCCGTCCATCAGTTCGTACAGAATCTCCTCATCCGATGCACTTGCGAATGCACTCGACGGCACGACGTCGAAATAGTAGTACTCGTTTGCAACAGTCGGCGTCGTTTCTACGTTGACCGAAGTAGCCTTGATGTCCGATACGGCGAAGGTGAACTTATTGTTGGATACCGTTTCCTGAATCCGGGCGCCGCTCATCTCGTCGGTGAACATGCCGCCGCTCCAAGTCATCTCCTCGATCGACACTCCGTCGACAACCAGCGGCTCATAGAACTTGAGTCCGGTATCCTGCGTGTAGATGAAGCTTGCGGGAATCGTTCCGTTTTCAGTCACAACCGAAAAATAACGGGAGTTATAACCGGCCGCCACCTCGCGCGAAATGTCGTAGGTCTTGCCGTTGAGAACGAGTTCGTAGGACCGGAAATTGTCCATCTTGGTCACATCCGCAGAATATTTGCCGAACATCGTGTTCCATGCGGTTTCCGGCAGGGGAGTCAGCACGATGGTGTTCTGGGTCTTCTTGCCGCGCAGAACGACTTTGTCGGCCGCGTAGCTCATGATGATGAACTCGCTGTCACCTCCCATACCCGTATTGGTCGGGCCGACACCGGAGTTCGGCTCCGAATAGATATGGAAGTACGGATTGTAAGTGTCGAAATTGATCGTGGGACCGTAATCCTGATCGTACGAGTAGAGACTCTCGGCGGTCTTGCCGGCGCCTCCCGCTTCGGAAGTTACGGTAACCGTTCCGTTCTGGAACTTCATGTAGATCGCAATGCCTCCGTACTCCTGCGTCGCACTGGGATAGTACTCCATCAGCCAGCCGTTGGCAGCTCCGGTCAGCGCCTTTTCGGTGCCCTCCTGCACCTCGCGGATTCGCTCACTGGCCGTTTTGCCGAAAGCGTCCTTGTCGTCTTTGAGGCACGAAGAGAGGACAAGCGGCAAAACCGCTAATAATATGATAAGTTTTTTCATCTCTTTTACGAATTAAATGTTATAATCGAGCGACCAAATCTCATTCTGCCGACGTAATACCACTTTTCGCAGTTCATCGATATTGATATCCCATGTGCTGAGCATGTAGGCACGCATGATATCGTTCTTCTGTTCGAGAAGCGGACGTCCGGCGCTGCCGCCTTGTGCGAGAATGGCTTCCCATTCGGCAGCCGTCGAGGTTACGTAGAGCGAGAGCTGTTCCACGAAATCCTCATCGGGAGCCTTCGACGAATAACGCGTGATAAACCCGGCCTGACGAGCCGCTGCATCCGTCCGATAGGTGTCGAAGCATGCGTCGCCGACGTAGCTCGAAGGCGTCACGGCGTTGAAGTCGGTCGAGTAGGGCCGCGTCTGGTGGAGGATGTGACCGAACTCATGGTGCATGGTCTTGAAGAATAGCTCGTTGAGCTGGGCAATATTCTTCGTGCTCAGCAGATAGTCGATGATGTTTACCTGATAAAGGGTCATCATCTTACCGCCTTCGGCCACACCGAGTACGATGTTGTTGTTTTCGTTATAGGCCGGCGAACCGATAACATGGACGATCTTCGGGAAGTTCTCGCTGATGAACTGCCTGTTGCCCGTCACTTCGTCGTAAACCTGCAGCGTCAGGTGCAGCGTCAGCTTGGCCAGTTTGATCGCCTGTCCGTAATCCGCGGGAGTCAGGTTGTAGTCCATGTCGCCCAGAACATCTTTGAAACGATATTTGAAATCGATGTTGTAGGGTTCCAAATAGTTCTTGGCAAGCCATCTGTCGAAATCGTTCTCGACGGTAGGCGAGTCGAGGACAGCACTCGTCTTTTTCAGGTCGTCCTCGGAGCAGCCCGCCAAAACGAACACTCCGAACACTGCCGTCATAAGTAATATAATATTCTTTTTCATCGTATATCCTGTTTTATCGTTAGCATCTGATTATCTCGGGTTAGGAGTCAGGCCTGCGGCAACGACATCCATCGGCAGCTGCATCGCGCAGCGCGGGTCGCGGGCGTGCAGTTCGTCGGTAACGCTTCCGAGCGTGTTGTAGCTGGCCAGCTTGCGACGATAGATCGTAATGCCGTAACGTTTTACGTCGAACCAGCGCAAACCGAGGTGTACGGTCTCCACACGGCGCAGATGCAGCAGCGCATAGCACATGTTGGTCTGCGTGCCGGCTTCGAGCGGGAAAGCCGTCTCGCCGAAAGGTTTCTTCACCGTGGGGTTGGCCGGAGTGTACTCCCTCGTGTTCTGCGCCCACTGGTTGACGCTGGCTTCGGTGAGCGTCTGGGCGCCGGACTTCACATATTTGCTGATCCAGAGGTTCATGTCGTTCAGAGCCGGGCCGTATTCCTTCTTCATGATGTAAGCCTCGGCGCGGCAGAGCAGCGTCTCTTCGGCCGTAAATGCGGGGAAAACCGTATGCGCGAGTCCCGTCTGCATCACCGGGTCCTTGATCTCGAAGAGGTAGGGCGCACGCCATGCGAAACACTTGTCGGCTTTACCGGTATTCATTGAATACGGCGCAGAGTAGAGCGTATAGCTGCTGCCCCATGGAGCCGTCGGAGCGCGGAAGGTTTCGGTCTGATCCAGCCAGTTACCGTGGGAGAACCCGGTGTAGGCATTGTAAGGACCGAACGAAATGCCGGGAGCATCGGTTATCGAGGTCTGCAGCAGCAGATTGCACTTGTGCGAGTAGTCGATATAGTCCATCGTGCGAAGCAGGGTCTGTCCGTCGGCCGACTGCAGTCCCAGTTTGCCGTTCGCCTCAAGGTCGCGCATCATCGTTTCGGGAGCGCTTCCCAGCACTACCTTCGCGGCGGCGATACACTCGTCCCACTTCTGATAGAAGAGGTAGAAACGAGCTGCAAAAGCATAGGCGGCCTTCTGGTTGAAATGGTACTTCGGCACCGAGTAGAACTCGTCGGTGATCAGCGGCAGACCCTCGATCAGGTCGGCGTCGATCTTGGAATAGACATCGGCCAGCGTACCGCGGGTGTATTTGGGGTTGAGTATCGTTTCGGCCTTCTCCATGTAGGGGATGCCAAGGTCTTCCGACGCATACTGCGGATTGTAAGCCTGACAGAACATATTGGCCAGACAGAAATGAGCGTATGCACGGCAAATGAGCGCTTCGCCCTTGGCGGCCTTCAGCTGCGGGGTGTCGGCGCCGCCCAGCTCCTTGATGGCGTCGAGCGCTTGGTTGGCAGCGGCAATCGCCATGTAATACTGACTCCATACGGCCTGAGGCGCTTCGTTGGTAACGGCCGCCGTAACGTCCTGCCAGCGGTAGTACTCTTCCTGTTCGGGTTCGAAGTTCGGTGAAACCAATGCCGTTTCATCGACATTGTCCGATGCGTATTCGCAGGTTACGGGGTAGGTATGTTCGGAATATGCCGAAACCAGCAGACTGGTGATCTTGTCGCTCGAATCGAGTTCGGTTCGGTTGTCCGGCATCTCATCCAGAAAGTCGTTACAAGCGGGAAGCGCCACGAGGGCAGCCGCGAGTACGATTAGCGTGGTTATTTTTTTCGTATTCATATTTTTCATCTTTAGCGTCTGTTATAAACCGATTTTCAGCGTCAGCGTAAATTGCTTGGGCACCGGAACCGCAACACCGCCGGTATTGAAGAATTCGGGATCCTGACCGTTGAGCTTCTTGTCGGCATAGATCAGGAAGAGGTTCGTAGCCTGAAGTTTAAGCGACATGTTCGAGAAACGGAGTTTCTTGATCCAGCGCTTCGGGAAGTCGTAGGTCAGCGAAATCTCCTTCATGCGGATGAAGTCGCCCTTGGCGATACGTGCCGTCGAATAGTTGTAGGCATTGTAAGCGCGCGAAAGGTAGTTGTCCTTCTTGACCTGACGCTTGTTGGCGATAACCGGAATATCCGTATGGTTCTCATCGCCCGGACGCATCCAGCGGTTGCGGAACTCGCGCGGCATGGAGAGCAGGTCGCTGTAGGATTCGGAGAAGACCGGATCCAGACGGATCACATTGCCGAACGAGTAGGTGATGAAGACATTGAGCTTGAAGCCGTAGAGACGGAACATGTTGCCGAAGCTACCGAAATCCGTCGGATCGGCCGTACCCGAATACTTCAGATGTCCGAGGTTGTTACGCTCTTGGAAGTTGATCGAGGTGGTCGTGAGCTGGCCTTTCTCGTTGATGAACTGCGGGATACCCTCGTCGTTCAGGCCTTGGAAGTCGAACGAGAAGATCGAACGCGAAGGATAGCCTTCCATACCGAAACCGGTGCCCGATACGAGGTCGATGGCACGCTTGTACGACATCAGGTCGGTCACCTCCTCTTTCAGGTGCGAATAGATGAAGTCCGTAGACCAGCTGAAATTCTTGGTTTCGATGTTGCGGGTCGAAAGAGTCAGCTCGACACCCGAAGATTTCAGACCGGCGACGTTACCGTATTTCATCACCTGACCGCCGATACCCTGCGTGTTGATCACACCGATCAGGTCGTGGTTGTCACGCTTGTACCAGTCGGCTGCGAGGCTGATGCGGTTGTTCAGGAAGCCCATGTCGATACCGACGTTCACCTCGTTCTTCTTCTCGTAAGTCAGCTCGCTGTTCTCCAAGTCGTAAATCGTCAGACCCGACTCGGTAACACCGGCCGAAGGACGCCACGGGGTATTGCTCGTAATGACGACGCGCGAGTTGGTCACGAAGCTGGGGCCGCGGTCTGCGGTCAGCGAGTAGGAAGCCTTCAGCGACAAGTGCGACAGTGCGGGACGCAGCGCCTCGAAGAAATTCTCTTCGTGTACGTTCCATGCACCGGCGACGTTCCATGTCGGCAGCCAGCGGGCGCTGCGGCTCTTACCCATGCGGTTCGTTCCTTCGTAACGGAAGGTTCCGTTGAGGGTGTAGCGGCCGTTCCACGAATAGGTGCCGTTGAAGAAGAAAGCGACGTTGCGGTAATGGGTGTCGGCCAGACCGAAGTAGTCGGTGTTCTCCTCCTTGCCTTTCTTGAATACCTCGTAGGCGTAGAAGGGGATCAGGCCCATCGAGTACTGCATACCCCAGCCGTTGAACCAAGATTCGTGACGGTCGCTCTGGTTGACCTCCATACCTCCGTAGAGGTTGATAATGTGCTGGTTGTTGATCTCCGTATTGTACGAAGCGGCAAAACGGAAGTCGTACGACAGCATGTTGTTGTCGCGGCGCTTGTAGATACCGCCCTTGGGCAGGATCGAAATAGGCACTGCATACGCATTGTCGGGATCGGTATACAGGAACGGGTTGTTGTCACGGATCACCGTAGTAGCCATTGCACGGTAGGCGCGGGCCTGATTCGAATAGTCCGTAATGTTGTGCTCCTGCGTCGTAGCCGAATATTTGATGGCGGCCAGTGCGCTCAGTTCGAGACCCGTGACGGGTTTGTAACGCAGTTCTGCTTGGAACTTCGTATCCACGACGTTGAGATCGATGTAGTTCTTCCCAAGTTCGTCGAGAATGTTGAACGGAGCGTAGTTGCGCGTGTAGAATTCATCGGGATCGAGCGTCCGGGACGAATTCATCGCATACGAGTAGGGGTTGATGTCGAAATCGCGCTTTACCTCGCCGAATACCACGTCGGTCGTCGCGGCCAACGTACCCGGAGCCGTTTGCTTACGGTAAGAGCCGCTCGAAATGAGGTTCAGCGTCAGATTGTCGAAAATATTGTAGGTAGCGTTGAGGTTCGCCGTATAACGCTCCACCTCGCTGGCCTTGGTCCATCCCGGATCGAACATGGCGCTCATCGAAGCGTAGTACTGCGACTTCTCGGTACCGGAGCTGAGGCTGATCGAGTGCGTGTGCATCAGCGAACTCCGGAAAAGTTCCTTGAACCAGTCCGTGTTGCGGTACTCGGCCTTACGCAGGTAGCGGTTGCGCGCAGCCTCCGTATTTTCGAGTTTGCCCGTATTTACCAGCTCCCACATTTTGCCGTAAACACCGCTCGAAGAGGCGTTTGCGATAGTCGAGTTGTTGAGCCAGCCCTTAGCGGCCATTTCCTGATATACCGACATCTGATCCTGAGAATTCATGATGTTGAAATCGGCATAGCGCGGCGTCATGCGGAACGTATAGTCGCCGGTATAGCTGATGCGGCTTTCGCCTGCGCGGCCTTTCTTGGTCGTAACGACGATCACGCCGGCCATAGCGCGCGCACCGTATATGGAAGTTGCGGAACCGTCTTTCAGAATGCTGAAGCTCTCGATGTCGTCGGCGTTGAGACCTGCGATGGCGGAGCTGATCAGCGTCGTGGCGTCACCCGAAGAGAGTGCGTCGGCGTCGATGTCGATCACATCCTCCATAATGACGCCGTCCACAACCCAGAGGGGCTTCGAGCTGCCGAAGATCGACGTCGCACCGCGGACGCGGATCTTGGGAGCGGTACCGAACGTACCCGATACGTTCTGCACCGAGACACCGGCCGAACGGCCTTCCAGACCGCGGCTGATATCGGCCATACCCGAAAGTTTCACATCGTCGGCAGAAAGGCGGTCCGCCGCACCCGTAAAGAGTCGTTTGTCGGTCTTGGTCATACCCGTAACCACGACGGACTCGATAGTCTGCTCGTCAGGAACAAGGGTAATCTGCATGTTCGGACGGATCTTCACATCCTGCGTAACATACCCCAAATAGGAGATTTGCAGTTCCTCGGATTTCGCCGGAACATTGTTCATAACGAAAAATCCCTGCTGATCGGTGGATACACCGATGGTCGTACCTTTGACGATAACCGAAGCGCCGATCACGGCCGCTCCGTTTTCATCAACGACACTACCGCGCACTTGTTTGGCTTGGGCGAATGCCCCCGCTGCAAACACAAGTACTCCAATTAACGATAGTAGGATTTTTTTTACCATAAGCGTTAATCTATTAGTTAATTTTTTAAAATAATTTACTACTATTACACATATTCTGCGGATTAACGTCCGCCACT
>ENA-ORNQ01000994-ORNQ01000994.1-human-gut-metagenome-genome-assembly--contig:-NODE-994-length-24423-cov-14.621060_pt1 | contig 24423 bp, 18 predicted proteins | sample MGYA00242116_ERZ509024 | MGnify/ENA primary metagenome ERZ509024 (study PRJEB26280, sample SAMEA2338697) | human gut metagenome | biome: human gut; feature: human-associated habitat; material: faeces...
GCGTCAAGCAGATCATCGCACGAAGAAACACGGAGTTTATTTTAGACCACCAGAACGATAGCCTTGAACAGCTCAGCGCCTACCTGAAAGCCTGTATGGATGACATCGGGCATCCGCCCGCGCGAGTAGAAGTAATCGGCGGTGATTTCTTAGAATACCGTTTTGAATCATGGCCGAAAGCTCTCCGCAGCTTTTATAGCGGCTCAGTATCTGCCAACCTTAAAAACCCGCCGCCGTTTGCAAATCGAAAAATCGTGCGCGACCTTTATGCGGCGTTAGATTCGCAGCTTCAAAGGGCGGATGCAGCCTGTACCAAGGAGGTACGGGCATGAAAGGCAAACCGTTCCGAGATCGAGACAACCGGGCGCTGCATGAGCGTCGGATGAAAGAGCGCACACGCATTGTTGTTACGCAAAAGAATATTGAATATATCCTTGCACATCAACACGATTCCCGAGAAGAACTTGCTCGCTACCTACGGCAATGCAAAAAAGAGCTGGGACACGTCCCAGCTCAGTCTGAGGTTATCGGCGGCGATTTACTGGCGCTTCGATTTGGCTCCTGGGCAACGGCCCTGAATTACAGCGGCTATGTGGACTACAAAGGTCCAGCCCTAAATGCGCTGCCGTTGGAACGCACAGCAATCTTTCAGGAAGAATATAACCGCCTGTCGGAGCAACATGTAAAGGATAAAGACGCGCGGAAGAAGCAGGCGAAAGAGAACCGCCGGGAACAAAAATCCGCCAAAAGGCGCGAGAAAAAAGCGGCAGCCGCGGGAGGCTCCAAATGAGCGGCGGCGCACAGAACCGTTTTGACGGTCAGCAGTGGCGCGAGGAGCTGATCCGCAAGCGCACAAAAGAAGCGCTCGCTGTCTGGCCGCAGGCAGAGCGATACCTCCATTTTAATGAGGAATATAAGCATCAGACCGCCATCTATGAGCAGGAGCGCGCTGAAAAGCTCCGTGCCAGAAAAGAGCGCAACGCCCAGCGCGAGAAAAAGCGCGGCGCGCCTGCTGCGCCGGTAAAACCGGAATCCGAATCGCCTTTCCAAACAGTCGAGGAAAGGAGGCCGCAGGATGCCGAACGGTAAAAAGCAGTTTCAGGGCAAAGGCCGCCGGTTTCGCGGCGATGTCTGGCTGGATGAGAAAATCACTGGGCGGACGATCCACGCGCTTCAGACGCGCGGCGTCAAGTTCCCCGCAAACGTCAACCCGCGTGGCACGCGGGAATTTAAGGACGAATATAAAAAGCAGCTCAAGCTGTTCCGGCAGGAACACGCCGCCAAAATCGCGGCGAAAAAAGAAGCGGCGCAGAAAGCTGCCCAGCAGCCTGCGGCGGAAGAAGCTGCACAATAAATTAGATGCAATCTGTTTGGGAACGGATTTGCACATAGACTGGCTTCATCCCCCTGAAGCCGACTGCCGAAATCCCCGGTTCCGAGCTGGGAACGCGGAACCGGGGGATCTCAAAACAAGTCTACCGGGCCTTCGCCCGTCTCAATAAGGCGATTCGCGCCGACAACTGAATAGCCACAGCAAAAGAGCATATTGCCCCGGCGAAGCGACGCGGCGAGACGAGCGCGCCAACGGGCAGAAAACGCGGTCTACGTCGCGGCGGGCGGGAGCGCAGGAAGCGGTATTGTATCTGTGGCGTGAAAAGTCCTTTGTGGTCAACGGCGCAAGCCGTAGACATATGCGCCGACGCGGAGTGTTTCTCATCCGTGCCGGTATTCCTTGCGAGAAACGATTCATGTTGTGAAAAATCACACTGCTGCCATTCATGCGACGGCAGCGCAAGTTAGTTGCATGGGCAGCGCAGCCTTACTTCCGGGCTGTGCTGGCACAAAGGAAGAAAAAATTAAAAGGAGAACAGATCATGAAAACATCCAAGAAAATGCTTTCCCTGCTTCTGATTGCCGCGATGCTCGTATCCGTGCTTTGCATGGGCGTTTCGGCAACGGAAGACTACGACCCTGTTAGCATCAGCGAAGGCGAACCCGTTACCATCAGCTGGAACGGCACGACCGGCACCGTCGTAAGCGTTGACGGCTCCAGCTACATTCCGAAGGAGTTCCTCCTTTGGGCGCAGGTCGATTATTCGGTCACAGTTGACGGCGAGCCCGTTTCCTGGAACATTGCTCCCGGCGAAGGTGATACTTCAGCTTCGTATACGATTGCGACCGACGCGACGAACGCTATCACCATCGTCGCAACCAACGGCACGACGACCTACACCATTACCTGCCCGCACTACACCGCGGCAGCAGCTGGTGTCAATCCGGTTGATGTCAACGGCTATCTGCCTGTTGGCCAGTTCGCCCGTTGGAACAGCTTCGGCTGGGGCACACTCTACACCGACAACACCAACGTTAGCTCTTCCAGCAACGATGTGAAGTTCAAGACCGGTTATGTCTCTACCGGCGTTTCCCTCGGCATGGCTGGCGGATACGTCCAGTTCGACATGGGCGACAACCGCATTGAGAACAATGCCAGCAACAAGTACGGCATTGACTTCATCGTCTATGGCAACGCTTTCGTCGGCAACCCCGAAGCTGCTGGCGTTCAGGTTTCCAACGACGGTATCAACTGGTACACGCTGGCTGGTTCTCGTCATTACATGAGCGATACCAAGTGGAACCAGAATATCTCCTATGTCCGCCTGAACGCTGCCAACAAAACATTGAACAGTGCGTTCACAGCAGCTGGGATTTACGTCTCGACGGACTTTGCTGCCCCGTCTTCGGACAGTGCTTCTGCTGTCGATGCAGCAATCGGCGCAGCAACGTGGACCGGTGTCCCGCAGCTTACCGGCAACACCTATCCCAAGACCTACAACACCGCTTCCCCTGCAGCAGCTGCATGGTGGCCCGAGTGGGAAAATGATTCTAACGGCAAACCCGAGAACTACAAGAACGTTTGGAACATCAACGACACTGTAAACGGCGTGAGCTGGCTGAGAAGCGGTTCCGCAGAAGTTATCACTTATGCGGGTGTTACGACTGTTGAGGATGACATGGTCGTTCTGAACGAGGGTGCTACCGCAGCTCCGACGCAGGCTGAAATGACCAACGTGTATCAGTGGGGCTATGCGGATGTCCGTGTCAACGGCTCTCAGTATGGCACCATCGTCAACAACCCGTATGCTGATGCTCCTTCCGCTGTTGGCGGTGGCGATGGCTTCGACCTCGCTTGGGCAGTTGATGCAAACGGCAATCCTGTTCAGCTTTCCTCTGTGCGTTACGTCCGCGTTTACAGTGCAGTTCTGTTCAGCGCAGGTGTCTTTGGCGAAACTTCTGCCGAAGTTTGCGGTCTTTATGTTGCAAACGGGGATGGTTCCGGTGCTGCTACGACGACGCCTACAGTGAAAGTTGGTACTAGCACTGTTACAACTTCCAACATGGGTACAGTCACTAAGAAAGTATACAGCGCAACCACCAAAGTCACTGTTACATCTGGCGCAGAAAACATCTACGTCAATGGTGAAAAGGTAACATCTGGAACTGAAATCACTTTTAGCACGCCGAGCGGAAGCACAAATTATGTGCAGGTTATCACGCAGAGTGGAACTGAAGCTCCGTATATTACAATGGTGAAAATCACAAGATAACAGGAGGAGTGTGGACGCGGATACTTAATCGTATCCGCGCCCACTTTTTTTTATGCAAAAAACAAAAAAAGTATTGTCATTCCTCCTATGCATTGCGATTATATGTGGAATGTTTTCTCTTCCAGTCTTTGCAGACAATATGTCCAACATCAAAGTGTTTGCGTCTGGAGAGGAATTATCTGTTCAAGTAATCGGTACAGCTAATTTCGTAGAAGCAGAAACTCCATATACGCTCTATTATGCTAAAGCGCCTTTTGGGACAACTCAAATCACAGTGTCACTTGAATCGGGCTGGTTTGTCCCTGAAACATGTTTTGGGGGAACCGTCGAAGATGATAGCGTTTCATTGGAAAATGCTGTTGAAAATGACGCTTTAGCAGAAGTTATAGAGGGAATGAGTGGCGACGGGCTAATCAATATTACAGATGCTTCGCTCATTGCTTCGTCTGATGTCATTTCAGATCTAATCTATTTTTCAAACGAAGAATTTGAAGGGGCGCCGCTTGACATCCTGTTAATACAGGTAAGCACTGTAAACAGTGGCGGAAACGTTCTTGATGACACGAAAAAAGCTCCCCTTTCTAATTTGCTGGAGACCGTAAAAGACGGGAACTCTAACTACTATCTTACAAATGACCGTTACAATGGTAAGGAATCAGATACCATCTCAAGCAAAAACGGGAGCTTCTGGGCAGCGTTCACAGCAGCCAACGGTCCCCGGTCCAAAGCGCAGAACGTGCTGGATACTGCAACAACCGAAGCGCAGATTACCGCTGCGGTTGCTGAACTGAACACCGCAATCCAAAAACTGATTCCTAGGTCTCAGCTAAACGCGACCTACCTCTACGAGACGCTGCAAGAAAGAAACTACGGTGACGAGTATCTTGAGGATTTTACCGCCCCCAGCGTCCAAAAATTCCGTGCGGCGCGCAGCGCGGCGCAGAGCTATCTGGATTCCCTGTTCAACACCGACGGCTCCGCCAAAGAGGGAGTAAACATTGCTGCAAACCAACCGACCGCAGATGATTATGCAAATGCACTGAAAAACAGCGGCCTTGTTAGCAATGATTCCGTTGAGGAAAGCAAAGTCAATTTGCGCACCATTCAGGCTCTTGCCAAGAAGTACGCTATGACGGAGAACGATGGCAAGTACACGGGCAAAAGCTGGACAGCGTTTGAAAAAGCCCGCAAGGATGCTGTAGACTACGCCGCCAAGCATCCGGTATCCGAGAATATGAAAGCCGGTGAACCGCAGCAATATGCGTTGTTGACAAGAGCGTTTTTATCTGCTGCGTATGGTCTGAAATCTGCATCCGATGAAATCACCGTCACTTTTTCCTTTACGGATGATCTGCACTTGCGGATTACGAACCTGGCAGGTGGCTACGTTTCACAGATGGCAGACCCGAAAGGCAATACGCCGCAGATCAGGAAAGTAACTCTGTCCTCAGGCTCCACACTTGCCGACCTCTGGAAACAGACTGGCTGCCAGCCGGGTACCAGCTATCTCGGCAAAACTGCCTACAGTATCTGGTACACATTTGTCAACGATACAATGCTCTACGGCGCAACACCCGGCGTCAATCAATACTTTGCGGACACCAACTATGTATTGAAAGACGGTGATGAAATTCACCTTGCGCATATGGAGTGGCCGTCCTACACGTTCAATTACATCTATCGGGATGAAGTGAACTGGACGAACATGACGGATGCGCTCGGTGTCCTGCGCTTCAAGGAAACCGGTGCGCAGACTGCCGCAGCTGGCGAAGAAACGACGTTGACGATTGAGCACGTCCGCGCATCTTTGGACATATACCGGCAGCTACAGTGCCTATGAGGGCGCGACGATTGCCGCCTATGGTCCGCAGAAGGATGGCAGCTATCCGGAGACACCGATCCTGTCTGAAACCACGTCGGATGCAAGCGGCTCCGTGAGCTTCAAGCTCTATCAGGAGGGCAAGTATCTTATTACTGCCTACGACGCACGCGCAAACGACGAGGATTCCGCAATCTTCTACTCCGGCACTGTCGCCGCTCCGTATCTGGAGCTGACTGTCGGAGATGCAACGCAGCCCGACGCGGTTCGTGCCGATCTGAAAGCAGCACTGGATAAGGTCTACAACGCCTATCCGAAGAAGATCTTTGGCGACGATACCTGGGCAGATATCGAATCTGCGTACAAGGCGGCCGTTGCTACTCTGAATGATTCGACGGCTACGACCGGCGAAGCATACCTTGCGCAGCAGGCAGCGATCCGCACCATCCAGAGCAAGCAGACCGAAACGATTCAGGCCAACAAGACCGCGCTTGAGACGTTCCGGACAAATCTGAATAAGCTCCCGGACGATGTGAACAAGATCACAGCCAGCGAAAGCGTCAAAGAAGCAGCAACGACGCTGATTCAGTGCTATACCAGCATGAACAGCTATCAGCGTTCGCAGCTCACAAACTCCGAAAAAGCCAAGTACGATAAGATCAAGGCTTATATGGATGCAAACGGGGCATCACTTCCCGCAGCAGAAACATATAAACTGACACTTAACGTTGTTGGCGATTCTGATGAATCAACCGCCGCACTGAACGCCATGATCGACGATCTGCGCAGCGATCCTGCCAAGATGGACCGCGCAGAGGGCGGCAAATACGACCACACAAAGGCAATCAACATCGTAACACCGTACACCTTTGGCACCTACGATGGTTCGACCATGCTGTTCTCTGACACGTTCAGTGAAACCGAACCGCTGACACCGGTCCGGATTTATACCGGCGTAGACTACGCAGCATACTTCCAGACGCGCAATGCAGGCGGCACATATACGACAGACAGCGCCGCATGGTCGATCAGCAATGAAGACCTCAGCATTATCCTGACACTGGAAGGTACAACCAGCCGTCCGGGCGAGTATGGCACGGAGGGCAACCTGACCGTCAAGATCGGTGATACCGAGTATGAAATCAAGAGCATTACATATGAGGGTATCAGCCGTTCCGACGTTATCAGCGGCACACAGCGCGTCTATGACGATTCTGCCTACAAGGGCAAGTCCTCTGATGTAGTCAACGTTGACATTCCCGATGCCTACCTCGGCTTCGCAATGCCCTACAACGATGTGACCGTCACGATCACATGGGGACCGGTCGAAAGTGACACCGAAAAGCTGACCAAGGCCAAGGAAACCGCAAAGAATGTCGTCAACGCGAAGTACGACGCTCTTGTCGCCGCAAACGAGTACAACGCGGAACATCGAGCCGAACTTGACGCAGCGTTGACAAACGGTTTGACTGAAATCAAAAATGCAACGACCGAAGCCAATGTCATCGCCGCCAGAAAGAAGGCCGTCTCCGCGATGGAGAAGGTGCCGACAATCGGTTCGTCTTCTGAATCCGGTAAGGTTGGTGAGCATTATCCGTACAGCGGTTCCGAAGTCGTTGGGCGCGTCCATGTTATTGTCGAGAACAAGACGTATCTGGACGAATCTCTGCCCGACAGCTTGAAAAACACTATCGTTGAAGGGTATTACGATCTGACCAAGGATGACAGCATGATGACCGTCGCCCTCAAGGCACTCGAAGGTGCTGGATACACATGGAACCGTGGCGGCTATGACTACGGTACAACGTATCTTGCATCGGTCGAGAAAGACGGGTACACGCTTGCAGAGTTCACCGGCGGTCCCAACTCCGGCTGGATGGGTACAAAGAATGACTGGTTCGTCAACGCCAGCTTCTCCGACTTCCGTTACACAAACGGCGGATTGGCAGACGGCGACGAAATCCATCTCATGTATACCACGAAACTCGGTGCGGACATCGGCGGCACATGGAGCGGCACCGATACCTCGCTGCAAAGCCTGATTGTTTCCGGTGCAGAGCTGTCCCCGGTGTTCTCCGGTTCGACAACCAACTATGTGCTGACGATTCTGAATGAAGCAACCAGTGTGACTGTCCGCTTTACCGCCGCAAACAAAAACTATCAGGCGCGGATGTATCTCAATTCCTATAAGGATGAGAACAGCCGCTACATGAGCGGAGATATGCTGTCTGTGACCTCTGGCGACGTGATCTACGTCGGCGTTGGTGAGCGTGCATGGGGCAGCATGAATAACGGCGGCACCGCCACAAAGTACACCATTCAGGTTGTCAAGAGTGGCGATGCAAAAGAGCTTGCCGAAATCATTGATAATCTTCCCGCTGAAAACCGTCTGACACTGGATGATGCCAGAAACGTCCGCATGGCTATGAGCTTGTTCAACGCCATGAGCGACGCAGACCAGACAACGTTTAAGGCAGAACATACGGCACAGTATAACAAGCTGGTCGCGTGCGACAAGATTATCAAGGATATGACCGCAGCGGATGCCGTTACGACCGCCGCAAACAAACTCCCCGACCCTGACAATCTGACGCTCCGAGATAAAGAGACTGTTTATGCCGCAAAGGCAGCGCTCAATGCGCTGACTGCGGATCAGGAGCAGTATCTTACTTCGGAAACAATTTCCGTTATCGACCAGTGCTACACACGGATGCTTCAAATGGAGCGCAACTATGTGATACAACTGATCGATAATCTGCCCGAAGAATCCGCCGTTACCCTTGCCGACAAGAAGCAGATCAACGCTGCAAAGACAGCGTATGACGCGCTGCCCGACAAAACCGGCGTTGATGCAACAAAGCTGACCAAGGCGCTTGCCGCACTTGAAAAGCTGGAACAGGGCGGCTCTGGTGAGGACACCGGCTACAGCGAGTATCTGAAAAAGGCGCTTGCCAACATCAAGAAGACAGTTCCCACACCGCAGGTTGGTTCTGTGAGCGGTGAATGGGCGGTTCTTGGTTTGGCTCGCGGCAACGCAAGCGTCACGAACAGCTACTACGACAGCTATTATGACCGGGTTGTAGCCCATGTGAAAGAAACCATCAATTCCAAGGGACAGCTCAATTCTGACAAATCGACAGAGAACTCCCGTATCATCCTTGCGCTGACTGCCATTGGCGAAGATCCTACCAGCGTAGGCGGTCGTAACCTTCTGACCGCGCTGAACGATTTGACATATGTTAAAAAGCAGGGCAGCAATGGTCCGATCTGGGCGCTCATTGCGGTAGACAGCGGAAACTACGAGTACACCAAACGTGAGCAACTGATTGAAGCAATCCTTGCTGATCGCACCGATGACGGCGGCTGGACCTATGGTGAAGGTGGCGCAGACGCTGATATGACCGCAATGGCAATTCAGGCACTCGCACCGTACAATGACGACGAGCATCCGACTGTCAAATCTGCGATCAGCACAGCGCTCAAACTTCTGTCCGGTATGCAGAACGATGATGGCGGCTTCTCGTCTATGGGTTATCGGAATTGCGAGTCTGCGGCGCAGGTTGTTGTCGCACTCAGCGCACTTGGGCTGGATGCCAACACAGATTCCCGTTTCGTGAAAAACGGTCATTCTGTACTGGAAAACCTCCTGACCTACGAACAGGCGGACGGCAGCTTCTGGCATCTCATAGATGGCAGCGGCAATGCCAATAACCAGATGTCGGCTGAACAGGGCACCTACGCACTCGTTGCGTATGACCGTTATGTCAAGAACAAAAATTCTCTCTATGATATGACGGATGTAGTCAAGCGTGAAGACGCAAGCGCACAGGAAGTCATTGACATGATCGATAGCATCGGTGAGGTCAATGAATACAGCTATAACGCGATTGCGGAAGCGCGCAATGCCTACAACAAGCTCTCTGCTGCTGACAAGGAAAAGGTCACGAACTACAATACCCTGACTGCTGCCGAAACTTCGTACAAGGCAATTCTGAAGCAGAAGCAGACAGATCAGTACAAGGCATTGAAAGCGCACTATGACGATCTTCTGAACGACAAAACCAAGAAGTACGGTACCGCCGCAAAGAAGAAACTCGCAAGCATTCTCCAGCAGGCACAGACGGATATGAACGCTGCGGAATCCTGCGAGCGTGTCACGGCCATCTATGAAAAAGCTATTACTGATCTGGATGCTGTCAAGCCCGGTGATATTGAAGTCACGTTCCGTCTCATCGGCGCTTTGGAAGCAACGCAGGATGTTGACCTGACGACCGACAGCTATCTGCCCGAATATGTCACATGGGTGCCCACCACGACATATGCACTGCAAGAGAACGCTACGGTTTATGACCTCTTTACCGAAGCCATGAGCGATGCAGGCTTGCGGTATATCGGTGCGGAAAGCAACTACGTCAGCACCATCTATGCCCCGTCCTGCCTTGGTGGATACGCGCTCAGTGAGTTCACCAACGGCAAGAAGTCCGGCTGGATGTACACCGTCAACGGAACGCATCCGAATCAGGGACTCAAGAACTGGACGCTCAAGGACGGCGATGTTGTCATCTGGCACTATGTCAATGACTACTCGCACGAAGTCGCAGATTGGTTTAACGATCCGAATTACCCGTCGCTTGGCAATGGAACCTACTACAACGGCTGGCTCCGCGCTGCGGACATCAGACCCGAACAGTATGTCAATGAGCTGCTGGGTAAGATTCTGAAGGTTGGCAAGAACGGCACGGTCGAGCCAAAGCTGACATTCCAGCATATCGGCAAGTCTGTCACCTTCACATTCAAGCCGGATACCGGTTACAAGGTCAAGGACGTCAAGGTCAACGGCAAGTCTGTCGGCGCAGTCAAGACCTATACCATTGACAAGCTCACGGTATCGACCAGAATCGAAGTTGAGTTTGCGGATGGCAAGCTGCCGTTCACAGACGTACATGAAACCGATTGGTTCTACAATGATGTTCTGTTCGTCTATGAGGAAGGCTTGTTTGCCGGAACGAGCGATACGACGTTCTCTCCGAATGCAGCCATGACCCGCGCGATGCTCGTCACGGTTCTGTATCGACTGGAGGGTGAACCTGCCGTAAGCGGCAGAAGCGGATTCTCCGATGTGACGTTCAACAGCTACTATGAGGACGCTGTGACGTGGGCAGCCGACAACGGCATCGTCAACGGCACCAGCATCACGACGTTCTCTCCGAACGCAAATGTCACCCGTGAACAGATGGCGGCAATTCTGTACCGCTATGCGCAGTACAAGAAGTACAATACCGCCGCAAGCTCCAGCTTGAATGGCTTTACAGACCAAGCAAGCGTGTCCGGCTATGCCACGGCTTCGCTGGAATGGGCTGTTGCCGAAAAGCTGGTCAACGGCAGTGCAGGTAAGCTCATGCCGACCGGCAACGCCACCCGCGCACAGGTTGCAGCCATTCTCCACCGCTTTGTGGAAAATGTAGCGACCACCAAATAACACCTTGCAGCACAGGACTGCCCCCTTTGGGGGGCAGCCCTGATTGCCGCATTTATAGGGGGAAATACAAATGAGAAGAATCAAACGAATTTCTGCTTGGATTCTGACCCTTGCAATCCTTTTGACGCTGACCGTTCCAGCGCTGGCGGCGTCCGGCGTCCAGAATGAAGTACAAGGCAGCGCCGCTTATATGGTGTCCGCAGTCAAATCCCCGGAGGTCGGTTCCATTGGCGGCGAATGGGCAATTATCGGTCTTGCCCGTTCTGGTTACACTGTTCCCACAAATTACTATGAAGATTACTATGCGCGCGTCGAGAAGTACGTCAAAAACTGCTCCGGCGTGCTGCATGAAAGAAAATACACCGAGTATTCCCGCGTCATCCTCGCGCTGACCGCCATTGGACGCGATCCGTCCAAGGTCGCGGGCTACAACCTTTTAATGCCGCTGGGCGATTTTGAAAAGACCATCTGGCAGGGTCTGAACGGCCCCATTTGGGCATTGATCGCGCTGGATTCCGGCAATTACGAGATTCCCAAAAATCCCGCCGCAAAAACGCAGGCAACCCGGCAACTCTACATCGATGAAATTCTGAATAGCCAGATGAAAGACGGCGGCTGGAGTCTGACCGGCACCGGAGATTCCGACGTGGACATTTCCGCAATGGCATTGCAGGCACTTGCAAAATATCAGGATCAGAAAGCGGTCAAAACCGCGACAGACAAGGCTCTGACCTACCTTTCCAAAGCGCAGGACAGCAAGGGCGGCTACGCATCGTGGGGCACGACCAACGTCGAATCCGTCGCGCAGGTCGTGGTCGCGCTCTGTGAGCTGGGGGTTTCTCTGGACGACAGCCGCTTTGTGAAAAGCGGTCACACGCTGACGGAAAATCTTCTCTCGTTCCGGCAGTCTAACGGCGGCTTCTATCACGTCCTCGACGGTTCGGACGGCAACAATCAAATGTCCTCGGAACAGGGGTTCTATGCCCTCGTTGCTATTGACCGCGCAGCAAACGGTCAAAACAGTCTGTACCGCATGAGCGACGCGGCGAAGAACACCTCAAAACCCGCCACGAGCGTCAGCAAGGGCAATGTAGACGCTTCTGTGAGTGTCCCCGGTGTGACCGCCCCCGGGACAACGTTCTCGGACATCAAGAATCACGCAAACAAAGCTGCTATCGAAGAACTTGCCTCGCGCGGCATCATCAATGGCATGGGCAAGGGCACGTTTGCCCCGAATAAGACCATGACCCGCGCGGAATTTGCCGCTATCGTCACACGCGCCCTCGGTCTGGCGGCAAAGGACACGAAAGCCTTTACGGACGTTCCCAGCTCCAAATGGTACGCCGGTTACATCGGCACAGCCAACAGCAGCGGCATTGTCAACGGCGTTGGCAGCGGCAAGTTTAATCCGGACGGCACCATCACCCGGCAGGAGGCTGCCGCGATGGTCGCCCGTGCCGCAAAACTGTGTGGCCTTGATCCATCGATGGACGAAGCAGCGACAAAGGATATGCTGGCACAGTTCGGAGATTACCGCAGCGTGGCATCCTGGGCGAAGAAACCGATGGCGTTCTGCTACTCCGTCAATATCCTCGACCAGAGTGACCTCAATATTGAACCCACAAAAGCGATTCTGCGCTGCGAGATCGCACAGATGCTTTACAATATGCTGAGCGCTGCGGAGTTGATCTGATATGACATTTTGGCAGAAACACAAATGGAAAATCCTTGCGCCGGTACTGATCGTACTGGTGCTGGCGGCGGCGTTCATTTTTGGCGACCGGAATATGCCGAAGCAGAAAGACCCATTGGCACAGCCGACCGTTGCTGCCCCGGTGGAGACACCGGCGCAGAACGCGGCGGAATCAAATACGCCGGACAAGGTTGAGACAGAACCGACGCAGACGCCCACAGAAAACGTCTCAGAGCCGTCTGACGACCCGCAGGCAGACAAACCCGCACGGACTGACACCGAGCCGCCAGAGTATCTTTCGCCGGAGGAAATCCAGGCAAGTGCAACCGGCGAATATGAAGAAGTGGGCGGCATGATGATCGACACCGGCACGGGCAAGGACAAGTACCAGACCGACCCCGTGCCGGAGGGCAAGCCAATTCCAGTCGAGCCGGAGGACGTGGAAATTGGCGATGCGGAATACACCTGCACCCTCTCCATCTCCTGCGCGACAATCCTTGACAATATGGACCTTTGTAATAAGGAAAAGCGTGAGCTGGTGCCGGAGGACGGCTGGATTCTGAAACCGATGACCGTCACATTTTATGAGGGTGAGAGCGTTTTTAACATCCTACAGCGCACCTGCAAACAGCAGAAGATCCACATGGAATTTGAGAACACGCCGATCTACAATTCCGCCTATATCGAAGGAATCAATAATCTCTATGAGTTTGACGTTGGTAACACTTCCGGTTGGATGTACCGCGTCAACGGCTGGTTCCCCAATTACGGATGCAGCCGGTATCAGCTGCAAAACGGCGACGTGATTGAGTGGGTCTATACCTGTGACCTCGGAGATGATGTGGGCGGCGGCTACGCGACTGGAAGCGAATGAGAAACAAAGACGCCTTTTCAGGCTACCATCCGACGATCAATTTTTTATACTACGCGCTCGTTCTTCTCTTTTCGATGTGCCTGATGCACCCGGTCTATCTTGCGATTTCCTTGACCGGTGCGCTGGCGTATGACATCTATCTCAAGGGCAGAAAAGCGGTACGCTTTGCCGTCATGGGACTGCTTCCCATGGCGGCGCTTGCCGCGCTCGTCAACCCGGCGTTCAATCACGAAGGTCAAACGATTTTGACGTACCTGCCCTCCGGCAATCCGCTGACGCTCGAATCCATGTTCTACGGTGTGGCCGCAGCCGTCATGCTGGCAAGCGTCGTATTGTGGTTTTCGAGCTACAACGAGGTGATGACGTCAGATAAGTTCGTGTACCTGTTCGGGCGCGTGATCCCGGCGCTGTCTCTTGTGCTCTCCATGGCGCTGCGTTTTATCCCGAAGTTCAAGGCGCAGATGCAGGTCGTCTCCGAGGCGCAGGCGTGCATCGGGCGCGACACGAAGAACGGCAGCGTGTTCCAAAGAGTCGGGAACGCCGTCAAAATCTTCTCCATCATGGTCACATGGTCACTTGAGAACGCGATTGAAACAGCGGATTCCATGCGGTCGCGCGGCTACGGTCTGCCGGGACGCACGGCGTTTTCAATCTATCGTTTTGATGACCGCGACAAAACCGCGCTTGCGTGGCTGATCTTCTGCGGCGCATACCTCATTTCCGGCTGGTTGGCAGGCGGAATGTATTTTAGGTATTACCCTACTGTTAAAACCGCCTTATGGACGCCATTGACGATCAGCTTTATGTTCGTGTATCTGGCACTTGTTCTTACCCCCGTGATTCTCGACCGAAAGGAGGACAGGCAGTGGAAGTCTTTACAATCAACCATCTGAATTTTGCGTATCCGGAACAGGAAAAACAGGCAATTTCCGATCTTACGCTGTCCGTCCAACCCGGTGAGTTTCTTGTTCTCTGCGGCCCCTCCGGGTGCGGCAAAAGTACGCTGCTGCGGCAGCTCAAAACCGTTCTCGCGCCGCATGGCCGCAGAAGCGGCGAGATCCTGTTCGATGGCAGAAATCTTGATTCCCTAGACCAACGCGAACAGGCGGAAACAATCGGCTTTGTGCAGCAAAGTCCGGAGAATCAGATCGCGACCGACAAGGTCTGGCACGAGCTGGCATTCGGCTTGGAATCCCTCGGCTACGATACGCCGACGATTCGCCGCCGCGTTGCGGAAATGGCGTCGTTTTTCGGGATTCAGACATGGTTTTATAAGCCGGTCACAGAGCTGTCCGGTGGGCAAAAGCAGCTCTTGAATCTCGCTTCCGTTATGGTCTTGCAGCCGAAGGTACTGATTTTGGACGAGCCGACGAGCCAGCTCGACCCCATTGCCGCATCCGACTTCCTTGCCACCCTCGGCAAGATCAACCGCGAATTGGGAACGACCATCCTCCTGACCGAACATCGTCTGGAAGAAGCGTTTTCATTTGCATCGCGCGTGGCGGTCATGGACGGCGGCAAGCTTCTTTGCACCGGAACGCCCGCCGAAGTGGGCGCGGAGCTGAAAAGCAGTGGGAACGCGATGTTCCTCGCCATGCCCGCCGCCATGCGCATCTGGGCAGCGTCGGATTCCAAAGCGACTTGCCCCATCTCCGTCTGCGACGGCCGAAACTGGCTGCTCGATTATGCGAAAACGCATGAGCTGCAAGCGATTCCAGAAGAAACAAAAAACGCGCCGAACGGCGAAACCGTCGTCTCGGCGCGGGAACTCTGGTTCAAATACGACAAAGATTTGCCCGACGTGGTCAAAGGCTTGTCCTTGGAGCTGCACAAAGGCGAATTTCTGACCCTGCTCGGCGGCAACGGCACGGGCAAAACGACCACGCTCAAGCTGCTGGCAAACCTGAAAAAAGCTTATCGCGGCGAGTTAACCATCACCGGCACGGTTGGGATGCTGCCGCAGAATCCACAGGCATTGTTTGTGAAATCCACGGTGCGCGCGGATTTATTGGAGATTTTACCAAAATCCGAACGCAAATCCGAGCGGCTTGCACAAGTCGTTTCCCTCTGCAAGCTGGCAGAGCTGCTGGACCGTCACCCCTACGACCTTTCGGGCGGCGAACAGCAGCGCGCGGCGTTGGCAAAAATCCTGCTTCTGAACCCGGACATTCTGCTCCTTGACGAGCCGACAAAGGGGTTGGACGCGGAGTTCAAACAGGTTTTCGGGCAGATTTTGCGGACGCTGCAAGCGTCCGGCGTCGCAATTCTCATGGTCAGCCACGACATTGAATTTTGCGCGAAATACGCCGACCGCTGCGCCCTGTTTTTTGACGGCAACATCGTCACCGAAGCCGAACCGAGAACGTTCTTCTCCGGCAACAGCTTCTACACGACCGCCGCGAACCGCATCGCGCGCGATGTGCTGCCAGATGCGGTCACGCCGGAGGACGTCATTGCTGCCTGCGGCGGCACAGTCGAACCGGAAGCGGCTTTACCGGAATATCAGCGCATCCCGCCCGCACCGGAGAAAGCGACGCGGACGGTGAAAAAGCTTCCGGTCTGGCGCAAACTCCTTGCCGCCGTGTCCGGTGCCGCTTCGCTGGCGCTGATCGCGCAGGCCATCGGCGTGACAGACCTCACAAAGCTCATCGACGCGAACGGCATGACGGCGCTGGCAGGCGGGCAGCTCAAGCTCTACGGCATTTTGCTTGCTGCACTTCTTGTGTTTGCACTGTCCATTGGCCGCAAGGCCGACCAACCGGATTATCTCATCCAGACACCCGTGGAAAAGCGCAAGCTGAAAAAGCGCACCGTGACTGCCACGCTGCTCATCCTGCTTTTGATTCCGCTGACGCTGTTTGTCGGCGTGTACTACTTCGCAGGGCGAAAATATTACTTCATTTCGCTGCTGATTTTGCTGGAATGTATGTTGCCGTTCTTCCTGATTTTCGAGGGCAGAAAGCCGCAGGCGCGCGAATTGGTGCTGATTGCGGTGCTTGTCGCGCTGAACGTGGCCGGGCGTGCGGCGTTTTTCATGCTGCCGGAATTTAAGCCGGTGGTTGCCATGACGATTCTGGCGGGTGTGGCCTTTGGCGGCGAGACGGGATTCTTAGTTGGTGCAATGACGATGCTTGTCTCGAATATGCTGTTTTCACAAGGACCTTGGACGCCGTGGCAGATGTTTGCAATGGGCATCATCGGCTGGCTGGCAGGTGTCTTGTACCGCAAGGGTGTTCTGCGGCGCGGGCGGCTGAGCCTTTGTATCTTCGGCGTGATCTGCTCGACCATCGTGTATGGCGGCATTATGAATCCCGCATCCGCCCTCATGTGGTCGAATACGATCAACTGGAAAATCATCTTGAGCTATTACGTCACCGGTCTTCCGGTCGATCTGGTGCGCGCCATTGCCACGTTTTTCTTCCTGTGGTTGATTGCCGAACCCATGCTCGAAAAGCTCGATCGCATCAAAACCAAATACGGGCTTGCGGAGTAAGTCGCCGCACAGAGAAAGGACAAAATCACAGTATCTGGTATTGAAAAATAAACAGCATAAAGTTCTACTTCCCAGACAGACGCAATTGGACCTGACAGCCAACTGACAGTACGGCTGACTGCCCCGCAACGGTATGAAACGATGATTCCATATCCGCGATTATTGTGCCTGATATTGTATCCCGCAGAGGCTTTGGTCTCTGCGGGATTTTTTACTGTCGAAAGGACGCAGATTTTACAGAATTCAACCGAATTGTGTAAAATCTGCGCCTTTTCTATTTCCTGCGATCCGTTTAAACAAGAACTTCAAAATTACCACAAACAGGATATTTCATATATCCCGAAGGACAGACAGATTCCGCGCCGGTCGGTAATTTTGCCGCCGACCCGCGCCCCTCCGTTTCTGACATTTGCATTCCCACGCAAATGAAATTCAGAAATGGAGGTAACATCCTTGAAAACGCGATACTTCAGAAGAAAGGAAAACTGCGCTGCCGTTGAATGGATCGAAATGAGCGGAGCTGAGTATTTGAACTTTGTCCGTAATCCGAAAAACAAAGACAGGTTCTTTTTGAACATGAAGAACGTCGTTCTGGAATGCTCAAAGGAAGAATACTTACAAAACCGTGCCGAGAAGCGCCGCAGTGATTATCTTGCAGAAGGAAAAAAAGACTGGACAATCATCTCACTTTTTGCTCAGAGGGACAAGGAAAGCAACGGAGAAGAAGTTGTCCCAGACTTGGAAACAGATGTGGAAGAAGAAATTATACATACCATCACACTACAAAAGCTGCGGGAGGTTTTGACGGCACTCCCAAAGGAGGATGCAGCGTTGCTCACGGCCCTGTATCTGCAAACGCCACCACTCACCTTGCGTGCCTATAGTGAGCAAACCGGCATCCCAGTGATGACCTTGCATTATAGGAAGGAAAAACTGCTTCAACTTTTGAAAAAACTGCTTTGAATTATCCACAGAAATGGTTGCACTTACACGAAAAGGTGGTGACGCAGAAAAAAGTTTGCTTTTTTGAAAAATAATTTCGTACAAACGCCGTAAAAATTGTGCAACTAAAGGTGAGAGGGTTTTTAGAGGAAAACCCGTGAACCTTTCCAAACACTGCTTGCAGTCATATCCGATTCAACAGTACATCAGTTGGCAGAACCCGACGAGGGTGAAGCAATCTGGCGGATGCGCGAAGACCACCTGTGCGGAAGATCTTACTTCTGCATAAAGACGGCCCAACAAGGTGACGAGCGGTACCCATCCAGCCAGAAGCAGCCTTGGCAAGCTGCTTTGCGAAGACCCTGCCAACCTATAATGGTACACCTGCCCAGCCACAACGGAACGTAATGGGGGCAGCTCGGAGAGATCCTCGGAGGGGCGCAGGCCCGTGGAGCGGCAGGCCGCCGCCGCTGTTTGAAATCGCCCATCGGCTTGGGGAGCAGCGACGAATAAAGCCGGAAGCACAAATGTCAGAAACTGCGGGAACCGTATCCCGCCATGGAATACGGTTCCCGCTTTGTGCATAGGAGAAATTGCAATGAATCCGAATGTTGATTTTTTAGGCATCTGCCAGCTTCTGAAGGCACTTCGGGCAATCGGCTTCTCGGAAAGTGAAGTCCGAAAAATCGCCCGCAGGATCGCCGCCGAGCTTGGCGCAAATCTCACCATTTATCCTTGATTTTTCTCCGTTTTGGTCATAGCTATTTTGAAAATGTTGTGATACTGTGTGTTGCTACAGGAGGGAGGGAACACAATGTTAACGGAAACGCAGACAAACGGCGCACTCGCCTTAGAACAGAAAGACCGCGTAATTATCATTCCGGCGCAGGACGAGATCACCGCAAGAAAGCTGCGCGTCGCAGCGTATGCCCGCGTCAGTTCCTCCAGCGAAGACCAGCTCAACTCCTACCGCGCACAGAATCAGTATTATTCAGAGCTTATTTCCAATAATCCAGATTGGGAAATGGTCGACATCTACGCGGATTCCGGCATCACCGGCACTTCTGTTGACAAGCGTGAGGACTTCAAGCGCATGATGGCAGACTGCCGCAAGGGAAAGATCGACCGCATTCTGGTCAAGTCGATCTCGCGCTTCGCCCGGAACACGAAGGACTGTCTCGCAGCCATCCGGGAACTCAAGGAGCTTGGCGTGAGCGTTCTGTTCGAGGAACAGGGCATCGACACCGCCAGAGTGTCCAGCGAGATGGTCACGGCGATCATGGCATCACTGGCGCAGAAACAAAGCGAGTCCATCTCGGGGAATGTCAAATGGGGCGTTCAAAAGAGAATGCAGGATGGCACATTCATTCCCTCCTACCTCCCATATGGTTACAGGCTAGTCAACAAGCAGATTCAGATCAATGATGCGGAAGCAGCTATTGTGCAGAAAATCTTCTCTGAATTCCTTGCGGGCAACAGCACCGAGAAAATTGCAGAAGCATTATGCGCATATAAAATACCGTGTAAAAATGGAAAGGCACAATGGGATTCGTCATCCATACGGTATATTCTAAGAAATGAAAAATACACTGGAAATTCAAAGTGGCAAAAATTTTATACGCCCAATGAGTTCCCTTTCCGTTGTAAAAGTAATCATGGAGAAGCATCCTCATATTGGGCAGAAAACACACATCCAGTCATTGTATCAGAAAATGAATATCGTCTGGCTCAGGAGCTAATGGAAAGAAAGTCTCAAAAAATTGCAAAAAGGCACGATAAGCCGTACCCATTACGGCAGAAAATCTATTGCGGATCGTGCAATTCCGTGTTTCGCAGAAAAGAAATCGGTACAACGGTCTACTGGGTGTGTTTGGGACATGACCGATCTTCGGGATGCACAATCCGGCAGATTCCGGAGGAAACCATCAACGCGGCTTTCTGCCGTCTGTACTACAAGCTCAAGCACCACGGCGGCCCCATCTTCTCGCAGATGCTCTCCAATCTCCAGAAGATCCGCTTTAGCCGGATGCTTTGGAGCGAAGACGTAATCTCCCTCAACAAAAAAATATCCGATGTTCTCAGTCAGGTTCAATTCCTAACCCAGCTTCAACAAGCGGGCGGCGTTGATCCTGATACTTTTATCTCATCCAATAACAAACTCAGCGAACAGCTCCGCAGGCTGAAACAGGAAAAAGCAAGGCTTCTCGACACCGACAGCGACGATTTGGCGGATCGCACCCGCGATCTCATGGACGCGCTGGAGGATGGGCCGGATTTCCTCGACAGCTTTGATGCGGAGTTGTTCGATGCGCTTGTGGAAAAAATCATCGTAGACAGCAATGAGCGCTTGCGGTTCCGGCTGAAAAACGGCTTGGAGCTGCTAGAGCAAATCGAAAGGACAAGACGCTGATGGGAAATCGGAAGCTGCCATTCGGCTATCAGATGCGCATGGGCGAGATCGTCCGGAACGAGCCGGAAGCCAACACCGTGCAGGACATTTTCCTGGAATATACGCTTGGCGCATCGCTGAAGGAAATCGCAGAACAGATGAGCAAGACTGGTCTCACCTACGACGAGGGCAAGAGCTGGAACAAGAATATGGTTGCCCGCATCTTGGAAAACGCCAAGTACACCGGTGCAGACAATTATCCTAAATTAGTTGACATAAAGCTATTCGAGGCAGCCGCTGAAAAGCGTCAGACCAAGCAGCGCCTGCCAGAGCGGACACCTGCGCAGAAAGCACTCAAGCGTGTATGCTCCAAGCCGTCTACGCCGGAAATTGAGCAGCAGGTCATGCACCTGCTCAGTCGGCTGGCAGAACAGCCGGAGCGCATCACGCAGCCGGAACGGACTTCTGCACCGGTACATACGAATGCGCAAGCCGAGCTGGATGACATTCTGAACACCCAGCCGCTCGACGAGGACACTGCCAGAAGCCTGATCTGCAAGCTGGCACAGGAGCAGTACGATGCCATTGGCAATGAAGAATACGAAACCGAGCGCCTGCGGCGGCTGTTCACAGCCTTCGAGTGTACGGCAGAATGCAACGCAGAGCTGCTGCAAAGCACCGTGTCCGCCGTGCTGGTCACGCGCCAGACGGTTCGCTTGCAGCTCAAGAACGGACAGATCATTGGAAAGGAAGATCTCGGATGAACGAAGAAAAGCCGCGTGTCATTATCATCCCCGCTAAGCCGGAACTGGCACAGGAAGCGGCCGTCAAGCGGCAGCTCCGCGTGGCGGCGTACTGCCGCGTATCGACCGAGGAAGAAGAACAGGCCAGCAGCTACGAGGCGCAGTGCCAGTATTATACCGACAAGATCATGTCCAACAAAGAGTGGACGATGGCTGGCATTTTTGCAGACGAGGGAATTTCTGGAACTTCCACAAAGAAGCGCACCGAGTTTCTCCGAATGATCCGTCAGTGCAAGCAGAAGAAAATTGACCTGATCCTCACGAAATCCATCCAGCGGTTTGCCCGCAATACGCTTGACTGTATCAACTACACGCGCATCCTTCGGCAGCTCGGCATTGGCGTCCTGTTTGAAAAAGAGAATATCAACTCCCTGCCACCCGACAGCGAGTTCATGATCACCATGTACGGCGCGATGGCACAGTCCGAGAGTGAGTCTATATCAGGCAACGTCAAATGGGGCAAAAAACGTGCGATGGAAGCCGGGAAGGTCTCCATCGCATACAAAAATCTATATGCGTATGAAAAGGGCGCGGACGGAAAGCCAGCACCGATTCCGGCGCAGGCCGAGATCGTGCGGGAGCTTTACACGCGCTATCTTGCCGGCGCAAGCCTTCGGGAACTCAAAGACTGGCTGGAGCATGGAAAACAGCCTACCGTGGCAGGCGGCACGGCGTGGTCGATCACCGCCGTCAAGGGTATCCTGACAAACGAAAAATACTGCGGCGATGTGCTGCTGCAAAAGACGTTCAGCACAGACGTTATCAGCAAGAAAGTGGTCAAAAACACTGGACAGCTTCCCAAATACCTGATTCAGAACCACCATGAGGGCATCGTGACGCGAGAGCAGTTCCAGGCGGTGCAGGCAGAACTGGCGCGGCGCAGCGCCCTGAGAAGCGATTCCAAGCAGGCGGCAACAGGCCGCTCCTGCTACACCAGTAAATATGCCTTATCTGACCGGCTTGTCTGCGGCGAATGCGGCAAGCTCTATCGTCGGAAAACCCGAAATATCAAGGGCAATATCTATCACGAGTGGCGCTGCATCAGCCGATTGGATTACGGAAAGCGCTACTGCCATGACTCGCCGACGCTGCGGGAGATCCCGCTGCAAAACGCGATTCTGGCAGCGATCAACGAGGCCATGAGCGAGAAGCCTGTCCTGCTCGACCGCATCAAAAGCGCCATGTCACTGGAGTTGCTGCCGGTGCAGGGGCAGACGATGAGCCTTGCCGACATCGACCGGCGATTGACGCAGCTCGATGCGCAGTTCCAGACCCTTCTGGCAGAGGCCATTGACGCAGAGGACAAGGAGCGCTGCAACGCGAAATTCGCCGAGATCCTTGCCGAGCAGGCGAAGCTCAAAACGCAGAAAGAGGCAATCCTGCAAAGCAGCACCGACGCAGAGCGCACCTGCGCCCGCCTGGTGCAGGCAGAGCAGGCACTGGAAGCCACAGCACCGATGATCACAGAATGGAACGAAACCGCCGTCCGGCAGATCGTAGAGCGCGTGACAGTCCTGTCCGCCAACGAGGTGCTGGTTCGGCTCAAGGGCGGGAAAGAAATTCACGAAAGATTGGAGTGATACGATGATTTGTGCAACCGGCGATCTTCACGGCAACGCGCTTCGCTTTCAGCCGGAATACTTCCCGGAGCAAGCCGAAATGACGAAGGACGATTATATGATCGTCTGCGGAGATTTTGGCTTCGTCTGGAACGGCGACAAAAGTGATGACGCGCAGCTAGGCAAACTGGAAACGCTGCCGTTTACCATCCTGTTTGTAGACGGAAACCATGAAAATTTCGATGCCCTGAACGAATACCCCATCGAGCAATGGCACGGCGGAACGGTACATAAAATACGCCCGCACGTCCTCCATCTGATGCGCGGGCAGGCATTCGAGCTGCAAGGCAGAACGTTCTTCACAATGGGCGGTGCGCAGAGCCATGATATTGCGGATGGGATTCTGGACATGGACAGTCCGGATTTTTACAAGCGCTACGATGCTCTGCGGCATGATCGAGGGCAATTTCGCATCAACCACATTTCATGGTGGCAGGAAGAACTGCCATCTGGCGCGGAATATGAGCACGCCAGACAGACGCTGGAGCGGCTGAACTGGCAGGTCGATTATATCATCACGCACTGTGCGCCGACCGCAGTTCAGCGGAAGATCAGCGCCAGCTTCAAGCCGGACAAGCTGACGGACTTTCTTGAAGAAATCCGCACCCGCAGCCGGTTCCACTACTGGCTGTTCGGGCATTACCACGACAACCGAATTATTGACGAAAAGTACGTTCTTCTCTATGAGCAGATGGTGCGGATATTATAAGGGGATTATAAAAGCAGCACTTGACAAACCCTATTAAATAGGGTATTCTACATACAAAGAGGTGGCGCAATGACACGGATATTTGTAGAGCTTCCGTCGTTCCGAAAGGAATGGAAAGCAATGGGGCTGGATGACGATGACCTTCGGAGATTGCAGGAGGAACTGCTTGCAGACCCCAAGGTGGGCAAGGTTATGCGGGAAACAGGCGGCGTCCGAAAAATGCGCTTCGCGTTTGAACAGCAGGGAAAAAGCGGCAGCGCGCGTGTGATTTATGTAGATTTTGAGGTTCACGAAAAACTGTATCTGCTGACGGCATATCCTAAGAATGAAAAGGATAACCTATCAAAAGCCGAGCGCAATACGCTCAAGCAGCTTGTCGGTATTTTGAAGCAGCAGCTCGATGAGAATGGGAGGTCATGATATGAGCGCTTTTGATAAAATCAAGCTGGGGTTGGAAGAAGCAATCGCCTATGAGAAGGGAACGCTTCCGGCGAAAACAACGCGGCTTACCATTGTGCCAGTTGAAACCTATCAGGCAGACGAAATCAAACGGATTCGCAATAGCACTGGTTTGACGCAGCGCTCATTTGCAGAGTACATGGGCGTATCGCCGAAAACGGTTGAAGCATGGGAAGCAGGGCGAAACCATCCGGAAGGTACGGCATGCAGACTATTGGCACTGACGAAAGCTGACCCGCAGTTCCCGCAAAAGGCTGGGATCGTACTTCGATAATGGCAGCTATCATTCAAACAGGGCAAAGAAAAGCGCGGTCATAGCGACTGAACTTTTCTTTGCCCTGTCTGCTTATAGGAAGTAAGCGTGTTTTGAGATTTCAGGATAAAACCGGATAATTAAATGGCGTTTATCTCTCGACGAAGACTGACGAATCTGGTATAATTTCATACAGGAAAGCCAAACGATAAGCAAGCTGCGTAACAGATGCGGGAGGTAAAAATGAGCAGAGATACAGAAAAGCTTCTGAAAGAGCTTCAGAGTT
>ENA-ORNQ01001008-ORNQ01001008.1-human-gut-metagenome-genome-assembly--contig:-NODE-1008-length-24179-cov-3.597330_pt1 | contig 24179 bp, 22 predicted proteins | sample MGYA00242116_ERZ509024 | MGnify/ENA primary metagenome ERZ509024 (study PRJEB26280, sample SAMEA2338697) | human gut metagenome | biome: human gut; feature: human-associated habitat; material: faeces...
TCCCACCGATGCTATGCGTCGTCTGGATGCAGACGAGCGCACCCTCGTTTCAATCGAGGGTGCCAGCAACGGGCTTCCGGTAAACGCTGTGAACGAACCCGGCCTCTATACCTTGATTCTCGGTTCCCGCAAGCCGGAGGCAAAGGCGTTCAAGCGCTGGATCACCCACGAGGTCATTCCGGCGATCCGCAAGTACGGCGGGTATATGACGAAATCCCTGTTGGAGCAGGTATTGGAGAATCCCAAGATTGACACATCTATTCCCGCTGACCCCAATGTGAAGAATTTCTCCTACACCATCGTGGATGGTGACGTGTATTACCGAGAAAACAGCGTCATGGTCAAGCCTGACCTGAACGCAACAGCAAAAGAGCGCGTCAAGGGCATGGTGCTGCTCCGGGACTGTGTCCAGGAGCTCATTGGGCAGCAGATGGACGGCTTCATCTCCGATGATGCGATCCAGCGGACGCAGCGGGAGCTGGATGCCCTCTATGATTCCTTCACGGCAAAATATGGGCTTATCAATACTCGCGCCAACAACCTGGCATTTTCCGACGACAGCTCGTACTTTCTGCTCTGCTCTCTGGAAGTGCTGGATGAAGAAAACAACCTCAAACGCAAGGCTGACATTTTCACAAAGCGCACGATCCGTCCCCATGAGGCCATCACGTCCGTGGATACGGCGTCAGAGGCACTGGCGCTGTCCATCTCGGAAAAAGCCTGCGTGGATATGGACTATATGGCGCAGCTCTCCGGGAAAAGTCAGGAAGAGCTGGTCGAAGAGCTGACCGGCGTTATCTTCTTTGACCCTGTGGAGCGTGAATGGCAGACAGCGGATGAATACCTCTCCGGCGATGTCCGTGAAAAACTTCGCATTGCCCGCAGCTACGCCGCGCCCGGATTCCCAAGAGACGGTCTTGCAAACTACGCCGCCAATGTTGCGGCTTTGGAGCAGGCGCAGCCCAAGGATCTGGACGCTTCGGAAATTGAAGTACGCCTCGGTGCAACGTGGATCGACAAAGAGTATATCAGGCAGTTTATGTTCGAGCTGTTGGAGCCTGCATTCTATGTGCGCCGGAGCATAGACGTCAACTACTCGGATTTCAGCGCGGAATGGAATATCACAGGTAAGAGTGTTGTAGGCCGCAGCGACATCAACGCCAATATGACCTACGGCACGGAACGCGCCAATGCTTACAAGATTCTGGAGGACACGCTGAATCTGCGCGATGTGCGCATTTACGACACCATTGAGGATGCGGACGGCAGAGAAAAGCGCGTGCTCAACTCCAAGGAGACCACGCTTGCCCAGCAAAAGCAGCAGGCCATCAAGGACGCATTTCAGGAATGGATATGGAAAGACCCAACACGGCGGCATGATCTGGTTCAGAAGTACAACGAGCTTTTCAATTCCACACGTCCGCGCGAGTACAACGGACAGCATATTACGTTCTCCGGCATGAATCCGGAGATACAGCTTCGAGAGCACCAGTTGAACGCTGTTGCTCACATTCTGTATGGCGGCAACACGCTCCTTGCACATGAAGTCGGCGCGGGCAAGACCTTCGAGATGGTCGCGGCAGCGATGGAGAGCAAACGTCTCGGCCTTTGCCACAAGCCCATGTTTGTGGTGCCCAATCACCTGATCGAGCAGTGGGCGTCGGAGTTCCTGCGTCTATACCCCTCTGCCAATATCCTCGCCGTCACCAAAAAAGACTTCGAACCGAGAAACCGCAAGAAGTTCTGTGCCCGTATTGCCACCGGCGACTATGACGCTGTTATCATCGGCCACAGCCAGTTTGAGCGCATCCCGGTCTCCAGAGAACGGCAGGAGCGGATGCTGCAAGAGCAGATTTATGAAATTGAAGACGGTCTGATGGAGCTAAAGGCAAACAATGCCGAGCGCTTCACCATCAAGAGTCTGGAAAAAACGAAAAAGAGCCTTGAAGTGAAGCTCAAGAAATTGCAGGACACCAGCCGCAAGGATGATGTCATCACCTTCGAGCAGCTTGGCGTAGACCGGCTCTATGTGGACGAAGCCCATGCGTTCAAGAACCTGTTCCTCTACACAAAAATGCGCAATGTCGCGGGACTTTCCACCACCGACGCACAGAAATCCTCCGACATGCTCCTGAAATGCCGGTACATTGATGAGATCACCGGCAACAAGGGTATTGTGTTTGCAACCGGCACGCCGGTGTCAAACTCCATGACAGAGCTGTACACCATGATGCGCTATCTCCAGCATGATATGCTTCAGAGAAAACATCTGACACATTTCGATTGCTGGGCTTCCACCTTTGGAGAGACTGCGACGGCCATTGAGCTTGCCCCGGAGGGCACCGGCTACCGGGCGCGTACCCGATTTTCAAAGTTCTTTAACCTTCCGGAGCTGATGCAGCTATTCAAGGAAGCTGCCGACATCAAGACGGCGGATCAACTGCATCTGCCCACGCCGACGCCCATCTACCACAACGTCGTGGCACAGCCGACCGAGATTCAGAAAGGCATGGTGCAGGAGCTTTCCGAGCGTGCCGCAAAAGTCCACGCGGGAATCGTGGATGCAAGCACCGACAATATGCTCAAAATTACCTCGGATGGGCGCAAGCTGGGGCTTGACCAGCGCGTTATCAATCCCGACCTGCCCGATGAGGCAGGCAGTAAGGTTAATCTGTGCGTGGATAATATCTATTCCGTCTGGAAGGACGGACAGGCAGATAAGCTCACCCAGCTCGTCTTCTGCGACCTCTCCACACCGAAAGCAGCAGTGCCTGTATCCAAAGCAGCAAAGGCCGCAGGCGGGAATCTCGACAGTCCAGAGCTTCACGCGTTGGAAACTGCCATTGGGCAGGATGCAGCCGAAGAACCTGCGTTCACGATTTACGACGACATCCGGGAAAAGCTCGTTGCCCGCGGCATCCCCCGTGAGCAGATCGCGTTCATCCATGAAGCGAATACCGAAGCGCGAAAGAAAGAGTTGTTCGCAAAAGTGCGCGCCGGTCAGGTGCGTGTGCTCATGGGCAGCACCTTCAAGATGGGCGCTGGTATGAACGTCCAAGACCGGCTCGTGGCGCTCCACGATCTCGACTGCCCGTGGCGTCCGGGAGATCTGGAGCAGCGCAGCGGCCGTATCATCCGTCAGGGCAACCGCAACAAGGAAGTCCACATTTACCGTTACGTCACGGAATCCACATTCGACGCCTACCTCTGGCAGACGGTGGAGAATAAGCAGAAATTCATCTCACAGATTATGACCTCAAAATCTCCGGTTCGCTCCTGCGAGGATGTGGACGAAACCGCGCTTTCCTATGCAGAGATCAAGGCGCTGTGCGCCGGTGACGAGAGGATCAAAGAGAAGATGGATTTGGATGTGGACGTTGCCCGCTTGAAGCTGATGAAAGCCAACCACCAGAGCCAGCAGTACAAGCTGGAGGACAGCCTTCTGAAGAAATTCCCGGAGGAAATTGAAAAGTCCAAGGGCTTCATTTCCGGCCTTGAGGCAGATATGAAAACGCTGGCCGCGCATCCGCATCCGGAGGACGGCTTTGCCGGTATGACGGTCAAGAACGACAATCTTACGGATAAGGACAACGCCGGTGCGGCGCTGCTGGAAGCGTTCAAGGATGTGCGGGGTATGGAGCCGGTGCCCATCGGCACCTACCGTGGATTTCAGATGTCCCTTACGCTGGAGGATTTCGGCAGGGATTATGTTCTGACGCTCAAAGGGCAGATGACCCATCGCGTGACGCTGGGCAAGGATGCACGCGGAAACCTCACTCGTATTGACAACGCTTTGAACGCCATGCCGGACAGATTGCAGAATGTCAGAAACACGCTGGATGCGACCACCGCACAGATGGAGGCTGCAAAGGCAGAGCTGGGTAAGCCATTCCCGCAGGAGGAAGAGCTGCGCGTAAAATCTGCACGGCTTGCAGAACTCAACGCCGAGCTGAACATCGACGAGCGCACGCCCATGGAGCAGTTGGCGGATGATGCCGCGATCTCTGCAAAAGCAGAACGCCCCTCCGTGCTGGCACGGCTGAAAAACACGCCGGTGCATCAGGCGCAGGACGCACGCGCAAAGCAGCGGGAGCAGGAAAGTAGATAACAAAACAGCGCCGACGAGGAATTATTCTTCCTTGTCGGCGCTATCCTGCGCCTTGGCATCTTTCTCGCGGCGGCGCTGCTTCTGCGCGGCCTTTTTACTGCGTTTTGCCTCTATTTCGTGGAGCCAGTCTTTGACGGGAGCCTTCCACGGCTCGCTTTTGCTGGGAATGTTCTTGATAAGGCTGCGCGGATTCAGCCCCAGCCGTTTGGCGAGGGCGATATCTTTGTCATCCAGTCGGCAGCGCTTCTTGGCTTCCTGCCAGAGCTGATCATTGTTTGCCATTTTACCACCACCGTTTTTCTTATTATACGGAAAGAACGAGTACAAATCGAGATTACAAGGAGGACGATTATGGAACGTAATGATATCCAAAAAATTTCTTCTGAAACCGCAAATATCCCTGTCTATAAGCAGAGCGCAGAGCATGCCATCGAGCATGATGAGCTGCCCGCCTACCGGGAATCCTTTCGCGTAAACATGGCTTGCCGGGACGCGCTGGAAACCGCGATCCATGAAAGCTACCACGACTATTGCCTCGACACAGGCAAAGCATCCGCACAGGTCGCAGCGCAGTTTGGAATGGAGCGCATGGCGTATGTACTTGCCAATACCGTGCGTGCGTTTGACCACGACGGGCGAATCAGCCGTGATAACAAGGCGTGGGCGCAGACGGTTCCGGTCTGTACCGATGCCGACGAATGGGGGCATGAACGTAGCCGGTATTTTCTCGTATCGCAGGTCAATCCCGGCCTTGTCAATCTGCTTGTCTCTCGTGTGCGCGAGGAGCTGGCAAAAGAAAAAGCTGCGCCGGAAAAGCGCCCATCTGTGCTTGAGAAAATTCAGAAAAATAAGACGGCGATTCAGGCAAAGGCCGCAGAGAAAAAGCTGCCGGGACAGGAGCGATGACCATGGCCAGAAACAGAAATGTGCAGATTATCTTCTGGGTATCCGAAGCGGAAAAGCGCATGATCGAAGAAAAAATGACGCAGGCGGGCATGACCAATCTCAGCGCCTATCTGCGCCGCATCGCCATTGACGGCATGATCGTCCGGTTGGAGCTGCCGGAGCTGAAAGAAATGGTATCACTTCTTCGCTATGCCAGCAACAACATCAATCAGATCGCGCGGCGGATGAATGAATCCGGGCGCGTCTATGGTACAGATTTGGAGCAGGTCATCCAAAATCAGGAGCAGCTTTGGGATATGGCGAATGGGATACTGGTAAAGCTTGCAGGCATCAAATAATGGAGCTGCGGCTCCAATGCCATCCCTCTCCGCGGCATCCTTGCCTCTGCTCCTATTAAATTGTAATATGTAGGCGAAGGAGTTGATGAAAATATGAAGTTCATTCTGAAAATCTTGCTGGCTCCGGTCATGCTTATTCTCGCGTTCCTGATCTGGCTCTGCACGTTGACCCTGCATATTTCCTCCGTGCTGCTGAATATCCTGTCTGTGCTTCTCGTCCTTGTGAGCGTTTTCAGTTTCATCGACCACAATGTAAAAAACGGTGTGATCGAGCTTGTAGCGGCGTTTCTGCTTTCGCCCTACGGTCTGCCGATGCTCGGTGCGTGGCTTGTTGCACAGCTTCATCTGCTGCGGGACTGGATGAAAGAAAAAGTATATTGGTAACGCATAGCGCGGGAGGGTGAAAACTCTCGCGCTATTTTTGCAAAGGGGGCTTGCTCGTGGCGACCACGCGAATCATTCCCATGCACGTCAACAAGGGCAAGACCATTGCCCAATGTCTGACGGAGCGGACAGACTACGCTAAGAATCCGGATAAGACGGAAGACGGCGAATATATCTCTGCCTATGCCTGTGATGCAAAGACGGCAGACAGCGAATTTCTCTTATCCAAGCGCCAGTACCGGCAGCTCACTGGCCGGGAGCAGGCCAGCGATGTGATCGCGTATCAGATCCGGCAATCCTTCAAACCGGGCGAGGTCACACCGGAGGAAGCCAACCAACTCGGCTATGAATTTGCCAGGCGCTTCACGAAGGGCGACCATGCCTTTATCGTCTGTACCCACACCGACAAGCAGCACATCCACAACCATATCATTTGGAACTCCACTACGCTGGACTGCACGCGGAAATTTCGCAACTTCTGGGGCAGCACCGAAGCTGTCCGGAAGCTCAGCGATCTTGTCTGTATGGAGCACCGGCTGTCTGTGATTGAGAATCCGAAGCCGTACAGCAAAAGCTACAACAAGTGGCTGGGCGGCAAAGCAAAGCCCTGTCAACGCGATCTGCTGCGTGCGGCCATTGACGCAGCGCTTGCGAAGAAACCGAAAGATTTTGAGGAATTTCTGAAGCTGGTGGAAGCCGCCGGTTACACCGTAAAACGCGGCATGCATGTCACCTTCATGCGGGACGGTCAGCCGCAGAATATTCGGCTCCGGTCGCTGGGCGAAGGCTACTCGGAAGAAGAACTGCGTGCTGTGATTCTCGGTACACGGGTGCATACGCCGCGCAGGAAAAAGAGGTATCCTTCCAAGGTGTCGAGACCGACGCTGATTTCACAGATTGAGGCCAAAATCGGCAACGGCAAAGGCGCTGCCTACGACCAGAAGCTGAAAGTCGTGAAGCTGAAAACCATGGCTGAAACGCTGCTGTTCATCCAGAAGCATGATTTCGCGGATTTCGATGCGCTGGCCGATTACGCGGATGCCGCAAGCGCTAAAACGAAGGAGCTGACGGCGAAAATAAAGGCGGCAGAGAGCCGCATGGCAGAGATCGCCGTTTTGAAAACGCACATCATCAACTATGCCAAAACCAGAGATATCTACACCGCTTATCGCAAGGCCGGGTATTCCAGAAAATATTACGATGCGCACGAGAGCGACATCACCATCCACAAGGCAGCGAAGAAGGCGTTTGACGATCTGGCGCTGAAAAAGCTGCCCACCGTCAAGAGTCTGCAAGCGGAATATTCCGATCTGCTCGTGCAGAAGAAGCTCGATTATGCAGAGCTTTCCAAGGCTCGTGACGAAGCGAAGCGGCTCCAGATTTATAAGGCTAACGCCGAGATGCTCCTGCGCACGGATGCCGACGACCAGCGGCAGACAAGAGAGCATCAACAGGAAAAATAGCACTGCAACGCAGGGCGCAGCCGAACGGGAACCGTTCGATCAATCAGGGGGTTGGGGAGAGTTTCCCCAACAAGCAGCAGGGAGATTTCCGTCACCGGAAATCTCCCTGTTCGTCAAGTTTGTATAAACGCAGGCATTGCTTGCCAAGTGTAACGTCTCAGATGCGGCTTCTTATTTCGTGGAGTTCATCACTCCATGACCCTTACGCCCTATAATATTCATAACAGATTATAGCACTTAGCTCGGTAAAAATCAATAGGAAGAGGTGAATTTGCGGCAGTTTTTGAAAAAAGAAATTAGGGTGCAGGCGTGAACTTGAAATTATGTGCCCGATTTCTGCTGCTGACACGTTTGGCTGACGGTTTATCGCAGTCAAATGCGCAGTCTGGAACAGCTTGGTGCTGTTGGTAGAATGTGAGTTGCCACAACGTTTTCAAAAAATTAGGAGGTTCTCAAGATGGCAAAAGGCGAAAATATTTTCAAACGCAAGGACGGCAGATGGGAAGCACGCTATATCAAAGGCTATGAGCTTTCCGGCAAAATCAAGTACGGCTTCTGCTACGGCAAGACTTATCGGGAGGCCAAGGAAAAAGTGACCAAGTGCAAAGCGGCACTGGTCAACGGGAAGCCGATTCCAAGCACAAACTCCCGGCACCGTTTTGCGTTCTACTGCGACGAATGGCTGCGTATGCGAAAGCCCAAAGTGAAGGAGTCTACCTATATTAAATATGATACCGCTTTGCGGAAGCACATCAAGCCGAAGCTCGGTGGCTGCTTCCCCATGGGCATGACGACCGGCCTGATCGACGACTTCACCGAGGAGCTGCTTTTTGAGGATGAGCTGGCTCCGAAGACTGTGCATGATGTGCTTGTCGTTCTGCACGGTATCCTGAAATACACAGCGACATTTTTCACCGGAGGATTCCCGGCAATCGAGATCAATTATCCAAAGCCCGGAAAAAAGGAAATGCGGGTGCTGTCCCGCGAAGAGCAGACGCGCTTCGTTTCCTACCTGTTGGATGATATGGATACCTGCAAGTTTGGCGTGCTGCTGACGCTGTTCACGGGTGTTCGTATTGGAGAGCTCTGTGCGCTGCAATGGGGCAATATATCCTTAAAAGAACAGACGATCCGCATTCGCACTGATTATCAGCCTTGCGCTGGTGATCGCTGTCGTGCTTCCCGGCACGCTGGCGCTTTCTACCGATCAGGCCGCTACAAACGGCGAGCTTACGGTCGCGGAAGAAACCCCGACTCCCACGCCGGAGGTAACGGAAACGCCAACACCCACGGAGGAGCCCAAGCCGACGGAGAGCCCCGTGCCCTCCGAAACCGAGAAGCCTTCCGAGACGGAAAAGCCTGCGGAAACGGAGAAGCCTGCCGAGACTGAGGCTCCCAAGGAATGCACCTGCGGCGCAGCCGAGGGCGAGGCGCATAAGGAGGGCTGCCCGCTGTATGTGAAGCCCGTATCCGATGCTTCCAAGCATATCGATACCTGCACAGAGGGCTGCACCGGCGAGGATTGCAAATGTCCCTGCCACCTGTTTGACCGGCTTATGGCCTGCCAAACGCTGGAGGAGATCGAGGCTATTATCAAGGCAACCCCGGAGGATGTACTGAGGTCTTTGTCGGAGGAGCAGGTCGCACAGGTGGAGGCGTACATGGATAAGCTGATGCCCGCGCCCTTGCCCGCCATCATTATTGAAGAATCCGAACCTCCCGTGGAGAGTGAGATTTACCGTCCTACGGTGAACTATACCAATGTTGCGCCCTTTGGCGAACCCGTCACCGGCGGCAATTAAGGAGGCAGAGAATGAAAAAGACGAAGATTCTATCGCTGCTTTTGTGCCTGTCCCTTTTCTGTGCGCTGATCGTGCCCGGCACGAGAGCCTATGCGGACAATGAGCCCGACAGTGGCATGAAGATCAGCAAGACGGCTACTGCCAACAATGACGGTTCCTACACCATCACGCTGGAAGCCTTCGCCACCGGCTCTAAGGTCATTACGGAGCAGAAAACGGATATCCCCACTGATATTGTTCTTGTTATCGACCAGTCCGGCTCGATGAAAGACCCGATAGGTGGCTATACATATACGGCATACCGGAAAGGTAGTGGATGGAACAGTCGCAACTATCATAATGAGGAGTATTATCCGCTTAGGCACAATGGCGGCAGCGAGAACCTGTGGCACAAGCTGAATAATAACGAGTATATTGCCGTTTCCGTAGAACAGAAGATGGTATATACCGCTATTTCCGGCTGGAGCAACAGGAAATACCATGATAATCAAAACAGCCTGTACTGTCTGGTTTTAGGAGAGTATAAGTCCGTCACAGTGAAGAGAGAAGGCCAACTGGTTCATGCAACGTGTGTCTTCCAACACGCAGTATCCGCAGTCTCCCAGTTATTATCTTTCCGCTGCGGATGCTGGAACACTGAACAGCATCTTCCAGCAAATTTCCAACCAGATCGAGACGGGCGGTGCTGAGACCACGCTGGGCAGTGAGACAGTTGTGAAGGACATTATTTCTCCGTACTTCACGCTGCCTGCCGGAACGACGGCAAGCGGCATTCGGATCGACACCTATGCCTGCACCGGGAAGGACGGAAATACCTACACATGGAGCGGCACCAGCGGCGGCCCCAGCGGCGCGACTGCCACGGTCGACGGCGACCAGGTCAGCGTAACCGGCTTTGACTTCTCCGAAAACTGGTGCGGCACCGAAACGGATGCGCAGGGCAATTCCACCGTTCGCGGCAATAAACTGGTTATTTCTTTTGAGGTATCACCCAAGAGCGGTTTCCTGGGCGGCAACGAGGTTATCACCAATGCAAGCGCGGGTATCTACGAGAACGGCTCCGCGCAGACCCCTGTTATGACCTTCGAGCAGCCCAAAGTCAATGTTCCCATTCAGGATGTGACCGTCACGGCCACTGACAAGAACGTCTATCTCAAGGGCGAAGTCACCGCCGAACAGCTCAAAGACGGCGCTGAAATCAGCGTTGGCGACGTAAAACTTGATCTTACCAAGGATAACTACGGCCTTGAATACTGGCAGACTGAGTATGTCGATATCACCATTACGGTCAAGAACAAGGACGGCAACGTCATTTCCGACAAGCTTGATAATCTGACCGACGACACGACCTATACCGTCGAAGTTACCGTAGCGCCCAAGACCGTGGGTACTTCTACCCCCGCAAAGGGTGACGCAGCAACTGCGAAGACTGGCGTCAACGATCCTGCCGCTAACATCTACGTCTTCAAACCGGAGCTGACGTTCAAAGATTCCACCGCTTACTACGGCGAGAGCGTCCCAGCAAATAACAATTACAGCGGCAACAAGGTCGGTTCGGAAACGTGGAAGCACGGTGATACTGTATCGACGGACGTAACTATGCTCGGCACAAAGCCGACGCTGGATATCAGCTACACGCCGGATGAAAGCAAGCTCGAAAGCGGCAAGTACACCAAGCAGGATGTTCCGGTTGCGGCTACGGTCAAAATCGGCACAGAAAATGTGAATGAGCATACCACGTTCGTGCATCAGGATTGCACCGGCAAGACCTGTGCACTGCCGGAAGGCTATCACTTCTGGATTCACATCCAGACCTGCACGCTGAACATTACCAAGCAGGGCGGCGCAGACGATGAGTCCTATGTGTTCGATGTTTTCAAGGACGACGTGAAGTATTCCGAAGTGACCGTCTGGGGCAACGGCACCGAAACCCTCGTTGAGCTGCCCATCGGTACTTACACCATCAGCGAAAACACCGGCTGGAGCTGGCGCTACTCTGCCAATAACGGCGGTAGCGCTGCGCTGACAACGCAGAATCCAACCGGCAGCATTACCTGCGTCAACACGAAGAACAACAATCAGTGGCTGAATGGTTTTAGTGAGGTTGTTCGGAACATCTTCGGCACGAGTCACTAAGGAAGGAGGGAATGAAGATGTATAAAGGCAGATATGAAGGCAAGCACCGCAAGGCAGCGGCTCCGGTACATGGAAAAGCGATCCGGACTGGCCGCCTAACGACCATGGTAATTGCGACCGTACTCCTTCTTGCGCTGGCCATCGGCGGCACGCTTGCATGGCTGAGCACAAAAGACGCGCCAATTCAGAACAAATTCCTTCCCACCAAGGTGACTTGCGAAGTGACGGAGAAGTTTGACGGCAGCACAGGCGTGAAATCCAATGTCAACGTGAAGAATACCGGCACAATCGATGCTTTTATCCGCGTCAAGCTGGTGACTTACCGCACAAACGACCATGGGCAGCACATTGGCGGCACCGCATCCCTCCCCGCATTTACGCTGGGGGCGAACTGGGTTAAGTATGGCGATTATTACTACTACACAAAACCCGTCGCACCGAATCAGAAGCCGGAAACCAATCTGACAGACAGCATGACGCTGATCGGCTCCTACCTGGATACGGACGGCGGCAAGCAGGCTGTTGACGTGATGGCCGAGGCCATCCAGAGCGTTCCGGAAGATGCCGTGAAAGCAGCCTGGGGCGCAGGATTCTCGATCAACGCAGACGGCAGTCTGAATGTACCGAATGTCTAAGGGGGTGGAAATCATGAAAAAATCATTCAAAGCAATCACATCCCTTGTGCTGATGCTGCTCGTAGTGATGAGTATGTCGGTAACGGCTTTTGCAGCGTCTCCCTCCATTACGTTTGAAGGGTTCTCGAAAGGTTTTGATTTCCAGCCCGGCAGCGAGTACACGGAGACCGACCTGTTCGGCAGCTTCAAAAACGTCATGCCCGGCGATACCGTGACGGAGACAATCACCTTCACCAATTCTGCGACCGACTGTGACTTCGTGAATCTCTACATGAGAGCCGAGGCGCATGATGAGACGGCCAATCCGCTCAGCCCCAAGGTCGCGGAGAAGGAGACCGTCGCCACCATGACGGAGTTCCTTTCCAAGCTCTCCATGAAGGTCTGGAACGGTACAGAGCTGATCTATGACGCATCTCCCGACCAACTGGACGGCCTGAAAAGCAATAAGCTCCTCGGCACCTTCCGCACCGGCGAGACGGCCACGCTGAAAGTGGAGTTGAGCGTCCCCATCGAGCTGGACAACAAGTACGCCAACCGCGTGGGCGAAGTAGACTGGATTTTCCATGTGGAAGCTTACAACGAAAGCCAGCTTTCCGTCCGTAAGGTCTGGTCTGACGGCAATGCGAACCACGCTAATGACAGCATCAAGGTCAATCTGCTGAAAGACGGTAAGGTCGAAAGCTCTCAGGAGCTGAACGCAGCAAACGGCTGGGCATACACCTTTGACCGGCTTCTGGAAGGCCATGCCTGGACTGTCGAGGAAGCGGAGGTTCCCGCTGGGTACACCGTCAGCTATAACACAGTGGGCACGCTGACGACCATCACCAACACAAAGAAAACGCCGCCTAAGCCTGACCCCGATCCTGATCCCTCCTATCCTCTGGATGTCGTTGTCCGCAAGGTGTGGAGCAGCGATGATGGGAAGGATCGCCCGGATTCCGTGACCGTCACGCTTTATAACGGTGATGTTCCCTATGAGACGGTACGTCTCGGTGCATGGAACAACTGGACTTACACATGGAAAGACCTGAGTGCCTACGGAAACTGGCAGGTTATCGAGTCCAACATTCCCAAGGGCTATGTTCCGTCTTACAGTGTCTCCGGTAATGTCGTTACCATCACCAATACCCGCAGTCTGATTCAGACCGGTCAGCTCAACTGGCCTATCTGGGTGCTCGGCGGCGCGGGACTTGTCCTTGTTTCTCTCGGCGGGGCAATTCTGGTGAAGAAAAAGAGAGAAAATAATGCCTAAAAAAACGGGCATTGCCATCGTAACAGTAGGAGCAGTGCTGATCCTCTCGGCACTGCTCCTTTTCTTCCAAGCCGGTCAGGAAGCCGAGAGCCTGCTGGAAAACGTTGAGGCGGTTATTGAAACGAAAAAAATAAAAGTACCGGTTATCAGTACGCAGCCGGACGCAGCTCCGTCTGCGATGCCGCTTGACCCACAAATGCCGGTCGTGATGTTGGATGGCTATGAATATGTCGGCTATGTCGAAATTCCCGTGCTGGGGCTGAAGCTGCCTGTTATGTCTGAATGGGATTATAACCGACTGAAGCTTGCACCATGCCGTCAATTTGGGTCTTCACGCACGGACGATCTCGTGATCGCCGCGCACAATTACGAAAGCCATTTTGGGCATCTGAAAGACTTGTCAGTGGGAGATACCGTCACGTTTACGGATATGGAGGGTATCGTCAACACCTACTGCGTTGAGAAGATTGAAACGCTGAATCCGAACGAGGTGGATGCGGTGCAGAACAGTGGGTATGATCTCGTCCTCTATACCTGCACCAAAGGCGGCAAGACGCGCGTGACGGTGTTCTGCAACCGCGAGGAGATAGCTGCGCCCTCTCCAGCTCCGATGCCAATGGAAAAATGAGGTTGAACATGGCAAGTAATATTATCAATTTGGACAGAAAAAGAAACCGCCGCTCTCGTGCCAACAGCGCCAAATGGGAGAAGATGGATCGCTGCGTTCTGTGCTGGCATCTGACCAATGTTCCCCAAAACACGCCGATCTCCCAGCGAAAATACTATGTCCAAGGGCAGGGACAGCTTTGCGCGAAATGCTACTACGAGCTGTGCAAGCAGGGTGCGTTCTTTGGCGAGGACAATGTGAACTCATAGCAATGAAAGAACAGAAAACAGATCAGAGGCTTACCTGCGGTCAGCGTTTTGGCCGCTGGACTGTGCTGGGCGGGTGCATGATGACCCCACGGGGCGAGCGGAAGTATCTGTGCCGCTGCGATTGCGGCACGGAGCGGTATGTGCTGGAACGGTCATTGCTATCTGGCGGATCTCAGAGCTGCGGCTGTTTGCGGAAAGAAATGGCGTATCAGGCCAATGCCTACAACCTGCTGGGGCAGACCTTTGGCGACCTCTGCGTCGTCGGAAAGAGCCGGAAGCGCACGAAAATGGGATCATATTGGACTTGCCTGTGTAGCTGCGGTTATACCTGCGAAGCAACGGCCTCCGAGCTTGTGTCCGGCCACAAGACGCACTGTGGCTGCAAGAGTGTAAAAAACTATGCCACGTCAGACATTACCGGTCAGCGTTTTGGACGCCTGATTGCCCAAACACCCACGGATAGGCGTGATGATAAGGGGTCTGTCATTTGGCATTGCTTGTGCGACTGCGGAAATGAGGTTGATGTATCTTACAACAGCCTTGTTTACTGCAATCAAATAAGCTGCGGCTGCAAGAAAAAGGAGCATGATAAAGCCCTTGGCGGATTCCTGACACATGTGGATGGCACCAGCATCGACGCACTCAAAAGCAGGAAGATTCCCTCAAATAATACGACCGGCGTAAAGGGCGTGTATCTGGTCAAAGGCCGTTACCTTGCGAAAATCGTATTCCAGCATCGGCAGTATTTTCTTGGAACATATGCTTCGGTTGAAGAAGCGGCTGAAGCCCGTAAAAAAGCGGAAGAAGCCATACATGGTGAAGTTATCGGCTTTTATGAAAAGTGGTCAGAAAAAGCGGCGGCTGATCCTGTTTGGGCGAAGGACAACCCCATAAAGATCAGCGTCAGCAAGAGCGCCGGTGCGGAACTGCGCGTGCAGTTACAGCCGGACTTGTAACCGTGATTCAAAAACGCGGTCGTGAATCTGCTTCCGCAATATGGAGTGCCTGAATGAAAAAAGAAAACTCTCTACAATCCTTCTGTGAGCGTCAGGACAGAATGCATCTTCTACAGGAGTGGGATCAGGAGAAAAATGCTCCGCTGACCCCCGATAGCGTACATAAAGGAAGCCATCAAAAAGTCTGGTGGCATTGTGAAAACGGTCATACATGGTATTCAGAAATCCGGGTTCGTGCAAATGGTTCGATGTGTCCTTATTGTACCAGGCGGATGCTCTGGGTTGAAAGCAATGATCTGCTCACATTGAATCCCGCGCTGGCTTCTGAATGGGACAACGAGAAAAATGGTGAACTAAAACCCTCGGATGTGCTGGAAGGAAGTCATAAATATGTTTGGTGGAAATGCCAGAACGGACACTCATGGCGAGCTCGCATACTCAGCCGAAGCAGAGGTGCGGGATGCCCGGTTTGCACTGGGAAGGCCGTGATGCCCGGCGAGAATGATCTGACGACGGCCTTTCCAGACATCGCCGCACAGTGGGACACGGAGCGCAACGGAAGTCTGAGACCAGACCAGGTTACTTCCTTCAGCAACAGGAGGGTTTGGTGGCGATGCACACTTGGGCACGAATGGCAGGCCGTCATTGCTGCAAGAGTTGTAGAGAACTCTGGCTGCCCATACTGCGCGGGACGGCGCGTTCTGGCTGGCTTCAACGATCTTACAACGCTTTATCCAACTATCGCTGCTCAATGGGACGATACGTTGAATGTCGGTCTGACACCTGAAATGGTAACACCGGGGAGCCATAAGCGAGTATGGTGGCGATGCGACGAAGGTCATATTTGGAAAACAGCCATCTATTCCCGAACCGGCAAGAAAAAATGCGGCTGTCCCGTGTGTGCGGGCAAAACTAAGCACCCCTCCCAATATGCGGGTCTTAGTGTGCCGATTTGCTTGCCGCATATTCTCCGGCTACAATAACTGATATCGTCGATATTTTCAAAAAAGGACTCTCGATTGCGGTCAGCATGACCCAATCGAGAGTTCTTTTTTCATATTGCATCATAAACCCAATATTTTCACATATGATAACATCCATAAGCCCACACATTTGTGCAAACAAGGGCTGTGTTCAAATGAGAATGGCGGCTGTATGGGCTAAAATATAACGTGTGGAGGTGAAGTGATGACAGACAAGGAGTTCTCCCTGAGACTGGCCAAGTTGAGAACGCAAAAAGGCGTTTCGGCTCGTGACATGAGCCTTTCAATGGGTCAGAATCCGGGTTATATCAACAATATTGAGACCGGGAAGTCTATGCCTTCGTTAAGCGGCTTCTTCTACATCTGCGATTATCTTGATATAACCGCAAGGGACTTCTTTGACGATGGGAATGAATATCCCGAACAGCTCCGTGCTGTCTTTCAGGATATGCAGAAATTAAGTCCTGAACAGATGCAGAATATTCATGCCATCGTAAAGGGGTTGCTCCGATAGGCACTCGCCATTCTGTCACCGATACAGCCAAAGAATCACGAAATCCGCACAGCCATGTCAGCCTTATTATTTGCTTGGACGGCGCGCCTCTGCGCTTCCGGCGATTCGCTGTGCAAGATCAGGCCAGTGCATGAAATTGGACAAGTGTTATCGCAGAGCGGAACAGAACCCTCGCATGGAGGCGTACACCTACGGGCAAATAATAGCGCAGCACTACCGGCGGTAGATGCTGTGGAAAAGGCTGCTTGATTGGACAATCAGGCAGTTTTTTGATTTGTAGAAAGGAGCGCAGCCATGAACAACAGTATAGAGAACAGCAATCGCGCAGCATCCCACGATTTTCAGACGGCACTTCGGCTCCTGGAAGAACGGCTGCGCAATTTGGAGGAATCGGAGGATATCATCAACGGCTTGCTGCAAGGTGCGGCAGAGTTTTACGGTGCGGCCAGAGCTTCTGTTGTGGAAGCAGACTGGGATTTGAAGATTGGCCTGCTTACATACGAATGGTGCGCGGAGGGCGTGGAGCACCAAAAGGACATGCTCCAGTATCTTGCTGTAGAGAGCTTTCCTCGTTGGTGCAAATTTCTGTCGCTGAACCGGCCTGTTGTCATACCGGATATGGAGGCAATCAGGGATACATATCCGGATGAATATCAATTCTTCCAGCGCTACGGTGTGAAATCCATATTGGCAGCGCCGTTTTCCAAGCGCATCAATCAAGGCTATATCGCGGTTGACGACCCGACGCGCTTTCAGGACGATCCGACGTTCCTGTTCATCATCTCCTACGCGGTCGTTGTAGAGCTGAATGAGATCAAGCTGAGCCAGTCCATTGCAGCAGCACAGCGGGCGTCGAAATACAGCGACCACGATGTCTATGTGAACTGCCTTGGGGATTTGGAGATCAGGAACGCGAAGGGCACGCTTACGGAAGAAGATATCTCGTCCGACCTCTGTCTGAACCTCTTTGCCCTTATCATCACGAATATGAAACGGGCATTAAAGATCGAGCGGTTGGCGGACGCGCTCTGGCCAGGTGATGTGATGGACAATCCGTATCGCTCCGTCAGCAATATTGCTTACCGGCTCCGACGTATTCTGAGCATTATTGATTTAGAAGATTTGATCGTCGGCCGTCATGGAACGTTTGTCATCAATCCGGAGTATAACGTCTATACAGATTTTGACCGTTTTGAGGATAACTGCCGTCGTATGGAAACGGAGATAAATCCAAAGGCACAGTCCGAGCTTTATCAGGGAGCGGTCGAATTATACCGCGGTGATTTGTTTTCTAAAATCTCCTATCAGCATTGGCTAATGCCTAAAACGGCATATTATCACAACATCTTTCTTCGCATTATCAAGTGCTACATTGAGCGTAAGATGGAGCAGGGCGATTATTGTGCGGCGCACCGTGCGGTAGTTGATGCGATGAGCCTTGATCCTTATGACAGCGAGTTGAACACCGACATGATTCTTATCATGCACCATAGAGGCGGCGCTGAGCTGGCAAAAAGCTTCCTGCAAACTGCGAAAGCCTACATGAGCGAAGAACAGATCGAATCTGTGCAGCAATTCTGGGAGAGAACATAAAGCGTCCGTGTGGCTTCCGTGTGGCGCTGGTGAGGGTGTTCGTGCGGCAAAAATGAGGGTGTCCGTGCGGCTTTTTTGCGGCAAAACTGCTGCAAAAATAAGGCTGAAATGAGGCTCCGGCTGAGATTACCTGTCTGATATGATTCTGTTACCGGCTGAACAAGCCGGAATGGAACCGGACGGGTGATCTTTATGGGCGGCTGTATGCCGGCAGGGGCGCGGCTCCTGCCGGGACTCTTATTTTCATTTTTACGGAGCGCGGTTGTAAGCGCCCCGTATGCCCTGCGGCCTCTTCCGGATGCGCCGCCCCACCACAACTTCATATCGCCCCATTCTGCCCGCAGCGATCACGCTGCGGGCTTTTCTGCGTTTTTAGGGCTTCATTGCCGTTCTCCGCCTCCGTGCGTTTGAAATTCCCACATTTCAAATTCACGGAGGTTTTTTATGTATTACAACACGAAGGCCAGCGGAGCGCGGATTCGTGAGCTTCGCATCGCAAAGAACTTCACGCAGGATGAACTGGCAGAACATATGAATGTTTCCCACGGCTTTATCAGCCTCATCGAGTCCGGAAAGAAAGGCTGCTCGGTCGATGTGCTGATCGCGCTCTCAAACCTGTTCGGCGTATCCATCGACTACATTGTCCTTGGCGCGGCCACATTCACCGCGCCGGATTCTGCTGCGCTGAAAGCAGATATTCAGGAATTGATCGGACATCTGGAGAAATTCAGGGGGCGGCTATAACCGATGTTACTAATGGTAAAGCGAATGTTACTAACGTTATATTCCAAACCGGTGCGCGGTCTTCTAAAATAAAATCACAGCGAAAGCTGACTGTTCCTTGAAAATTCCATAGTCATTCATCAGGTACATTCCTGCATATGTGCGAGAGCACAAGCCAGCACAGCGGTGCGCCACGACCTTCACGAGCGCGGACAACATTCAATCAGCGCAGTTTCCGTGAACGAGCGATAAAGCCGACTGGAAAAATCGGGCGGTTCCCGATCCGGCCATGACCGTATGCAGGGCTAACGATACTTCTGTCCAGCCACAGCTTCTTCACGCAATGGGGGCAGCTCGGAGCGATCCTCGGAGGGGTTCAAGTCCCATGGAGCGGCACAACCGGCCGCCGCCTGATGATTTCCCACGGCTCTGGGGTGTCGAGGACAAATTAGGGCTGTACATACCAAAACAGAAAGGAGTCCTTGCCCTTGAAGGAGAACTGGACATATCGCCGCGGCGATATCTATCTGGCAAACTTAAATCCCTATATCGGCTCGGAACAGGGCGGCACACGCCCTGTTCTTTTGCTGCAAAACAACACCGGCAACTTTTATTGCCCGACTCTCATTGTGGCCCCTCTGACAGCCCGCAGAGGCAAGAAACCGCATCAGCCCACACACTATCTGCTTTCCTCCGTGAAGGGCATGGACGGCGCTTCCGTCATTCTGCTGGAGCAGATCAAGACCATCGATAAGCGCAGGGTGGTGCGTTATATCGGGCGCGTCAGCCACGAACAGATGGATGGCGTCAACGAAGCCCTCCAAATCAGCCTCGGCCTCTATATCCCCGAAGAAATGGAGGCTCCGTAATGAAGTCCACGCTGCCGGTTATCCCGGATTCATACATTCCGTTATCCAGTCATAACCATGAAATAACCCGAACAAGGAGGTATGGCATGGACGCATATACGGCACCCGACATGGATATTCGCGCCGTTGACCCTGCGGCGCTGGTGGATATCCGCGATGTGAAGGTCAACACGGCGCTCCCCAAGCGGGAGCGTATTCTGGATTTCATCCGCCAAATTGAGAATCCCTACTGCTACCGGCACGGAAAATATGTGGTCAGGGTCAGCTTTGCCGATACGGATATTTCGCTGGAGGACAGACTGGAAGCGTATATCCGTACAAAAGGATAAACCTCCGCGACATCCTCGACAGTCATCCGCATTGCAGGTACAATTTTGGAGGAAAGGGGCTGGCAATATGCAAAACAGCAAGGAAACAAAAATCTGGAACGCCACGCTTTACCTCCGACTGTCGAGGGACGACGGGGATAAAGAGGAATCCAACAGCATCACCGGGCAGCGGGAACTGCTGCGGAATTTCCTCCGAACCCGCCCGGAGCTTCGGGAATACGCCGTCAGGATCGACGACGGCTTCACAGGCTCCAATTTTGAGCGTCCGAGCTTCAAAAAGATGCTGGAGGATGTAAAGGCGGGGCGCACCAACTGCATCATCGTAAAAGATCTTTCCCGCTTTGGCCGAAATTATCTGGACGCCGGCGAATACATCGAGAAGATATTTCCCTTTTTGGGCGTGCGGTTCATCGCCGTCAATGACAACTACGACAGCTTTGGCGGGAAAAACGCCTCGGACGAGCTTGTCATTCCGTTCAAGAATCTCATAAATGAAGCCTACTGCCGGGATATTTCCGTGAAAGTCCGCACCCAGCTTGAGGTCAAGCGCAAGAGCGGCCAGTACATCGGCGCATTTGCCGTATACGGCTATCTGAAAGATGAAGCGAACAAAAATCACCTGATCGTAGATGAATATGCCGCAGATATCGTGCGGGACATCTTTTCGTGGAAGCTGGAGGGCGTGAGTCCGCAGGACATTGCCACCCGTCTGAACCACAACGGGGTACTCTCGCCTATGGAGTACAAGAAATCTCTCGGTATGAAGTTCGCCACTTCCTTCAAGGCGAACCCGCAGGCGGCATGGTCGGCCAACGCCGTGCTCCGTGTCCTGAAGAATCCGGTCTATACCGGTGTGCTCATTCAGGGCAAGGAGACCACCCCCAGCTACAAGGTGCGAAAGCGCATCACGAAGCCGGAAAGCGAATGGGCGGTCGTTTCGGATGCCCACGAAGCCATCATTGAGCGCCGGGACTTTGACAGCGTACAGAAGGCGCTCTCATTGGATCCCCGCCGCAGCCCCGGCGACAGCGCCGTGCAGCTTTTCAGCGGCATGGTGTTCTGCGGAGAGTGCGGCGCAAGCATGGTACGCAAAACCGTCCCATCCGGCAATAAAAAGTATGTCTACTACGTCTGCGCCGCCCACAAGCAGGATAGATCCTGCTCTCCCCACCGGATGCGTGACGAGGCGCTTGCAGATATCGTGCTGGAAACGCTCCGGCAGTATATCCGGGACGTAGTAGACCTGGACGATATTCTTGCCATGACGGATACCGCCCCCCTGAGAACCGCAGAAGCCCAGAAGGTACAGCGGCAGCTTGACAAGAAGTGCTCCGAATATGAGCGGCTTCAGAAGCTGCTCGTGTCCCTGTACGAAAACCTTGCAGACGGCATCATCGACCGGGAGGAATACGCAAGGCTCAAGCAGAACTACGCAGGGCGCTGCGCCGAGTGCGAAAAGCAGATGGAATCCTTGCAGGAGACCATCACGCAGTTCAAAGAACACGGCGGAGAGCATCGGGAGTGGATGGCGCAGTTCCGTGAACATCTGAACATTACGGAATTGGAGCGCAGCATTGTCGTAGCGCTGATCGACCGCATCCTTATTTACAAAGATAATCGTGTGGAAGTCCGATTCCGCTTCGCGGATGAATTTGCATGGCAGACGGATATCCTGCGCCAGTCACAAATCAGAGAGGTGGTATAAGTGGCAAGAACCAAACGAAAGACAAACCCGGTCATTCCGGCAGCGGAAGCTCCCGTGCAGGCACAGAAGCAGTACCGTGCTGCCGCCTATGCCCGCCTTTCCGTGGAGGACAGCGGCAAACCCGGCGCGGATACCATCGAGGGGCAGAAAAGTCTCCTGCTCCGGTTTATTGAAAAGGACCCGACCCTCACTCTGTACGGGCTGTTCTGCGATAACGGGCAGACCGGCACAGACTTTCAACGGCCTGAATTTGAAAAACTCATGGAGGCGGTCAAGTGCGGAGAGGTTGACTGCATCGTGGTCAAAGACCTATCCCGTTTTGGCAGAAACTACAAGGAAACCGGCAACTATCTGGAGCGCATTTTCCCGTTTCTGGGTGTGCGCTTCATCGCCGTCAACGATGGCTTCGACACGCTCACTGCCCAGCGGGGCGCGGACGGCTATCTGGTGCCGCTGAAAAATCTCATCAATGAGGTTTACAGCAAGGATATTTCCAAGAAGTCCGGCTCCGCGCTAGCCGCGAAGCAAAAAAACGGCGATTTCATCGGCGCGTGGGCACCCTACGGCTACCACAAATGCCCGGACGACCCGCATAAGCTGGAGCCGGACGAGGCAACGGCTCCCATTGTCCGGCAGATATTCCGTTGGCGTGCCGAGGGCATTGGCATCACACAGATTGCAAGGCGGCTCAATGATGGCGGCGTGCCTTCGCCCTCTGCCTATCTGTACAATACCCGCGCGTGCAAAACAGAAAAGTACAATGGCGTGATCTGGTACGTTCAGACGGTCAAAAACATTCTGTCCCGGCAGGTCTACATTGGGCATATGGTGCAGGGCACAAAGCGGCAGTCCTTTTATGAGAATCGTGGCCAATACATGAAGCCCAAAGAGGAATGGATTATCGTGGAAAACACCCACAAGCCGCTGATTGACCGCGAGACCTTTGATAAGGTGCAGGCGCTTGCCCGGCGCAAAAATGCAGAATACTTTGAAAATCTCGGCAGGTTCCCGCATCTGGAAACCACCGAAAACATTCTCAAGGGACTGGTCTACTGCGCCGACTGCAAGCGTCCGCTGGTGCGCTACAAGAATGTGAGTCACGAGAAAAAGCTCTGGTACACGTTCATCTGCCAGACGCATACCAACGACATCACAAGCTGCCCCAAGAAGAATATCCGGGAAGATGTGCTGATCCCCATGCTCCTGCAAGCCATCCAGACGCAGATCGCCCTTGCCGCTGATATGGAAGCGCTCATCCGCAGGGTGAACAGCTCCCCCAAATACAGAAAGCAGACGGCAACGCTGCAAGGTAAGCTGGATGCGGCGAAAAAGGCACTTATGCGCTATAACGGCCTGTACGACAGCCTGTATCAGAACTATGTGGATAAGCTCATGACCGAGCAGGAATATATGACACTGAAACACCGCTATAAGGCCGAAGCAAAAGATGCGGAGCGGCTGATTGAAACCCTGACTCGACAGCAGACAGCGGAAGCGGCGCACACACCGGAGAACCCAATCTTTACGGCTTTCGGCAGCTTTCGGGATGCGGACACCTTGACCAGAGAAATGGCGCAGGCACTGATCCAGCGCATATATGTGGACGGTGACAGCAATATTGAGATCGTGTTCCGCTACCGGGACGAATACAAAGAACTCTGTACATATTTGGAAGGGAGGGACGCTGACGCATGAGAACGGCAATTTATCTTCGCATATCCAGCGAGGACGCGGATTTGAGAACCGGCGAAAAGGACGAATCCGAGAGCATATCCAACCAGCGCAGCCTCCTTCGGGAATATGTGTCCAGCCACGCAGACCTGTCCGGTTCCGAAATGCTGGAATTTTGCGACGACGGCTGGAGCGGTACGAACTTTGAGCGGCCAGCGGTAAAGGAGCTTCTGGAGCAGGTCAGGCGCGGGCAGATCAACTGCATCCTGGTCAAAGACCTTTCTCGGTTTGGCCGTGATTACCTCACCGTGGGAGACTATATTTCCCGCGTGTTCCCATTCCTCGGTGTACGCTTCATTTCCGTCAATGACGGTTTTGACAGCAGCAACCCGCTGGACATCGACAGCCTCGATACTTCGTTTCGGACACTGATCTACGACCTGTACAGCCGTGACCTCTCCCGCAGGGTCAAAAGCGCAAAGAAGGCCAGAGCCGAACGCGGGGCGTTTCTCAGTCCCTACGCGCCTTACGGATATGTCAAAGACCCGGAGGACAAGAATCATCTTCTGGTAGATACGGAAGCCGCCGAGGTGATACGGCGCATCTTTCAAATGGCAGCGGATGGTGCAAAAACATGGGAGATTGCGGCGGCGCTGAACGGTGAGGGCGTAAGCTCTCCAAAGAACTACAAAGTCGAGGCGGGCTGCACAAGAACGCCGTGGCGCAGCATCCAAGAGGAAAACTTCTGGACGGCCAATCTGGTCGCAAAGTTCCTGCGGGACGAGCGGTATATTGGAAAGACGGTGTACGGCAAACGGAGCCGGGATATTGTAGGCAGCACCCACACGGTCAAAATCTCCCGCAATGACTGGATCGTTGTTCCCGACAGGCATGAAGCCATCGTGCCGGAGGCGCTGTTCGAGAAAGCGCAGACTT
>ENA-ORNQ01001046-ORNQ01001046.1-human-gut-metagenome-genome-assembly--contig:-NODE-1046-length-23418-cov-4.163849_pt1 | contig 23418 bp, 18 predicted proteins | sample MGYA00242116_ERZ509024 | MGnify/ENA primary metagenome ERZ509024 (study PRJEB26280, sample SAMEA2338697) | human gut metagenome | biome: human gut; feature: human-associated habitat; material: faeces...
CTGCCACTCGCCCTGCGAGAACATGCCATCGCTGCAAACGGTGTCGCAGCCTTCCGGCAGGGCCTGAATGGCTTCGTCAATGCCCGCAAGCTTTGCCGCATTCCGTGCCATCTCTGCAGTGATCTGCGGATCGCCCAGCGTGATCTGCTCCAGCACGGTGCCCGGCACACGGGAGAAATGCTGCTCCACGCAGCCGATGCAGGTGCGGCGCTCGCGGTCGGTGATGCGTGCCACATCCACGCCGCCAATGGTAACAGTGCCCGCCTCCGGCTGATACAGGCCCAGCAGGAGCTTGAACACGGTGCTCTTGCCCGCACCGGTGCGGCCCACCAGCGTGACCTGCCCGCCCTGCTTTACCGTCATGGAGAAATCACTCAGGACGGGCTTTTCGCCATAGCCGAAGGTCACATGCGCAAGCTCCACATCCCCGCGCGCAGCGGTCCGGCGCTCGGCAGGGATCGTGCGCTCCGGCTGAGCGAGAAAGGCATCGATGCGCTTGACACCCGCCATGGCCGACTGGATGGTCTGGATCTCCATGCCAAGGCTTTCAATGGGAGCAAAAATGCGGGAAATGTAGTTGATGATCGCCACCGAGGTACCCACCGACATCCCAAAGAATGTAAGCACCATGGCATTGCCGGAAGCGGAAAGCAGCATGACGACGGCGACGACCACCGCGTTCGTAATGAGGATAACGGGGGAGTAGACGGCATCGTAGAAGTTCGTCTTTTCCATAGCGCGGTAGCTCTCATTGATGTACGTGTCATAGCGCTTTTCCATGTACTTCTCTTTGCCGAGGCAGTGAATGGTGCGGATGTTGTGCAGTGTTTCCGGCACGTGGCCCGAAGCGCGGCCCACGGCCTTGCGGTTTTCGATCTGCGCTGCCAGTATATTTTTCTGTACGTGGCGCGTGAAGCAGAACAGGAACGGCAGCAAAACGAGCAATACGATCGCCAGACCGCGGTTTTGGAACCAAATAACGACCAGAATACTGATGATTCTGCACGCATCGGCGAACATACTGATGATGCCGGAGGAGAATAGGGTTTCAACGGTATCGACATCGCCGACAAAGCGGGAAACGAGCGTGCCGGGCTCCTGTTTTGTCATGTTGTCGGCGGTAAGGTGTGTAAATTTGTCCATTAAGCTGCTGCGTAGCGCGTGGGTGATTTTCTGGCCGAATACCACGAGCAGACTTTCACGCGCGGATTCTGTGAACCCGGTGAGCGCCAGCATGGCGAAATACAGGAGGATACGTGCGAATGCGGCGTCGGTTCCGGCTGTGATAGAGTCCACAATATCGGCTAAGATCAGCGGCGGGATCAGTGCGAACACAACAGCACCGATAACGGCCAAAACAATGCCGAGGGAAAGGCCTTTTTGCTTTTTTACGGTGTCAAAGATCACCGTTCTCACTTGTTTTTTGCGCGTCATGTTCGGCACCTCCGTTCTCTGTGGTATGGACTTGCGATGTATACAGGTTTTCGTATTCGGGGACGATTTTCAGCAGCTCTTCGTGTGTGCCGGTCACGGCCTTGCCGTTTTCCATCCAGATCACGCCGTCCATCTCCGGGAAGAGGTATAACCTGTGCGAAATCAAAAGCACGATGCTGTCTTTTGCGAACGCTTGCAAATTGACGAACGCCTGCTTTTCCGTATTCTTATCGAGCGCGGAGAACGGATCGTCTAAAATGAGGATCGGCTTATCGTGGCACAGCGTGCGGGCAAACGCAAGGCGCTTTGCCTGACCGCCGGAAAGGTACGCGCCGCCGCTGCCGATGAGCGTATTTTTGCCGTCGGTCATTTCCGCGACCTCCTGCTTCATGCACGCAGCGTTTAAATACGTATCGCTGTTTTTGCTGTCGCCGAACAGAACGTTGTTTTCCACGCTGTCGTTAAAGAGCTCCGAGTCGTGCCCAAGGTAGCCGACGATGCCCGTGCGCACGCTTTGCTCCATGTTTTGCAGCTCTGCGCCGTCTACCGTGATGTGGCCTTCGTACGGATATTCGCACAAAAACGCCTTGCCGAGCGTTGATTTGCCGCATGCGACTGCGCCGGTGATGCCGATGATTTGGCCCTTTTTCGCCGAGAACGAAATATCGTCGAGAATTTTCTTGCCGTCCGGGTATGTAAAACTCAGGTGCTTGACCTTGAGCGCCTCAACGGGCGTTTTCTTTACTTTGACGTCATCGGTCTCGTTTTCCTCTTCCTGCGGTAGCAGGGGCTTGATGCGGTTCCAAGAGACCTGCGCCTTGTGTACCGCGTTAAAGAGCTTTGCGGCGCTGGAGGATTTTACGGAAAGCTTTACAAAGCATACAAGGAACGTTGTAAACGAAGCAATACTCCATGCTTGCCAGCCGGTACCAAGCACATTCTTCTGACCGAAATACAAAATGAAGAACACGCCCGCCATAGAGATGATGCGGTAGATCGGCGGCATGGCAGCGTTCCAGATGTTCGCTTTCACGGCTGCTTTTTCATAGCTCGTCAGGTTTTCTTCGTATACGGCCTGACGCTTTTTTTCAAGACCGAAAACGCGGTAGGTCATGGCGTTTTCTGCACGGTCCAGAGTAGCGGTGCTCAGCCGGCCCGATTGCTCCTTGTACGCTGCGCCGGCTTTTTGAATGACTTTTTTCATCTTTTCCGCTGTAACATACGAGATCGGCGGGAAAAGCATGCACAAGATAGTCAAACGCCAATCATACCACAGCAGCATGCAGAGGTAGGCTGTCAGCGCCACGCCGGTGTCGAAAATCTCGGTCGTGAATTTGCGCATGCCCTCCACGCAGTCGTCTACGTCAAGAATGGCCTTCGTCATGATATTGCCTTCGCCTTCTTCGCGCAAACTTGCACGGCTTTTTTTCACAAGGCTGCCGTACAAAGTTTCTTTCATGCGGCGATTCACATTGTTTGCAAAGCGGCGTACGTAAAAGCGCTTCACGTAGCGTGAGATCTGCACGACCGCCGTGACGACCGCAAAGCTGATGACGAGCATCAGCATGCCGGAAAACTGTCCGGTGCCGTTTAAAACCTCTACGAGATATCCGGTCATCGTGCCCTCAAACCACGGCCCGGTCAAAAGACCGATATTGTAGATCAGGCCGGAGACTGTGACAATCAGCAGTGCTCTCCATTCGGCCTTAAAGTAAGAGAGGACACGATTCGGTTGAAACTCCGCAGACTTCTTATTTGTCTTCATTCTGAGCCTCTTTCTCTTTTACACGCTGCGCGACATGCAGAAAACCTGCGCGGCGTTCTTCCTTGGATTTTAAATAGAGGGTGTTCAGTGTTTTGCAGAACACCTCTTTTTCGTCGTCAGGCAGGCCGTCGAGCAGCCACTCGTAAAACAAACCCTCAATTTCCGCCTTGGAGTTGCGGAGCGCTTCGGCTTTTTCAGTGGGGTAGAGCAGCTGACTTCTGCCGTCCAGAGGATTCGGCTCGCGGGTGAGGTAGCCCTTTTCCTCCAGCCGCGCCACGCGACGCGCCGTTGCGCCCTTGTCAATCTTCAACGCTTCCCACATTTCTTTTTGTGTTGTGCCGGGGTTATGCCGTACAAAGTGGATCACATCCATTTCCGCTGTGCCTATGCCGTCTTCTTTCATCGTCTGCACCGTAAACCGATTGGCTTCACGGGCGATCTTGGTTATCTTGCGCTCTGTGTTGTCCATAGAGCTGTGCCTCCGTTTCAGATAAAAGCGTTTAGTTGTATGTTCAACTAAAATAAAGGATAGCACAACTAAAACGCACTGTCAACTACATAAAGTAAATAAAACTTCTTGAGAGTTAGTAAGGTCTAACTGTTTTGCTGTAACGAAAGGGCGAGCAGCCGGAGATTTCCGCTGTTCGCCCTTTGTGTTATTCGTCTTCTTTTGATTCTTTTTTCAGTTCTTCCGTGCGGGTGTTGTAGATCTCGGTGAACGTGTGCGTCACACCGCGTGATTTATATCCGACCATCGTGTCGAGACAAACGGAATGGATGCTGTTGAAAATACTCTTTTCTATATTCGGATTATCGCGTTTTAAGCGGCGCAATAAAAGCTTTGTTTCCTGCCGCTTAGAGATGTTTACGTCATTGTCACATGTTGCGCAGTTTTCTGTAAAGCGGCATGCACACTGGATAAACTCCAAATCGTTGTATCTTTTCCATGATAAAATGTCGTCTTCGTGGATGCAATACATGGGGCGAATGAGCTCCATACCTTCAAAATTCTGGCTGTGCAGCTTTGGTGGCATCGCCTGTAATTGCGCACCGTAAAACATGCTCATCACGGTGGTTTCCACAACGTCACTGAAATGATGTCCAAGTGCGATCTTGTTGCAGCCGAGCGACTTCGCTTTGCTGTATAAATGTCCGCGGCGCATTTTTGCACACAAATAACACGGGTTCTTTTCGGTGTTGTTTGCCACGGAAAAAATATCGGTCTCAAAAATTGTGATCGGAATGTGCAGTAATGCCGCATTGCTTTCGATTTTCTTGCGGTTCAGCTCATTGTAGCCCGGGTCCATCACAAGGTACACAAGCTCAAACGGCACTTCGCTGTATTTTTGCAACTCCTGCAAAAGCTTTGCCATCAGCATGGAATCCTTGCCGCCGGAGATGCACACCGCAATCTTGTCGTTTTCCTGAATGAGCTCGTAACGCTTTACCGCAGCGATGAACGGGACCCAGATTGACTTACGGAATTTCTTTTGTATACTGCGCTCAACGCGCTGGTAGGGTTCAAGTTCTCTTTCCATTTTATGTAAACTCCAAATATAGCTTGTCGAAGATCCTCTCAAATTCATCGAGTTTATCCTCGGTCATCGGATGGCTTAAACGGATGCGCCAAGAGTTCAGCGCATTTTTACGGTCGCGGCTCGCGGCATACACCGTGCGGGAGGGGGGGTTCCACGGAGCAGGCGTATTTGCGGTGTAATCCAAGTAGATTATGCGCCGATGCCGCGGCCTTTAAAGCCGGTCAGATCTTTGATGACTTCGCCCGCGATGATGAGTCCCACAACGGACGGCACAAAAGCGTTGCTGCCCGGCACCTGGCGGCGCTGCGTGCACTTTCTCTCGGTGCCCGGCGGGCAGATGCAGTGCGTGCGGCAGCTTATGGCCATGTCGTCCACGGGCGTGATGGGCAGCTCTTTGGAGTAAACCACTTTCAGCTTGCGCACGCCGCGCTTTTTCAGCTCGTTGCGCATAACCTTCGCCAGCGGACAAACAGAGGTCTTGTATAGGTCTGTCACTTCAAACGCGGTCGGGTCTACCTTGTTGCCAGCACCCATGGAGCAGATGATCGGCGTTTTCGCCGCTTTTGCGTTCATCACAAGCGCAATCTTACCTGTCACCGTGTCAATGGCGTCCACAATATAATCGTAGTGTTTAAAATCAAACTGGTCGGCTGTTTCGGGCGTGTAGAATGTCTTGTATGTGCGCACCACGGCGTCCGGGTTGATGTCTTTAATGCGCTCGGCCGCAACATCCACCTTGTACTGACCGACCGTCTTGCGCGTCGCGTAGATTTGGCGGTTGATGTTTGTCAGGCAGACCTTGTCGTCGTCGATGAGGTCGAGCGAGCCCACACCGCTACGCGCAAGCGCCTCTACCGTGTAGCCGCCCACGCCGCCGATGCCGAAAACGGCTACGCGCGCATCCTTCAGCATCTCCATGGCGTCACGGCCATAGATCAGCTCCGTTCTGGAAAATTGGTTCAACATATTTCTTCGCTCCTTAGCGTTTGTCTTTATATCGCCTATAAATTCAGTATGCTTTGTAAAGTATACAAAACTTAAACGGGAAAGTCAAGATAATACCGATTATACCGCATCTGCCGTTTCCATGCAATACCGCTTCCTTTTTTAGAGCGGGTGTGCTATACTGTAAACCCAAGATCAAAAGAGTGGAAAAAGGGGATAGTATGGAACAAAACGAAATTTACGCTGCGCTGCCGGGAGTTTTGCTGCCGTGGTACGAGAAAAACGCGCGCGACCTGCCTTGGCGGCACACGAAGGAGCCGTACCGCGTGTGGGTTTCGGAGATCATGCTCCAGCAAACGCGTGTGGAAGCCGTCATCGGGTATTACGAGCGCTTTATGGAAGCGTTCCCCACAGTACAGGCTCTTGCAGAAGCCGACGAAGCCCGCGTGTTAAAGCTTTGGGAAGGACTCGGCTATTACTCCCGCGCACGAAATTTGCAGAAAACGGCAAAACTCCTCACCGAAACGCAAAACGGCGCTTTTCCCGATACCGCCGAAGCGCTCGAAAAGCTGCCGGGCATCGGCGCGTATACGGCGGGCGCAGTGGCGTCCATTTGCTTTGAGCAGCCCGCGGCGGCTGTGGATGGCAACGTGCTGCGCATAATCATGCGCATGACGGCGGACGACCGCCCGATCGACCTGCCGCAGGTAAAAAAAGAGATAGGGGAGGCGCTTTGCAAGGTCTACCCGAAAGGGCACTGCGGCGCGTTCACGCAGGCGCTCATGGAGCTCGGCGCGTGTGTCTGTACGCCGAAAAGCCCCAAGTGCGAAGTCTGCCCCACGCAGAGCTTTTGCCGTGCATATAAAGCCGGAAACGTCACAAAATACCCCGTAAAACGTCCGAAAGCCGCAAAGAAAACAGAAGAGCGCACCGTGCTTTTGCTCGAATGCAACGGCAGATTCGCCGTGGAAAAGCGAAGCGAGACGGGTTTGCTCGCCGGGTTATGGCAGTTTCCGAACGTACCTCAAAAGCTCGATGCCCAAACCGCCGTGCAAACAGCGCAGAGCTTTCACACCGATCCGAAGGAGCTGATGCTCGAAACGCACAAGACGCACATTTTCACGCATATTCGCTGGGAGATGACCGGCTATGTGATCCGCTGTAACGCGATGTCCGAAGCGTTTACATGGGCAAGCCTTGCGGAACTTGAGCGCGATTTCGCACTGCCTACCGCCTTTCGGCAATTTTCAGACGAGTTGAAAACACTATAAATAAACAGCAAACAGCCCGCAGCAGGAAAACCCAAGCTGCGGGCTGTGCTTTTATGCGATTTTAGTCGTCCAAAATGCCGTGCATCGGGTTGTTTTTCATCGGCGCGGTGCGCGTGTAATGCGTCGTCAGCGGGATGAATTTGCCCTCGCGACTGGATTTTTCAAAGCTCGTCAAAATCTCCAGCACATGATACTGCTGCTGGCAGTTCGCGCGGAAATCGCGGCCGGTGCGCAGCGCCTTGCACATGTCGCTGAGGCCGAGCGCACGGGAATTCACGTTGTAGTCGAACAGCAGAGGAATCTCCTTGTAGCCGGCGTAAGCGGGCAGATTGCCTGTGCGCAGACCGGGATCGGAGTGCGTAGCTTCCACGTCTTCGGGGCGCATCAAAAGTACCGGGCCGCCAAACGTGTTCGGATCCGGCACGATCATCGTGCCCTTCGTGCCGTAAATTTCAAAGCGTGCGTAGTTCTGCGAGGGATAGTACACGTCAAACGTCGTGAACACCTGCGCAATGGCGCCGTTCGCGAACGTGATGTTGCCGGTGAGGTACGTATCGGCCTCCACGTCGATCTTTTGGCCGTAGTGCGGCTCGGAGGTGATCAGACGCTCTTTAAATGACTTCTTCGTCACAGCCGTTACACCGACTGCCTCGCCGATGAGCTGCACGAGCGCCGTCACGTAATACGGGCCCATGTCCATCATTGGACCGCCGCCTCTTTTATAGAGGAAATCCGGGTCCGGGTGCCATGTCTCGGGGCCGTGCTGAATCATTGCGCATGTCGCACCGATGACATCGCCGATCAGCCCGTCATCAATAACCTTGCGCGCGGTCTGGATGCCTGCGCCCATGAACGTATCCGGTGCGCCGCCCATGAGGAGATTTTTCTCCTTTGCGAGCGCCATCAGCTCTGTGCCTTCTTCCATGTCCGCCGCAAGCGGCTTTTCGGAGAACACATGCTTGCCGTGCTCCAGCGCGGCTTTCGTCACGCCATAGTGCTCATACGGGCGGGTAAGGTTCAGAACAACCTCCACTTCGGGATCGTTGAACGCTTCATACATATCCTTATAAATTTTCGGCACGGGGGCTTTTGCGCCTGCTTCGATGTATTCCTTCACCGTCTGCACGCCTTTTTCCGCGCGCTCCGGGATGAGGTCGCATACGCCGACGAGCTCCACCTCTTTAAATACGTTCGTGATATTTTTAAGGTAAATGCCGCTGATGGCACCGACGCCGATCATTGCAACCTTTACGGGATTTGTGTTTGCCATAAAATTCACTCCTAAATAAACTTAAATGTCCAGCACGTCTCGAATGTAAATTCTGGAGACCTCTGCCGAATGGAAGTTGCCGACCTCCGGGCGGTCGAGTTCCACGCACAAAATGCCGTCGTAGCCGATCTCCTCAAGCGCTGCTTTCACAGCAGGGAAGTCGATGGTGCCGTGGCCGAGCGCGCGGAATGTGCCCATTTTGTCTGCACCCTCTGCGGTCTTCAAAGCGTAGGTGTCTACGTCTTTGAGGTGCATGTACGCAAGGCGCGGGCCGACCTTCTTGATGAGCTCGACGGGGGACATGCCCGCAAGCGTTGTGTGTGCCGTATCGATGCAGAACGAAACATAACGCGGATCGGTGTGTGCCATCAAATAATCAATGTCGCTTTCCCAGAACACGCATGTGCCGTAGTGCGGGTGGAAGCACAGCGTCACGCCCTTTTCCTTTGCGTAAGCGCCGAGCGTGTCCGCAATGGCGCAGATTTTATCGAGCACCTCTGGGTTTGTCGGGCGCTCCAGCGGACCGTCGTCACCGAAATACCCGCCGTGCTGGCAGTTGTACCACTTGCCGCCGATGGCTGCGAGAAAATCGATCTGCTTTTTGCCGACCTTGATGTTTTCTTCCACGTCGGTGCCAAAGTGACCGTACAGGTTCACAAGCTCCACGCCGCAGCGCTTTTCCATCTCGATGAGCTCGTTCGGGTCTTCAAAATAATCGCCGATAAAGGCAAAGTTTTCCACATAGTCATAGCCGAGGAACTTGCATTCCTTAAAAGACTGCTCCAATTGCTTTTTGGCGGTCTCAGCGTCCTTGGCGGTCAGCCAAGTCCAACCTGTATATGCTGCTTTCATAATCGTATTGCCTCCATGTCAGTCGTCTAAAATGCCGTGCATCGGGTTGTTCTGCATCGGTGCCGTGCGCGTGTAGTGTGTTTTCAGCGGGATATATCTTCCCTCGCGACTGGATTTTTCAAAGCTCGTCAAGATCTCCAGCACATGGTGCTGCTGTTGGTAGTTCGCGCGGAAATCGCGGCCGGTGCGCAGCGCCTTGCACATGTCGCTGAGACCCAGTGCACGGGAGTTTTCATTGTAGTCGAACAGCAGCGGCACTTCTTTGTAGCCGGTGTAATACTGCGGCGCGTTGTGCGCCATCAGACCGGGGTCGATCGCCTGCCCGCTTACCTGATCCTCCGGGCGGTATACGAGCACCGGTCCGCCGAACGTGTTTGGGTCCGGCACACAGATGGTGCCCTTTGTGCCGTACAGCTCAAAGCGGCACTGTGCGCCGGGTGCGTAATGCACATCAAATGTCGTGCAGATCTGCGCCACCGCGCCGTTTGCAAACGCAATGCTGCCCGTCAGATGCGTGTCGATATCGACGTCGATTTTCTCGCCGTAGTGCGGCTCGGACGTGATGATGCGCTCCGGGAACGTCTTTTTCGTCATGCCGATGACGCCCTTCGCTTCGCCGATGAGCTGCACGAGCGCCGTCACGTAATACGGGCCCATGTCCATCATCGGGCCGCCTGCGCGCTTATAATAGAACTCCGGGTCCGGGTGCCATGTCTCGTGGCCATGGCAGATCATCGCGCAGTTCGCCGCAACAATGTCGCCGATGTACCCGTCATCGACAAGCTTGCGCACGGTCTGAATGCCTGCGCCCATGAACGTATCCGGCGCGCCACCCATCAAAAGGCCCTTTTCTTCAGCGAGGGCGACAAGCTCGTCGCCTTCTTCCATGTCCGCCGCAAGCGGCTTTTCGGAGAACACATGCTTGCCGTGCTCCAGCGCGGCTTTCGTCACGCCATAGTGCTCATACGGGCGGGTAAGGTTCAGAACAACCTCCACTTCGGGATCGTTGAACGCTTCATACATATCCTTATAAATTTTCGGCACGGGGGCTTTTGCGCCTGCTTCGATGTATTCCTTCACCGTCTGCACGCCTTTTTCCGCGCGCTCCGGGATGAGGTCGCATACGCCGACGAGCTCCACCTCTTTAAATACGTTCGTGATGTTTTTAAGGTAAATGCCGCTGATGGCGCCGACGCCGATCATTGCAACTTTGACCAAATAGAATTCCTCCTTGATGAAAGTAAATCGCCGCCACTCGGCAATTCACGCATCCATTTTTAGGTATATTATACACGTTTCGCATAAAATAGCAAGATGTTTTACTTAAGTTTCGGGCAAATTTGCGTGCAAGGCAAAAAGCATCGGATCTTCTTGCTTTTTTACATTTCCTGTGCTATACTGTACTGCGAAAACTGAATGAAAACAACAGGTGCCTTTCGTGTGCTTTTAAAAGCGCATAGAAAAGGGTAAAAGGGAAGCGGGTGCAAATCCCGCACGATCTCGTCACCGTGATAAGGGAGTTTGCCGCCATGGCGTTTTGCCGGTCACTGAGCATCGCTTGGGAAGGCGGCGGCAGATGACGATCTTTCAGCCGGGAAACCTGCCTGTGTGTTGGTACGGGAGTGTCGCACTCCAAATCACGAGGAATTGGTTGTACCGAAAATGCTCTGACGATACGCCGGGGTCTTTTTGTGTTGCCGTTCTATACATTTTGTACGTTACAGCAGCGCAAAAGACCTCGGCTTTTCTCATGGGCATACGGTGTATTTGAAGAGGATTCAGATATGCCTTGGTTTCCTGTACCTTTCTTTCAGCGAAAATACGATAAGGGCCGATATTGCCCACGGAAAGGAAGCACAACCCATGAGTAAGCTTACATGGAAAAAGACTGCCGCACTGGTAATGGCAGTTACAATGCTCACGACCGCTGCCGCAGGCTGCGGCAATAACGCGTCTTCGAGCGCATCTTCTGAGGAGAGCAGCACTTCTTCCACAGTCGAAAGCAGCGCGGCGAGCGCAACCGAGGAGGAAACAGACGAAATGGCAGCGAAGAATGTTGCAGATCTCATCGATGCAATCTATGTGCAGGAGCGCAATGATCATACCGATGAAGAATGCAAAGCAGCAAAAGAAGCTTGGGACGCGCTGACCGATGCGCAGAAGGAGCTTGTGGAAGGCGATAACGCCGACCCGGATTACTTCGGCCGCGATACGGGCGACGCCGCGCAAGACGACCCGCGCAACGAAGACGAAATCGGCGAAAACGAGCTGCTCGTTGTCAGCTTCGGTACGTCCTTCAACGACAGTCGCGTAAAGGATATCAAGGGCATTGAGGACGCTCTGCAGGAAGCCTACCCGGATTGGTCTGTCCGCCGCGCGTTCACCGCTCAGATCATCATCAACCACGTGCAGGCGCGTGACGATGAGAAGATCGATAACATGCAGCAGGCGCTTGATCGCGCTGTTGCAAACGGTGTTAAGAACCTCGTTGTGCAGCCGACGCATCTCATGCACGGCGCAGAGTACGACGAGATGAACGAGTTGCTTGACCAGTATAAGGATAAATTTGAGGGCATCGCTGTTGCAGAGCCGCTGCTCGGCGAAGTGGGCGACGACGCGACGGTTATCAACGCGGATAAGGAAGCTGTTGCAAAGGCCATCACAGCTGAAGCTGTGAAAACCGCCGGTTATGATGACGTCGCTGCCGCTGCAGAAGACGGTACCGCATTCGTCTTTATGGGCCACGGTACGGCGCATGTTGCAAAGGTCAGTTACAGCCAGATGCAGACCACCATGGAAACACTCGGCTACACGAACGTATTCATCGGCACCGTTGAGGGTGAGCCGGAAGACACCTCCTGCGAAGCCGTTATCGAAAAGGTAAAGGAAGCAGGCTTTACGAAGGTTGTGCTCCGTCCGCTGATGGTCGTTGCAGGTGACCATGCCAACAACGATATGGCTGGCGACGATGAAGATTCCTGGTTGAGCCAGTTCAAGGCTGCGGACTGCTTCGACAGCGTTGATACGCAGATTGCGGGTCTCGGTGAGATTGGGGATATTCAGCAGATCTACATCGACCACGCGCAGGCAGCGATCGATTCCCTGAATGGCTAATCCGTAAACACAGCGCCCGGAGAGAATCGCTCTTCGGGCGCTTATGTTTATAGATTGTTTTTAAAATAAAGAAGAGGTATAACAAAATGAAAAAGAAGCAGATTACAGCCCTTTTGCTCTCAGCGCTCCTGATCTTCGGGTGCAGCGCGTGCGCAGGCAACACGAATGAAAGCAGTGCGTCTTCCGAAACTTCCGTTTCAAGCGCAGAGCCTACCCCCACCGAAGAGCCGGACGTTGTGCCGGAAGACGGCGTGTACACGGCAGAGTTCAAAACGGACAGCTCTATGTTTCAGGCGAACGAAGCTTGCGAGGGCATGGGTACGCTGACAGTTGAAAACGGCGAGATGACGTTCCACGTCAGCCTGCGTTCTAAGAAGATCTTAAATCTGTACCTCGGTACGGCAAAGGACGCAAAGCAGAACGAAAACGAATGGCTTCAGCCGACCACCGATACCGTCACCTATAAAGACGGCACATCGGAAGAAGTCTACGGCTTTGATATCCCACTGAAAAGCGTCGATAAAGATTTTGACCTTGCGCTCATCGGCACGAAGGGCACGTGGTACGACCACAAGGTCAGCGTGCGTAACCCGCAGCCGCTCGTTGAGGACACCGCAAGCGACGCAGAGACCGAAGTCCCGAAGGACGGCACGTATACGTGCAACGTCACGCTTGAGGGCGGTTCCGGCCGTGCAACAATCGAGAGCCCCACGGAGCTCACCGTTGCGGACGGCAAAATGACCGCGGAGATCACATGGAGCAGCCCAAACTACGATTACATGATCGTGGACGGCGAAAAGTATCTGCCCGTCAATACTGAAGGCAACTCCGTGTTTGAAATTCCCGTCGCCGCACTCGATACCGCACTCGCCGTTACGGCAGATACCACTGCCATGAGCACTCCGCACGAGATCGAATACACCCTGACGTTTGACAGCGCGTCTCTTACCGCATGAGACGGCTTACAGCGCTTTTAGCGGCGCTTTTGCTTCTGGCTTTCACGGGCTGCGCAGCGAACCCGGCACAGCCTGAGAGTACATCAAGTCCAGCGCAGGCCGATGAAACGCAAGCAGATTTTCAAGTTGAAAGCGCCTATCCGCTCGAATACGCGAAAGAGTTCACCGTGGACGAGTGCACCGGCGGTACAAGGCTCATCACCATCCAGAATGCCCGCTACCTCGTCGTGCCGGAAAACAGTACCGTGCCGAACGGTCTTTCGGAAGACATCACCGTTTTGCAGAAACCGCTTGAAAATGTCTATCTCGTCTCCACGTCTGCGATGGACCCAATCCTGAAGCTCGATGCACGAAGCGCCGTCACGCTTTCCGGTACGAGTGCCGAAAACTGGTATCTGCCGGAAGCGAAAGAAGCCATGGAAAACGGTGAAATTTCCTACGCGGGTAAGTACAGCGCGCCGGATTACGAGCGCATCGTGTCTGCAAACTGCGGCCTCGCGATTGAAAACACAATGATCTACCACACGCCGGAAGTGAAAGAGCAGCTTGAAAAGTTTGGCATTCCCGTGCTTGTTGAGCGCTCCAGCTATGAATCCGACCCCTTGGCACGCATGGAGTGGGTGAAGCTCTATGGCATTTTATTTGATAAAGAGGCAGAAGCCGAAACGTTCTTCAACGAGCAGGTTCAGCGCATCCGCCCGCTTTTGGGGCAGGATACCACAGGCAAAACGGCAGCGTTTTTCTCTGTGACGTCGAATAACCTTGTCACGGTGCGTAAATCGAACGATTACGTTGCGAAGATGATTGGTATGGCGGGCGGCGAATACGTTTTTTCCAATCTTTCCGATAACGGCAATAACCTCGCAACAATCAATCTTTCGCTCGAGGAGTTCTACGCCGGCGCGAAAGATGCAGATGTTTTAATCTACAACAGCACCATCGAGGGCAAGATTGAAACAACCGAGCAGCTCTTATCAAAATGTCCCATGCTGGCAGATTTCAAAGCCGTGCAAAACGGCAACGTCTGGTGTACCACGCAAAGCCTGTTTCAGGAAAGCATGGAGCTGCCCGATTTGATTTTGGACATGAACCGCGTGTTCACGGCGGAAAGCCCGAAGGCGGTCAACGAAGATGAACTGAAATTTCTGACACATGTAAGCTGAGGAAACCATGAAACTAAACGGCACAAAGCGTCTGACAATTTCATATCTTGCGCTCACGGCTGCATTGCTCGCGCTGTTTATGCTGAACATTTTCTGCGGCAGCACGGCCCTTTCGCCGAAGGATATTTTAAGCACGCTTTTCAGCGCGGGAAATAACGCACTCGCGCAAAAGATCATATTTGGTTTACGCCTGCCGCGCGCCGCCATGGTCGTTTTGCTCGGTGCGGCGCTGTCCGTTGCGGGTTACTTATTGCAGACTTTTTTTGCAAACCCTATCGCCGGGCCGTTTGTTATGGGTGTTTCCGGCGGCGCAAAGCTTGCCGTTGCACTCACGATGGTCGTGCTTTTAAATCACGGCTTGTTCACAAGCTCACTCACGCTGATTTTAGCGTCATTTGTCGGTGCCATGATCGCTATGGGCTTCGTCTTGGCTGTTTCACAGCGCGTAAAGCGCGCAGGCGTGCTTGTTATCTGTGGCGTGATGATTAGCTATATCTGTTCGGCTGTCACGGACGTTGTTGTTGCGTTTGCACAGGATTCCAACATCGTGAATCTACACAACTGGTCGATGGGCAGCTTTTCCGGTATGACATGGGAGAATGTCCTCACGGCGGCTTTAATTGTGTTGCCATGCCTTGCACTTTCATTTATGCTTTCCAAACCGATGGCGGCGTACCAAATGGGTGAAGCCTATGCGCAGAGTGTCGGCGTTTCCGTGCGTCTGTTCTCAGTCGCACTTGTGTTGTTATCCAGCCTGCTCGCGGCATGCGTCACGGCATTTGCGGGGCCGATCTCCTTTGTCGGCATCGCGGTGCCGCATCTCGTAAAGCGCACACTCCGCAGTGCAAAGCCTTTGCACGTGCTGCCGGGGTGCGTTTTAGGCGGTGCAGCATTTTGCCTTTTGTGTGACCTCATCGCGCGCAGTATATTTGCGCCGACGGAGCTTTCCGTCAGCTCCGTCACGGCGATTTTCGGCGCACCGGTGGTCATTTTGCTGCTTGTGCGCAAACAGAGAAGGGAGGCGGCAGCATGAGCTATTGTGAAGCGAACGACCTTGCGGTCGGCTACAATTCGCCGCTTTTGGAGCATATAAAATTTGCCGCCGAGCGCGGACAGATTTTGACGCTTATCGGCCCGAACGGCGCGGGTAAATCGACCCTGATGAAAACGCTTGCCGCACAGCTTGCGCCACAGGGAGGGACCGTTTTGCTCGATGGGCAGTCCCTTTCGGTATACGCACCGAATGCCCGCGCGCGCAAAATGGCGCTGATGGTGCCGCACACGAACCGCACAGAGCTCACGACCTGCTTTGATGTCGCCGCAGCCGGGCGTTACCCGTATACCGGTCGTCTCGGAATCCTCTCCGAAGAAGATAAAAAGCAGGTTTTCGACGCGTTGCATCTCGTAAATGCAGCCGATATTGCCGATCGCGATTTTGATAAGATTAGCGACGGTCAGCGCCAGCGTGTCCTTTTGGCACGGGCAGTCTGTCAGGAGCCGGAAATTCTGCTTTTGGACGAACCGACTTCATTTCTCGACGTTAAAGGTAAAGCGGAGCTCATGACGATTCTGCGTCGGCTTGCAAAAGAGAAGAATACCGCAATTATCCTGAGCCTGCACGAGCTTGACCTCGCGCAGAAGCTCTCCGATGCCGTTGTCTGCGTTTCGCCGAACAGTGTCTCGGACATCATGACCGTAAAAGACGCGTTTCAAAAAGAGAACATACAAAAGCTATATAAAATGTCCGACGAAGAATACACGTTCCTGTTCGGTAAAAAGGAGCCGCCGAAGTTTGAACACTACATTCGCAGCGGACAAAAATTATTGCGCTGCGGTTACACAACGGGCACATGCGCGGCACTCGGTGCCGCCGGTGCGGCGCGACTGCTTTTCACCGGCAAGGCCCCGGAAACGGTCGGTCTGCGTACACCGAAAGGCATCGTTGTTGAGGTCGCGCCAATCTACTGTGAGAAGACCGAAACCGGCGCCGTATGCGCCATTCGCAAAGACGGAGGAGACGATATTGACGCCACGGACGGCTTGCTCGTCATCGCAAATGTGACGCTTTTGCCCAATGAACACGGCGTCGTTAAAATCGACGGCGGCAAGGGTGTTGGCCGTGTGACCAAGCCCGGGCTTGACCAGCCCGTCGGCGCGGTGGCCATCAACCACGTTCCGCGCGAGATGATCACCGAAGCCCTCTTAAAAGAAGCCAAAACATTTGAGTATAAAGGCGGCTTTTCCGTGCTTGTCTCCATCGAGGGTGGGGAAGAGGCCGCGAAAAAGACGTTCAATCCACACATCGGCGTCATTGGTGGACTTTCGGTACTCGGTACCAGCGGCATCGTGGAACCGATGAGTCAGCAGGCAATCGTCGATACGATGCAGCTGGAAATTCATCAGGCTGCGCTCAAAAACGGTGCGCGCCGCCTGATTCTGACTCCCGGCAACTACGGCCTCGATTATCTGCGTGAAACCTACCCCGCGCTCTTGGATATTCCCATCATAAAGTGCTCGAATTTTATCGGTGACGCGCTCGATGCCGCCGCAACAGAGCACTTTGAGGAAGTTTTACTCGTCGGGCACATCGGTAAGCTCGTGAAGGTCGCAGGCGGTATTATGAACACGCACTCCCGCATGGCGGACTGTCGCACGGAGCTTTTCTGCACGTATGCGGCGCTTGCGGGCGCGAAAAAAGAGGTGTGCGAAGCGCTGATGCAGGCGGCCACGACCGATGCCTGCCTTGATATTTTGGATCAAAACGGTCTGCGCGAGCCCGTCATGCACGGCCTGATAAACGCTGTGCAGCTGCACCTCGAGCGCCGCGCAGCGGGTGCATTCCAAGTCGGCGCGGTGCTGTTTTCCAATCAAACCGGCCCCCTTGGGCAGACCGAAACCGCAGAAAAATTGCTGCAAAAGTGGAAGGAGTCGTAAACATGGTACATTTTGTCGGTGCCGGCCCAGGCGCGCCGGACCTCATCACGCAGCGTGGCGCGGCGCTCTTACAGACTGCCGACTGCATCATCTATGCCGGCAGCCTTGTCAACCCTGTACTTTTGGGGCTCGCTAAAGCAGATTGCACGATCTACAACAGCGCCAAAATGACGCTGGAAGATGTGATTTCCGTCATGCGCGAGAACGAAAAAAACAACAGAATAACAGTTCGCCTGCACACAGGTGACCCGTGCCTTTACGGCGCAATCCGCGAGCAAATGGATCGGCTTGATGCAGAAAGCATTCCCTATGACGACACCCCCGGTGTCTCCAGCTTCTGCGGCGCGGCGGCAGCTTTAAACGCAGAATATACGTTGCCGTCTGTCAGTCAAACGGTTATCATCACGCGCATGGAAGGCCGCACGCCCGTGCCGGAAAAGGAAAAGCTGCAAAGCCTCGCTGCACACGGCGCGACCATGGTGATTTTCCTTTCAATCGGTTTGGTCAATCAGGTGCAGCAGGCGCTTTTGCAGGGTGCTTATACGGCTTCCACTCCTGTGGCAGTCGTCTACAAAGCCACGTGGCCGGAGGAAAGAATTGTGCGCTGTACTGTCGGTGATTTGGCCGAAAGCGTGCATAAAGCGGACATCACCAAAACGGCGCTCATCGTAGTCGGCGATTTTCTCGGCACACAATACGACCGCAGCAAGCTCTACGATCCCACGTTCACGACGGAATATCGGAAAGGCAGCAAAGCATGAGCTGCGCATATATCGCTTTCACTGAAACCGGACTAAAACTCGCAGAAAGACTGGCTTTTTCACATCCGGGCAGCATCAGTCGCGGCGGTAAAAACGGCGTGAAATTATCCGATTGGACGGCCGAAAACTTTCAAAAATCCGATGCACTCATCTTCATCGGCGCTGTCGGCATCGCCGTGCGCGCCATTGCGCCGCATTGTAAAAGCAAGGCGACCGATCCCGCTGTGATTGTGCTCGATGAGCGCGGTCGGTTTTCCATTCCGATTTTGTCCGGTCACCTCGGCGGCGCAAATGACCTTGCCAAGAAACTCGCGAGCATCTGCGGCGCAGTGCCGGTCATCACGACCGCAACCGACGTCGAGGGTGTGTTCGCCGTAGACGAGTGGGCGAAAGCGCAGAACTGCCACGTGCTCGAGCCTGAGCGTATCAAAACCGTCAGCAGCACACTGCTCGCCGGTAAAGTGGTTTATTATGATTCGCAGTGGAAAATCACAGGCACTCAACCTAAAAATGTTTTCCCGGCAGACGAGAACCATCAAGCCGATTTTTCCGTAACACTTCACCCGCAGAGCGATGCGCTGCACCTCGTTCCAAAAATCTGCGTGCTCGGCGTCGGCTGCAAACGCGGCACATCGGCAGAACATATTGAAGCAACATTTAAACAATTTTGCAAAGAAACAGGTTTTGCACCGCAAAGCATCTGTGCGTGTGCGAGCATAGACCTCAAAAAAGATGAACCGGGGCTTTTGAAATTCTGTCAAAACCATGATTTTAACATCCGTTTTTATACAGCCGAGGAGCTCAAAAAAGCGTCCGGCGAATTCACATCATCTTCATTTGTGCAGCAGATAACGGGCGTTGACAACGTCTGCGCCCGTGCGGCTGTGCTGGCGTCGGGCGGCGAATTGGTGATCGAAAAGCATATATACAGCGGCGTGACGTTCGCCGTCGCCGCAAAACCCTTTACCCCGGATTGGAGCGTGTAAAATGAAGCGAAATCTCGTTTATGTCGTGGGCCTCGGCCCCGGCGACCCGCAGTTTTTGACCGCACAGGCGAAAACGGCGCTCGAAAACGCCGACGTACTATGCGGCTACACCGTCTACATCGATCTTATCCGCTCGTTTTATCCCGAAAAAGAGGTGCACGCAACGGGCATGACAAAGGAGATCGACCGTTGCCGCTGGGCGCTTGAGACCGCGCAAAGCGGCAAAACCGTGGCGCTTGTCTGCTCGGGAGATGCTGGCGTATACGGCATGGCGAGCCCGGTTTTGGAACTTGCACCCAATTACCCGAGCGTCGAGATCGAGGTCATTCCGGGACTTACGGCGGCGCTCAGCGGCGGTGCGGTTTTAGGCGCACCGCTTGCGCATGATTTTTGCGTAATTTCCCTTTCCGACCGACTCACCCCATGGGAAATGATTGAAAAGCGCCTTGCCTGCGCCGCCATGGGCGATTTCTGCGTGGTAATCTACAACCCGTCCTCGAAAGGCCGGCCCGATTATTTACAGCGTGCCGTCCGTATTTTGCTCCAAAACGGCAAATCGGAGGAGACCGTCTGCGGCATCGTACGCAACATTGGCAGAGAGAGGCAGCAAAGTGAGATCATAACGCTCCGCGAACTTGAAAACAAGCAGGTCGATATGTTCACGACTGTATATATAGGCAACAAAACAACAAAGAATATCGAAAGCAAAATGGTAACGCCAAGGGGGTATCGCACGGTATGAAAGCTGTGGTGTTCAGCGGAACGACAGAGGGCAGACAGTTTTCAAAAATTTTGGCAAATCTTGGCGTAGAAGTTCTTGTCAGTGTTGCAACAGAGATCGGCGCAGAAGAACAAGACGAGAATGAAAATATTACAATTCATGTAGGTAGATGCACTGCCGCAGAGATGACGAAACTTTTGCATGGTGCGTCAATCTGTGTGGACGCAACGCACCCCTATGCAACAGAAGCCACGCGCACCATTTGTGAAGCGTGTGAAACGACAGGCGTTGAGTACCATCGATTGCTCCGTACCGAAAGCAAATTGCCGAAGAAAAGTATCGTGTTTGAAACGGCAGCAGAAGCGGCAGAATATCTCGAAAGTACTGCCGGTAATATCTTGCTCACGACCGGTGCAAAGGAGTTGCCCGCTTTTAAAAGTCTAGATATAAAGCGGATTTTTCCGCGTGTGTTGCCCACGCTCGACGGCATTCGCGCGTGCGAAGCCCTCAATATTCCGCACCGCAACATCATCGCCATGCAAGGCCCGTTTTCACTTGACCTCAACCGCGTGATCCTTGAACAATTCAACATTCAATGGCTCGTTACAAAAGACGGCGGCGCAGTAGGCGGCTTTATGGAAAAAGCAAAAGCCTGCGCATACTGCGGTGCACGCCTCATTGTACTGCGCCGCCCGAGGGAGAACGGGGAGACAGTTGAAAGTATCTTTGAAAGGTGTAGAGAATTGCTATGAAAATCATTTTAGTCGGCATAGGGGGCGGCACATTCGATAGCGTAACAATGCAGGGAACAGAAGCTTTACATGAAGCCACACTCATCATCGGCGCAAAGCGTTTACTCGAAAACTTGCCGGATTTCTGTACGCAAAATCGTATCGCAATGTATAAAATCGGTGAGATTTTATCCGTGCTTGAAACAACAAAAGAACAAAATATCGCACTTGTATACAGCGGTGACACCGGGTTTTATTCCGGCGCCTCTGCACTGTGCCGCGTGCTCGATGAACGCCACATCGGATACACCGTGATTCCGGGCGTTTCCAGCGTACAGTTGCTTTCTGCTGCCATCCACGAACCGTGGCAGAACTGGAACCTCGTCTCCGCGCACGGCTGTGCATGTGACCCTGTTGCTGCGTGCAGCATGGGCAAGCCCACATTTTTCTTAACGGGCGGTGAAGTAACTCCCGCGGTGATCTGCGCGAAACTCACCGAAGCCGGGCTGGGAGACGTGCAGGCGGTTGTCGGTGAAAATCTCGGTACACCACAGCAAAAAATCAGTAAGAATGCAGTGCGAAAAATATCTGAAAGTGTTTTTGCACCGCTATGTGTGCTCCTCGTAAAGCCTTATGAAGTGCCTGTGCAGCGTGTGCCGGGTTTGCCGGATGAAGTCTTCATCCGCGGCAAAACACCCATGACAAAGCAGGAGGTTCGCGCCGCGGCACTCGCAAAGCTTGCCGTTAAACCGACCGATATTCTCTGGGACATCGGCGCGGGGACCGGCAGTGTCAGCATAGAAATGGCGCTTGCTGCGCCGCTCGGATACGTGTATGCCGTGGAGTGTGACGCAGCCGCCTGTTCGCTGATAAAACAAAACCGAGACAAATTTCATGTACATAATTTGACACTTGTAGAGAGCAAAGCGCCGGAAAAATTAACGGGTCTTCCTGCACCGGATGCCGTGTTTATCGGCGGCAGTAAGGGCAATTTGCCCGAGATCATCGATGCTGTATTGACCGCAAACCCGAGTGCTCGCCTGTGTGTTTCCGCTATCGCGCTTGAAACGCTGCAAACGGCGCTTTCATCTTTTGCGACCCACGGCATGACTGCGCAAATCACACAAATTGCCATAAGCCGCAGCAGTTCAGTCGGTAATTTACACCTGATGAAGGCGAATAATCCCGTTTTTTTGATTGTGAGGGAATGACATGCTGCAAATGCTCATCGCCGCGCCGAACTCCGGCAGCGGCAAAACGACCGTCACCATTGCGCTGCTTGCGGCGCTCAAAGCCCGCGGCCTCAACCCCTGTGCGTTTAAATCCGGGCCCGATTATATTGATCCCATGTTTCACCGCAGTGTGCTCGGCGTTGAAAGTCACAATCTTGATTTGTTTTTCTCAAAGCCGCAAATAGTACAGAATTTATACAACAAAAGCGCAGCCGATCACGGTGCTGCTATATGCGAGGGTGCTATGGGGTACTATGACGGTCTCGGCGGCATAAGCGACATCGCAAGTGCGTGGCATTTAGCCGATACATTGAATCTACCCGTCCTGCTTGTCCTGCGTCCGAAGGGTGCAAGCTTAACCCTTGCAGCGCAGGTACGCGGCTTAATGTCCTTCCGCACACCGCACCATATTGCCGGTGTTATACTGAATGACTGTAAAGAGAATTTGTACCGTATTTTAGCACCGATGCTCGAAAAGGAGACAGGTGTGCCTGTTATCGGCTATCTGCCCCCAATGCCCAAAGCTGCGATTGAAAGTCGTCATCTGGGGCTTAAAACCGCCGGTGAGATTGAAAATCTGCAAAAGAAGATCACACTTTTGCATGAGACGATTGAAAAGACGGTCGATTTTGAAAAACTCTTTAGCGTCTTTGCGTGTCCGGCACCCAAAGTACCGAAAGAGGAATTTCCGATTCCTAATGTGCGCATCGCCGTTGCAAGGGATGAAGCCTTTTGTTTTACATATACCGAAACGCTTGAAGCGTTCAAAGAAGCCGGCGCAGAACCTGTCTTTTTCAGCCCATTGCACGATAAAAGCTTGCCTCAAAATATCGGCGGGCTGTATCTGCCCGGCGGTTACCCGGAGCTTTGCGCAAAGGCACTCAGCGAAAATAAAGAGATGCTTTTGCACATCAAAACCGCAATCAAAAACAGTTTGCCGACTGTGGCAGAATGCGGCGGCTTTTTGTATTTAGGTCAAACACTTGAAGATGTAAACGGCGACAAATACCGTATGGCAGGCGTTCTGCCCGGCGAAGGCTTCAAGGTCGGCCACCTCGTGCGCTTTGGTTACGCGACGCTTACTGCGAAGGAGAACAGCATGCTGCTAAAAAAAGACGAGTTGCTTCCTGTGCACGAATTTCACCACTGGGATTCCACCGAAAACGGCGTAGCGTGCACAGCGACAAAGCCGAACGGCTGTACGTGGGACTGTGCTTTTGCAAACGAACATTTTTATGCGGGTTTTCCGCATTTATACTGGGCGGGCACGCCGCTGCCGCAGCGCTTTGCGGACGCCGCCCGCCGCTACATGAGGGACAAAATATGACGGAAACAGAACTTAAAAACCGGCTCAAAACAATCACGCAGCCGGATGAAGCCGCGCGCAAAGCCGCCCACGCGCATTGGACGTCGCTTGCAAAGCCACTCGGCGGGCTTGGCGATCTCGAACCATTATTAGAAGATGTGGCTGCGCTTACAGGTGTGCCGCAGTTCGATTTTTCAAAGCGCGCGGTCTTGGTGCTGTGCGCGGATAACGGCGTCATCGCGCAGGGCATCAGCCAGTCCGGCAGCGATGTGACGCGCGCCGTTTTGCAGAATCTTGCGCAGCGCAAAACAAGCGTCTGCAAAATGGCGGAAACGGTGCACTGCGGTGTGATTCCCGTTGATATGGGCATCGCGGGAGCGCCCGTGGACGGTGTGAAAAATTGCCGTGTGCGTGCGGGTACGGATGATTTCACCGGCGG
>ENA-ORNQ01001076-ORNQ01001076.1-human-gut-metagenome-genome-assembly--contig:-NODE-1076-length-22926-cov-3.760352_pt1 | contig 22926 bp, 23 predicted proteins | sample MGYA00242116_ERZ509024 | MGnify/ENA primary metagenome ERZ509024 (study PRJEB26280, sample SAMEA2338697) | human gut metagenome | biome: human gut; feature: human-associated habitat; material: faeces...
GGATATAAAAAAAGTTTATGTATCTAAGAATTATATTGGATTATTTAGTTGGTTGATTGATAGAGCTTTCTGTGTTTCTATTTCTCAAAAGCAAAATCAGTATAAGTTAAAATCAAAAATCAAGAAAAGAAAATCTATTTTAATCAAGGCATTATATGATATCAATAGTGCAAATTTGCTAAAATGTTTCTCGGAAAATTATTAATTTTGTTCAAAAATAGTGTTTTTTAGGGACACCTAGACAATTTTAATGTTCCGAAACCATTGATTTTAGTGCATTTTTAACAACTTCGTTAAGTTGTATAATGAGGAGAAAGGATTTTTCTTTATCTTAGTACCTCTCCGCTTACATGCAAATGCGGAATATAAATAAGCAACGATCGTTTTATAAAAAAATACTAAGCCCTCTTAATTGAGGGCTATGCCGAAAGGCTAAAACAATGAAATCAGCCTTTCTTAGCTGATAAAACAGAGAATATATAATTGTTGAGAGACATTATAATATTTCGTCTAACATATGGCTATAAGTTAGTTGCTGTGATGCCATGTGAAAAAACTTGTGCATGTGTGATAAAACCAGTTAAGTTCAGCAAGCGAGACTGTACCATGCATTTCTGTGGAAGATATATAGGAATCAAACCTATGGGGAACGATTCGAGGCGTTTTCAAACAGAACAATTACAAAAAATATTTCTAAGATTGGTACATATTCATATTGTATCTCATCTTCTTATTCGGTGGCTATGCTACAGTTCTTGTAGTATGGTTGCCGATTTTCTCTTTGAGTGTGTAGTTCAGTTGGTAGAGCATTCGACTTTTAATCGAAGGGTCGTGGGTTCAAATCCCACCACACTCACTCACTTCTGCTATTCAGCAGGAAATAAATCAAAGGATGTGAAAATTATTAAACAGATTTCTAAAAGTGAAATTATAAAATTATTATCCGAAGGTGTAATCCGCAATACCAAACGAGGATATGTAGACCACAGAGGCGAACAGGTCGGCTACTATCGTACCAAAGGTGTTGCAAGAAAACGTTACATCGAAGATAAATATGTTAAGTAGGTTCTGCCTATGAAAAATAGAATCGAATATAAGGGTTTCTATATAGACAAGACCGAAAATGGCTATCGTATTAGCAGAAAAGAAGATACAGAAAAGCATACTCATCTCTCAAATCTTAATCCATCATATAGGCTTATAGACAATGTACTATCAAATAAAATTCCTACTCGTTGTGGATGTTATTATTTGGAGTCACATATTCGTTTAAGCTATGATGAAAATTATATTAGGAAGATTCGTGAGTATATTGAAGTAAAACAGAATAAAACGAAACAAATGTATTATAATCCTGGCAGAAAGCGTTCTGGTGGGAATTTTTAATTTTATGGAGGAAAAGGAATTATGGCAGCTAGTAAATTAAAATTTACAAGAACAACTACAGATAAGTTGACAGTAAAGGCAGGTACACTCTCAGAGGATTGTACTACTATTACATATACTGATGAAAATGATATGGAGCAGGAAGTAAAAGTAGCCGATCTGCTTACATCATTTAAGAATCAGGTAATTGATTTTACTGTTGCATTAAAGACAGATGAGGAGCTGGATGTTCCGTCTGATGAAGAATAGAGAGTTGGTGACTGATTGTTTAATATTGAAAAATTCAAAGAAGAACTTTCAAAATATGGACTAACTCTTGAAACATATGACAAGATTATCGCAGATATTGATTCAAAAATAGATGGCGAGAATGACTATGATTGGTCAGAAATCAAGGATAAATATGGAATTAATTGTAACTCAGACACTATTCGTAAGTCCTCTTCTACCCCATTTGGCGGTAAGATGAGAAGTGAATATGAAAAGTATAGGATCGGATTGGATAAAACAGAGAATAATTCTGATAGTGAGCTAGATGTAAAGATTCAGGAACTTCGTAAGGAACGAATCAAATTACAGACAAGTAATGTAGAAAGATCGAGAATTGACAGAGCTGAAGCACGTCAGGAAATGTATTATGAATATGTGGGTAATGTAGTTCAATCGCTCACACCGCCAGAATTTCATCCAATCGAGGATAATGTTCATCACGAAATTAATTATCTAGTGGGGTTAGCGGATGTCCATTATGGAGCTACTTATTGCAGTGTCAATAACGAATATTCACCAGAGGAAGCAAAAAGACGATTTGAATATTTAACTTACAGATTGATCCATTTTGTACAAGATAAGCATATTACAACATTAACAATTGTTTCGTTAGGTGATCTAATCCAAGGCGTTTTGAGACTTAGTGACTTGAAAATTAACGACAGTTCAATTGTAAAGGCTACGGTGGAAATCTGTCGATTAATTGCAAATATGCTTAATGAATTATCTGCATATACAAAAATTGCATATTACCATACTCCATCTGCTAATCATACTCAACTTAGAGTATTAAATGCCAAAGCATCAGAACTTGCAGATGAAGATTTGGAATATTTAATGGGCAATTACATTAAAGATTTATGTGCAAATAATGAGAGAATTGCTGTTCATTTAGCAAAAGAAGGTAATGACTTTATAGAAGTTTATATACCTGGTAACGAAATTATTGCTATGCATGGTCATCAATTGAAAAATATTGAAAATGCTATTAAAGACATAAGTATTTTACATAAAAAGTTCTATGATACAGTGCTTTTAGGACACTATCATTCTGGCAAGGAAATTCCATCTCATGAGGGAATACTTGGTGATGCAGAAGTTCTTATCAGTCCATCTTTTGTTGGTTCTGATCCGTATAGTGATAAGTTATGTAAAGGAAGTAAGGCTTGTGTCAAGGTTTATGGTTTTGACAAATTATTTGGACATACAGAGACATATAAAATTATTTTGAATTAAGTATTCTGAAAGAGAAATCAATCAGATAGAGGCTACAGGTTCATAACCAGTCAACTATTTTTTGATACTTGACGAACAATTGTATATTGATGAATTACTAATTTCTTCGGTTGACGAGTGCATGGGATGGTTCATTAAATGTAGTCAAATTTGTGATGACACAGGGCGAGCTACAACCGAAAATTATAGACCAGAACTCGACTGGCATTAATAAACGAGAATAACTTCGGTTAAATCTCCTCTATTCCTACAGGAGAATAAACACAGCGAGGAAGGATACTGACATACATACATCAGAGGTTCGCAATTATCCAGAAATTGCTACGAGGGAGTAGACTATATTGCTACTACCCTCTTTTTGTATTATAAAAATTAAAATATTAAGGAAGAAAAAAAGGAGAAAAATTATTATGACAAAAGCAGAACTTATTAAAGGAATTCAGGAAGAAGTATCTATTAACATCCCACAGAAAGATTTAGCAGAGATTTTAGATGCACAGGCAAAAGTTGTTGCAAACGAAGTAAAAGCAGGTGGAGAAGTTACAATTCCTGGTGTTTGCAAAGTAAAATCTAAAATTGTTCCTGAAAGAACTGGTACTGTAATGCTTGGTACAAATAAAGGTTCTAAATGGGTTAAGCCAGAACACAAAGAAGCTTGTGTAAAAATTGTATCTAGCTTGAAAAATATTTTTGCTTAATTGATTGGTGGTGAAAATATTGAAGATTTTACATTTTGATGATTATGAAGATCTTGTAATAACTGTTTCTGAAAAATACGATGAAGTTAAGAAAAATGATGATTTAGATTCTATTGATGTTGTTGGGAAATACGAAGACATCAAAGAAATTATGGCTAATCTTATTACTTTTGGATATGGTATTGCTTTAATTACAGATTTTGCATATCCGTCATGGGATAATTATGAAGATGAATTTATTTTATCTATAAATGATAATGAAGTATGGTGTGAGCCTGCCAAAAGAGATAATGGTTATATTTATTCAGAAGCAAAAGCTGTTTATCTTTTAGATGATTGCAATTCAAAGATTATTTCACAGATTGAAGCTGACGAGATTTATGAAGTAGCAATCGGTGATTGTGATGACGAATGTGATAATTGCGCTTGTATGAGTGGTACAGATGATACTTATGTCCATTTATCGAATGACGAGGATGGAAATACTCATGGATTTACAGCGAGTAAGTCTGATGGAAGTTCGTATGTAAGTTATTCTTATTATACGAGTGATGAATTGACTGAGAATGATATTCAGAAGATGTTAAAGGCTTTTGGATTTTAGATTATTTGGAGTGTGTGGTGTATGCTGCACACTCTTTTTGTATGCATCGGTGGTGTAATTGGCAACACAACAGTCTCCAAAACTGCGAGTTTATGGTTCGAGTCCATACTGATGTGCTTTTCAATGTTTCTGTGAATGGAAACAGAGAATAAATAGGTTGAACGGATAGTTCAATAAAGAGTTTTATAGGATGGCGTTGCTCTCCTATCTCTACCTTCGTTAGTGAAACGCATGTATAGGATATGTCCCTATCACACTAACTAGCGGAGAGTTTGCAGGATAATTCCCTGCCACTCTCCTTTTACTAATATTTTGTATTGATAAAAGGAGGATTTTTTAAATGAGTGATATTTTTCTAACAAATGAAAATGGACAAATTGTAACAAGTAGTCGTGATGTAGCTGATAATTTTGGTAAAGCACATGATAAGGTGAATCGTAGTATTAAAGCACTTGAAAAAGATGTCGCCAATTTTGGCGAGATGTTTATCCATAGTACGGTGAAAGATTCATATGGAAGAGAACAACCTTGTTATTTAATGAATCGTGATGGATTTTCTTTAATTGTAATGGGATTTACAGGAAAGAAAGCTCTTGAATGGAAATTGAAGTATATAAATGCTTTTAATCTCATGGAAGGAAAACTGAAGTCTGGAAATCAACTTACAGAAGAAGAAAAACTCAAATTACAATTATTTAGCAAAGACGCAAGTGAGGTTGCTTATGCTCATAATCGTTTAGTAGAACTTGCTACTGCACCACTAAATGCAAAGATTGAAGAGCAAAAACCAAAAGTTGAGTTTCATGATACGGTTGCCGTTTCTGAGAACTGTGTTAGCTTTGGTAAATTTGCAGCGAGTTTTCAGAATACTCATAAATCGTTTGGGAGAAATAAAATAATGGATTGGTGTAGGAATGAAGGATATCTGTGTTCAAGTTATGGATTAAAGAATAAACCGTCTCAACAAATGCTCGAATCTGGTTATATGCAATATAAAGAAAACACCAATGAATGCAATGGAAAAATTCATATTACATATACTCCATTATTAACTGGCAAAGGACAAATTTGGCTAACAAAGAAATTAAATGAATATTTGAATTAAAAAATGGAAGCGTCATAGTTATTACTGCTATCTCGCTTCTTTTGTTATGAAAGGAAGTGATTTAGTGGCACATGTAACAAGGGTAAAATATTTTACAAAGGATAAGGAGAAATTCATAAATCCTGACAACTTGAAGAAATATAAGAAATATCTCCAATCAAATATTATAAAAAATCAGGATGTTAAAGATACTACATATAAAAGATATGAAGGATTGTTTCGTCATTTTCTTATATGGTTAGGCGAAAATTATGGCGATTTAGATTTATATTCAGATGAGTTTATGGAGAATGCCGTTGATATTATGGAGAACTATATTATGTTCTGTCAGGAAACACTTCTGAACCATAAAAAGATTATTAACATGAAAATCTCTGCTGTTAGTTCATTCTATATTTGGTCTATGAAACGTGGTTTTGTTAAATACCATCCTTTTGATGGGAAGCTTGATAGAATGAAGAAAGCTAATGAGGAACACATTTTAAATTCTTACTTCCTTACAGAAGAACAAGTTCAAACAATCCGTAGAGAATTATCTGAAAATGATAAATATTCCATTCAAGACCAGATTTTATTTGAGGTAAGTTTTGACTCAGCAAATAGAATTGGTGCGTTGTTAAGGTTGCAACTATCTAAACTTGATTTAGAGAATAACATGTTCGTAGATATAAGGGAGAAGGAAGGATACCGTACACAGGTGGTTTTCGGGGATGTTGCAAAAGAACTTATTCAAGAATGGCTTGAAATGCGAAAGAATGATTATGACCATTTGGAATGTGATTCATTGTTAATTACAAAATACAATGGAGAATATAAACCTATGGGTGACAGTGCAATCAGAGATAGAATGAAGAAATATGGCGAAATTATTGGAATTTCTGACTATAGACCTCATTGCCAACGTAAGACTAGGCTGAATCTTGTATATGAGGAAACTGGTGATTTAGCATTGGCAGCCGAACTTGCCAATCACCGTTCGACTGAAACCACTAGGGAGTTCTATTGCAGGAAACAAACTAAAGCAGAGGTTATGAATAAAATCAATGCTCTAAGAAGCAAAAATTCTGATGTTACTGACGAAAATACCAAATAATCTTCCGAAACCACTCAGATGTATGTCATTCGTGAAGATACCGAGGATGCTGATGAAGCTTTCGTCTAACATCAACAATTTAATTTAAACAAGAAAGCATAGTAACGTGATATTTGAGCCGAGAGGTGACGACGATGTAGAGAATAAATAGATATAACAAAGCTGCTCATATCCAAAAGAAATGAGGGCGGTCTGTAAATTAGTTTGTAGCTTTTATATTATTGAGTTACGAATCTCACCAAAATCGTATTATGTAGAGGTTGCGAAGCCTGTAAAAAATCGCACAACTAATATAGCAGAATGATACTATGTATTATTCATTTTTTAAGGGAGCTGTCGCTGACCGATATGCGACACAAATATAAAGGTCGGTTTGCGAAATTATTGAACCAAGAACGTTCTAAAACTTCTCTTCACTACTGCTCATAGGTGTTGACGGTGTATCTCAGCCATTAAGTGAGAACGTTATATCTTTTTTGTATTCCACCACCATAAAGATGTGGAACATTAAAGAATTGGCTTTTCTACGTCCTGTAGATTGTAAGTCCTACCACTATCTCGCTAGGTAGAGCCGACTATATAACGACTCTAGTGCGCACGAAACTTAGTGAGATAATGTTATATCCTAACAACACCACGGATAATCGGTTTATTCCAACCTATAATGGAATGGTGTTCGTGCTTCTCTGCGTTAATGAGATTAAAATAATTCCGCATTGGGAGATTGTATAAACATACTAAGTCCAAAAGACTATCATCATTGATGAGATCGGCAACGAAGCTGGATTATTTTTTTAAAATATTTAGATTGAAAACTTTTCTATTTAGTTTTGTAAGGTATGGATTTATCGCTAAATTCGTATCCGAGTTTTTGAGATAGAAATAACGAATGATTACTGGGCGGTCTGTCGGATAAGAGACATTAAACATTGTCAAGAGGTTTTTACTCCGAAGACTGAAAATATGGGAAGAATAATGAGTAAGTATGAATGGGAATTTTCTAGGTATTCCTATTCTAAATAACTGGATGTGTACAATCCAATATCAGATAGTTAGTGCTTTATGCTGATATTCCAAAGAATAAACGGGTGATAATGACTTTACCAGAATTGCAAATCTGGGTTTGTGATGGTTTTTCGAAACCCGTTTGCCATCTATTATTGGGGTGTCGTCAAGAGGTAAGACATAGCACTTTGACTGCTAAATTCGTAGGTTCGAATCCCTAACACGGCGTTAAGTGCAAAATTGCACAAATAAATAATAGGTTGCGACTTACCGCTTGGAGGAAATTTTATGACAAAAAATATTTTTGATGAAACTGTTGACACACTAATTAAGGACGCAAAGATTCTTACAAAGAAATATCATGATTTTCTTAATGGTGGAAAAGCCAGAGAAGCTATTGATATTCTTCGACTTTTAAAAGATACATTGTCTTTAATTAAAGAGTATGATTGGCATTTAGAATATTCTGAATACGAAACAGATGGGCATAACGAAGTTGCTGTTTGGGAACAGAATCATTCTGGCGAAATTAGAAATCATAAAAAATGGACTGTTGGTGATGGTACAACAATGTATATTGACTATGGAACTGATGTGACACTTGTATATGTTGGTAGAAGGAAATTTCGTTTTGATTTAAAGAAAGATAAAGCAATTTTTATATATACAATTATTTCTTACTGTAATAAAGGTAATATGACTGTTTACGTTGATGACACTGGATTAGGTAAATATGTTTGTGATTTATTAGACAGTCATGATATTCCATATACAACAATTAGAAATATGAGTGATAGAGAGTAGCCACAGTGCTACTCTTTTCAATGTAAATTGCACTTTCATTGGAAATTTAATATTGAAAATTATGAGAAGTCATTTCGTATGAAGTGGCTTCTTTTTGTGTTGTGACGAAAATTAAAAAGAGAATATATATATGGTCATAAACGATTGGCGTTTGATGTTCTGTCGGTGGAACGTGGCTGATTTGGGTAGAGTTAAAACATTCGGAGTAGCTACCGAATGGGTAAAATCACTCGCTACTACTCTGCCCTATTTACTATTGTTTTGCGAGTGAGAAAGTGAGTGAAAATTATGGCAAGTAAAAAATGGACAGAACAAGAAGATAAAATCTTAAAAGAAGTATACAATGAATATTCTTATCCAGAAATAGTTGATAAATATTTTCCAGATAGATCAGTTCCAAGCATTCGAGGACGAATTAAGACACTTAGACTTGAATCTAAAACATTTAGGTGGTCAGATGAAGATATTGCATTATTAACAGATAAATATGAAAACGGAATGTATGTAAAAGACATTCAAAAGAACTATTTCCCTCAACTAACATTATCACAGGTTACAAGCAAAGCAAGTATTTTACACCTGAAGCATAGAGTTAGTTGTGCATGGTCTATTGAAGAAGACGAAATACTCAAAGAAAAATTTGCTGATTATACTAATTTAGAATTACATGAATTGTTCCTACCTAATAAAACAGTACGTGCTATTGAAGCAAGAGGTAGAAAATTTTTTCTTAATAAAGCTGAAATAGTATGGACTCAAGATGAAGATAATTTATTAAAGGAAATATACGGAACTGTTAAAAATGATGATTTGACAGATTATTTTTCAAAGACATATAGTTCCATAATTAAAAGAGCAGGTCTACTTAATCTTAAACAAGATTATATTCCTTGGACAGAGGAAGAAATATCTTATCTAAATGAATATTATCCAACAGACATATCATTAGATGAAATTCATGAAAAATATATTCCAAATAGAACAATCCAAGAAATTACAGGAAAAGCAAATTCGATAGGTTTGTTACGAAAGGACAAGCCTAGAGAATGGACTGACGAAGAAATAGAAAGATTGAAAAAATATTATAATACATATTCTGTTGATGTACTTATAGAGAAATTCTTTCCTGATAGAAAAATTGGACAAATAGCCAAAAAGAAAGAAGAACTTGGCTTGGTTGTAACCAATCGTTTTAAGAATGGTGAGTTATATTGGACTGAGGACAAATTGGAATTATTATTTAATGAATATCCATATATGAATACCGAGGAATTTTATAATAAATATTTCAAAGATGATATGAGTTTATCTGGATTATATGGAAAGATAAACAGTTTAGGTATTAAAAAAGATGAAGAATTTGTGACAGGTTGGACTTCTGAACAAGACCAGTTTTTGAAAGATAATTATAGAAATATGGATTATTCTATTACAGATCTTGCAAAGATTTTAGATAAGGATGAATCATCTGTTCAATATAGGGCTGTTAATGTTTTTGGTATTTATAGAAAAGATGAATTATTCTCAGAAGAAGAAAGAGAAATGATTCGTGAACTATATCCAGATAACAGAACCAGTGATTTTATTAGTAAATTCCCTGGTCGTACAGTTGACCAACTTGAAAGATATGCAAGACGAATGGGTGTCAAAAAGACAAAAGATTATATCAGATGGGTTACTCTTGAGGGAACAAAGAATAGTATTGACACTTCTAAGCCACAGCAAATGATAAATGATTTGTTGGACGAAATGGATATAAAATACATTGGTGAATACGATTGTAAATATTATCTTATAGACCAATATTTAACTGATTATAACCTTATGATTGAGGTTCAAGGAGATTTTTGGCATTGCAGTCCTCTTTTATCTAATAAGTCAAATACTTCTGGTATAAAAAATAATAAATTAAAAGACAAGCGTAAACATTCATATATCAAAAATAATTATAACATTGAAGTGTTGTATTTATGGGAAACAGATGTAAACGAAAATATTGAATTATGCAAAAAGCTTATTGAATTATATATAAGAAATAATGGAAAACTGAAGAACTATCATTCATTCAATTATGTTTTGAATGATAATAATGAGATTGAAATTATAAAAGAAAAATATGTAGTTGGATATTAAGAAGAGTATCAATTGGTACTCTTCTATTTTTATTGGAATGAAAGGAAGTGATTAACTATGGCTAATTTGAAACAAGCCAAAACTGATGATGAAATCAAAAGGCTCACTGTAAATTCGGTAAAAATAGCTTATCACGATTTAGCCTTAGATTACAATCATCTTCTTGATTTGGATTATATCTATTGTCCTCATTGTGGAAAATGGAAATCTACAAAAGGTAATGGAAATTTCTATAAGTCAAGCAAGAGTAAAAGTGGTTTTGAACACTTTGCATGTAAAGCTTGTATTTTAGATATGTGTACTGACGTAGATTCTAAAACTGGTATTAGAACAGATAATAGAGAAAAAACTATTAATACTTTTAGACAACTTGATTGGAAATTTAGCGAAAGTGATTATAATGCACAGTTACAAATTATCAATGAAGGTGTTGGAGAAAAGGTTCGTGGAACAGCCGTTCAAAATCTTATTGTAATGGTAGCTTCTCTTCCACAGTATAATAATACCTCCTTCCGTGATTCTGAATTTGCTATTGATGATATAGATAACAATTCAGAAGCGAACACAAAGATTGTTCTAAAAACTCTCAAATCTGCTAAGAAGCGATTTGGAAACAATTATAACAATGAAGAACTTATGTACCTTGAGACGGAGTATCAAGATTGGACGACACGTTACCCTTGTGAAAATAAATCTCAAGAACTCTTATTTAAACGAGTATGTTGTAAGGAACTTGAGATAGACAATGCTCAGAAGAATGGAAAAGATACAAAAGATTTAGATGCAACTTTACAGAATCTATTGGGAAGTTTGAATATTAAACCTAACCAAAAGACTTCTTCTGAATTAACAGATAACCTTACATTCGGGCAGCTTATCGACCGATGGGAACAAGAACAGCCTATACCAGAACCACAAGGAGAATTTAAAGATCCTGATAAAATTGGATTGCTGATTGATGTATTCTTCAAAGGGCATTTATCTAAGATGATGGGATTAAAGAATGCATTTTCTGCAACATATGAGAAATTCATTTCTAAATATACTGTTAAGAAACCTGAGTATGATGAAGATACTGATTCAGAAGCATTATTTGATAAGATATTTGGTCAAAAAGCTGATGAGGAGGTATAGTTATGCCTCAAGTAAAAACTCAAACAGAGATAGAAAAAGACAAACAACAAAAAATAATGGAAACTGTTGCTTGGAGAGCTGGGTATTATCGCAGCAATCCACACAGATATGTTATTGACGTGTTGGGGCTATCTTTAAAATGGTTTCAACAAATTTTGTTATGGTGCATGATGCACTATAACTTCGTTATGTATCTGGCAGCGAGAGGTCAAGGTAAGACATACCTAACCGCCCTCTTCTGTTGTGTAAGATGTATTTTATTTCCTGGAACAAAAATCGTTGTTAGTTCTGGAACTCTGAAACAGGCTAACGAAGTCTTGCTCAAAATACAAGATGATTTTATGAAACAGTCTTCTATATTACGTTCCGAAATTGAAAAATGTAACATAGGTCAAAATGATGCTTCTATTTATTTCAAAAATGGTTCATGGATAAAAACTCGTACAAGCTCGGAGAACAGCCGTTCAGCCAGAGCAAATTGCATAGTCGTGGATGAATTTCGTATGGTTGATGAAACTGTAATTAATACAGTATTACGAAAATTCTTAACAAGTCCTAGACAACCTAAATATCTGAGAAAGCCTGAATATGCACATTTACAGGAAAGAAATAAAGAAATCTATATGTCCAGTGCGTATTTTAAAAGTTCATGGGCGTATAAAAAGGCACAAAGTTATACATTAAATTTCTTTGACGACACGAAGAAATATTTTATCTGTGGATTACCTTATCAAGTTTCAATAAGAGAAGGTTTGTTATCTCGTTCTCAGTTAGAGGATGAAATGAGTGAAGCTGACTATAATGAGCTTGTTCAACAAATGGAAATGGAATGTTTGTGGTTTGGTGACACGGATGGCAGTTTATTCAAATTTGATGAACTTACAGCACGTAGGCGGTTACGAAAAGCATTCCCACCATTAAGCTTCTGTAATGACAAGATAACAATTCCGAAGTTGACTGCTACAGGTAAAAGAATTTTATCCATTGACGTTGCTCTTATGAAATCTACTAAAAAGAAAAAGAATGATGCTTCGGCTATCTATATAAACGATTTGATTCAAGTAAATGATACGGCTTATCAATCAAACTTTGTTTATGGTGAAACTTTTGAAGGTTTGAAAACAGATGAATTAGGAATGATTGTTATGAAATATTTTTATGAATATCAATGTACAGATTTAGTTTTAGATACTAATGGTATCGGCTTGGGTGTGTACGATTTCATAACAAAGGATCAAATTTGTCAAGAAAATGGCAAAAGATATAAAGCTATGACATGTATAAATGATAAGGATATGGCTGAACGATGTAAGGTTCGTGATGCAAATAAAGTTGTTTGGTCTGTAAAGGCTAATGCTAATTTTAATAATGAAATATGTGTATTACTTAGAAATGGAATACAAAATGGAAAAATCAATTTCCTTATTTCTGAACAAGATGCTGATAGTTCATTAAAAGAAACTTATAAAGGATATTTTAAGATGTCTCCAACGGAACAAGCTAAATTGAAAATGTCATATATACAGACAACTTTTGCTGTTTATGAATTAATAAAATTAGATCATGAAGTTAAAAATGGAAATATTAAGGTAAAAGAGGTTGAAGGTATGCGTAAAGATAGATATTCTTCCATTGCCTATTCTTATTGGTGTGCTTGTCAGTTGGAACTTAAATTGAAACCTCAGATACAAAATACACAATCTTTAATTAATAAACTCCCTATCCGTCAACCATCACACTCATCTTCATTTTCAAAACGATTCTAATTAAATCACAAAAATTCACACATAAAAATTAAATAAAAAATCTCAAAGAAAAGGAGGTGTTTACTACATAAATGGCACGACCAAAAAAAGAGATGTCAGAAACATCTCCTAAAACAACTACTAAGCGACAACCTACGGCTGCTGAACGAAAGCAGTATATGGAAAAGCTTGAAGCACAGAAACAAAAATTTGCCGAAAGTAAACAAGCATTTAAGCAAGTTCGTGATGTAACTAAGACAGTTCGGCAGACGACTATTAGCTCTTATAGTAAAGATGATGTCATCAGATACTTACAGAACATAGACAGTTATGAATCTGAATTACGTGGATTATCACGTTATCTTTTTTATCGTTCTCAGGTCTATTTCAGATTGATTATGTATAACGCTACAATGTTTGATCTGAATTCAAGATATGTTGTTCCTACATATAATCCCATTGAAGATAATGACAAAGAAGCAATTCTAAAAGATTATTATGAAACATTACAGGTCTTAGACAGGATGGATTTACAAAACAGTTTACTTCCTATGTTAATTAACAACTTTATCGAAGATGTTTATTATGGCTGTTGTTGGATAGATGAGACAGGTATTTTCATATTAAAAATACCACCTGAATATTGTAGGATTTCAGGAAAATATTTCACAGGTGATTTTTCATTCAGTGTGGATATGAGTAATTATAAAAAATTTGAAGATATTCTTGATTTTCTTGGAGAACCATTAAGTTCAATGTATAAAGCTTATGGTGGAGATAGTAAAAACAAATGGCAACCTATGCCAGACGAATATGCTTTGTGTACAAAGTCAAGAATGGAGTCTTGGGAAACAATTGTACCAATTTACAGTGGACTATTCATCGACTTAATTGGGTTGCTTAATTTAGCTGATGTACAAGCTGTAGCAGATGAACAACAGATTTATAAATTGATTACTGCTACTATTCCAACATTATCAGGTGCAACAGATCCCGATGCATGGTCAGTTAATATTGACTTAGCTGTGGATTATTACAACAAGATGGTTGAAAGTTTACCTGATTATGTAGGTGCTGCAATTACCCCTATCCCACTTGATACTATTTCATTCTCTGATGACCAGTCTACTGACACAACAAAAGTTCAAAAGGCAACAAAGGAAGTTTTAAACACTTCTGGTGGGGCACAGATTTTGAACTCTTCTACTATTAGTGGAGCTGAAGCATTTCGTTCAGCGACTCGTGCTGATACAGAATTTGCAATTTCAGCATTACTTGGTCAGATTCAAGGTTGGACAAATCGTATGCTTGGCTATCAAGTTTCTAATCCTGCTAAAGTAAAATTCTTTGAAGTATCAGCATATACCAAAGACGCATTTAAAGAATCATTGCAAAAAGATTTACAGTATGATGCAACAAAGATTCTTGCAATCAATGCACTTAATGGTATTAGTGAATTAGATACATTATCACTCGCATTCTTAGGTAATGACATTCTTGATTTACCAAATAGATTTAAGGTTCTTACTTCTGCTAATACAGTTTCAAATAACTCTGATGGAACAAAATCAGAGGTTTCTGATACACAGATTTCAGATGAAGGAAGTGAAACTCGTGACCAGAATAAGAACGATAATTAGGAGATAAAAGGATGAAACAGAATTTTATAAAAACTACAGATGTCTCTACTGCCGAGAAATTATCTTCTCTTGGTTTTCAGAGAATAGATATTACGAATGGTATTTATACCTTTTTGAATTCTGGAAAAATTCAGTTTTCAAATGATGATATAGATAAAAGAAAAATTCAGTATAGTAATATGCTGAGTATTTAGCACTCTCCTATCTGAGTGCTTATGAATAATTCAGAAAGGAGGAAATAATGCAAAAGAAATATTTTACAATTGAAGATTTAATTAGTTTCTGTAAGCATAAGAAAATGTATAATTTTTCTTCAAAAGAATCTGGCAAACCACTTTATGTACAGGCGGTTCAAGATTTTTCTTCTGCTGACATAGAAAAAGCCGAAGATAATAAATTATATGCTAAAGTGCGTGTTTGTCATACATTGCTTAATCGTAATGGCAGTTACATATCTGAAGATTCTATGAAGGCTGCAATGCCAAGTCTAAAATATTCTCCGTTGCTTGCGAACATTCATCAATTGGATGATGGCTCTTGGGATTTCCACTCTCACGATTATCACATAGAAACAGATGAAGATGGTAATGAAACAACCGTATATGATGAAAAACAGGTTGGTACTTTTACAGCAGATGAACCTTATCTCGAATATGACAAAGATATGGATAAGACATATGTTGTTGCTCGTGTAGCAATTCCTGAATCATATACTCGTTGTGCAGATATCATTCGTGAAAAGAATGGAACAAAAGTGAGCTGTGAGTTGATTGTATATGAGTGTTCATACAATGCAAAAGAAAAGTATCTACAATTAGATGATTTTGAATTTGCAGGATGCACTTGCTTAGGATCTGAGAAAGATGGAACACCTATTGGTGAGGGAATGCTTGGAAGTAAAATTACGCTCGAAGATTTCAGTGAAGAAAATAACAGTCTAATTAAATTTAATGAAAAAATGGTTGAATTACAAGCACGACTTGAAAAATTAGAGACTGCTTGTTTTGACAATAAAAATAATTCTAAGGAAGGAGGAAACAACGTCAATATGAATAAATTTGAAGAGTTATGTCAGAAGTATGGAAAGACAGTTGATGATATTACATTCGATTATGAAAATATGTCAGACGAAGAATTAGTTGAAGCATTTGCAAAAGCATTTGATGATACTGATACTACTGATGGCACTACAGATAATACTTCAACGGAAGATACTCCTTCTACAGACGAGGGTGTAGAACCAACTAATGATGAACCAACTGAATCTACTAAAGATGATAGCAAGGAGGATTCAACTACAGATGAATCAACTATTACTTCATCAGATGATGATGATGAAGTCAAGAAGAAAGTAGATAATTCTGTATCTAATAATATTGTCGAGTATTCATTTGTGAAAGATGGAGAAATCAAAAAGTTTGCTGTATCTTTACAGGATAAAATCTATGCTATCCAGGATTTAGTAAACGCTACATATGCTGAGACAGATAATACATATTATGGTGTCATTGTTTATGATGATTATGTAATCATGTGTGATTGGTGGTCTGGAAGATATTATAAGCAGACTTATGATTCTAAGGATGACAACTATTCTCTTACTGGAGACAGAATTGAAGTATATGTTGAGTTTGTTACTGCTGATGAGCAGAAAGAACTTGATGATATGCGTTCAAATTATGCTGAATTAAAAGCATTTAAGGAAACTGTAGAGAAGAATAAGCTTCATGAAAAGCGTGAAAAAATTCTTGCAGACGAGAGATACGAATCTATTTCTACAAAAGATGAAGAAGGAAAATTTATTAATAAGGATTTTGAGAAACTGTATACAAATATGGATAACTACTCTCTCGAAGATTTAGAGAAGGAAGCAAAACTTATCTATGCGGATTCTAATATGAAAACTTTCGCAGCTATTACTGAGAAAACTCAGAAAAAGACAACTGTAAAGGTATTCGCTAATGTAAACAAGTCTAAGAAAGATAACCGCTATGGAAATCTTTTTAGCAAATAAAAAATGAAAATATAAACATATTTGTTGGCACTCATTTTGAGTGTCTTTTTTAATGCAAAAATTTAAGGAGGATAAAACATGATTCAGGTTAGTATTGCAAAACATGCAGTAGCTTTCCCAAGCAAGGTTCTTGCTTCTAATGGTGGAAAGCACATTTATAACATTCAGTTAGCTGAAGCTGCTGAGAAATTCGTGGACAATGGTTGGTTCGTTGGTAAGGGCGATTTTATTGAGTTAGATACTTACAAGGCTGTAGCTCCTACTAAGTTCGCAGGAAAGGTTGTTGGTGTAGCAGCTAACGGAAATTATTACGTTGAAGTTACTGATCCAGGCGATGCCTTATTTGTATACCAGATTCCAATGATTGAAGAAACATACTCAAATGAGTTTAAGAAGGAAAGCAATTATACAAATGCTCCTACTCAGGTAGTTAGAGCTTATGAACTTGCAGTTGGTGACGTTGTTGAGATTTCAGTAGATGGATTTGCTACTGCTGTTGCAGCAAAGGACGAAGTTGAACTCAAGGTTATTACTGGCGTAACTGCCGCAAAACAGCTCGCTAAAAAGGGTGAGTAATTTTAGAGAAAGGAGAATTAGATAAATGTTAGATACAAGTGTAAAAAATTTAATGTTTGACCTCGGTGCAGGTCGTGAGATTTATGATGCTGAAGCTAATCGTGTGGTATCTAAGGCTGAAGCTAGTGACACAATTAGGAAGGCTTGTTTTGAGTTCCTTGGTCTTACAAAGGATTCTACAAACAAGCAGATTAAGAGAGCTTTAAACTCTGAGAAAGGAACACAGTTCTTCGAGGTTATTGAGGAAATTATTGATACACAGATTGCTCATGGTCTTTCTGAGAACGAATTCTTCAATACATGGGTTGAGTCTAAGAATATGAAGGACGGAGACAGAAATGAGTTCTGGGCTGATGACGAAGTTATTCTTACTGTAAGTAAGGTATCTGGCGATCATCATGATCTGTCTATGCAGAGACTTGGTTCTGGTCAGTCTTACCATGTTGATACTGCTAATTATGGTATCAAGGTTGGTGGAGATATTCGTCTCTTCTTAACTGGCAGAAAGGATTGGGGTTCATTCGTTGATGCTGTTGTTAAAGCATACATTCAGAAGGTACAGACACTTATTTCCGCACAGTTCGCAAATGGTGTAAACCTTATTCCTGTTCCTGCTACTCTTAAGGGTACTGGTGCTTTAGCAGCTGCCACAAAAGCTCAGTTCGATGCAATTATCGAAAAGGTTGGAGCTGCTAATGAGAGTGGTGTTGTTATTATGGGTACTAAGACAGCATTAAAGGCTCTTAATGCTCTTACAAAGGTTGATTGGGCTGATCCAGCTAACTCAATTAAAGAGTCTGTTGCTAATACAGGTATTATTGGTGGATATGAGGGAACACCTCTTATGGAAATTCCACAGAAGTTTACTGATAAGACACTTGCTACTCCTATTGTTGATAACAAGAAATTGTATATCATGCCATTAGTTGATGACAAGTTCATCAAATTTGTTGATTATGGAGAGACAGAACTTGAAGTAAATGAGAAGGGTGCAACTCAGGATGATATGCAGTCTTACGAGGTACAGAGACGCATGGGCGTTGGTACTCTTATGACAAGATATCACGGTGAGTGGACATTAGAGTAGAAAAATAATTTTAGAGGGCAGGTAAAACTGCTCTCTTTTATTAGAAAGGAATAAAAGGAAATAAATATGCCATACACAAAGAAAACAACTACTGCACCTAAAAAGGATGCAATTAATAAAGAAACTGATACAAAAGTAACAAACGAATCAAAAACAACTAATACACCTGTAGTAGAGGAAAGAATATTTAATCCAGAAGATACAATTCCTTGCCGCTCAATCGTAAGTGGTGGACTTTATATTGAAGGAAGTCGTTCACATATTCTTTATAGTTGGGCAGACTGCGGAGATGTCGAAGATGTTGAATATAGAGATTTAATTTATCTTGTTAGAACTCGTGCTAATGCAAATATTTACTCTCCAAGAATTATTATTGAGGATGAAGATTTTATTAATCAGAACAAGTCTGTAAAAGATTTTTATGATTCAATGTATGATACAAGTGATCTTAATCAGATTCTTTTACTTCCAATTTCACAGATGAAAGCAGAAATTGCTAATCTCCCTATTGGCGCAAAGGAATCTATTAAAGGTATTGCTGCTACTATGATTGATTCACATGTTCTTGACAGTATACAGAGAATTAAAGCTCTTGATGAAATTTTCGGCACTAATATGTTGCTTACATTAGTTCAGGAATAATTAAAGGAGGTACACAATGTTACTTCCATATGAAACCGTGTTTTCAAGAACACGAGGTCGTGTAAACGATCCTAAAGAGTTATCTTTAAATGAAAATGATTTGCTTGAGATATATACAGAAAGATTACATAACGTAATTGGAAAACCGAGAGTTCGTAGACTCTTCTCTTCTATCGCACTTGATGATGAAATCCAACAGATTGACTTTACTCTAAATAATTCGGTTGATGAAGCATCTGATATAGATTTTGTAACAGACTTACTTATCCTTGGTGTGACGATCGAATGGCTACAACCACAGGTAGATTCTATTTTACATACATCTGTAATGATAGGCGGTAAGGAAGAAAAGAAACTGTTAGACAATCATAAAAATATGATAGATCGTCTTGACAGTATGAAGACAGAACTTAATAAGACGATACGTGACTACGGTTATATGTATAACTCTTATATCAACTCGGAGTCCTAACCTATGAAATATATCTACGGTTATTTTACAAACAAGCAAATCAAAGAAGCTGCCAGTGCCATGCATAATGACATACATAAGCTTCTACTCTATAAAGATAACACAATAGAGGAAACTATCTTCGAGAATGACGAAGCTTTCCTCGTATATTTTGATCACTTGCTTGAAAACTTTGGCGGTGTACATACTCTATTTAACAACAACGGAATTATGGTCAGGTTAATGTCAACATTGCAAGCCGCAAGAAACGAAGTTGCAAGTGATAATTTTCATTACGGTACTTTTCGTAGAGAAATATTAGATTCTCACAATTATATTAAGCAGATGTTTGAGGGAGGTGTAAGCGATGCCGAGTCTACAAACAGCTAGGCGTGTCGCAAACGCCAAGAACAACGGCGCTAAAACAATTGGTCAGATTTATAAGGAACAATCTGATTGGGCAATGGAACAGACTTTTGAAAACGACATTGCCACGAAGACTTGTTACATTTATGACTACTTTCATGATGATTTCTTCACAGACGAACATGGAATTACACGTTCTCTTGCTGAAGGTATGACTTATGAAAATACCAATAAGACAAAAATAGATGCAAAATTTATTATCAAATCTTATCAGTCAATGGACAAAGACCAAGTGGAATACTATCTTATGTTTCGTCCAAGTCAGCCTGTAAGATTCAATGAAGGTGATGACCTTTATTATTATGAGACTGATTTTAGAAAACGCTATGGGGCAACATTTCCGATAGGACTTTTCGTGGACGTTCCAGATGATAGAGGAATTTATCATAAGTGGATTGTCTGTCGTAATGAACCTGCAAATCAGTTTCCAAAGTATCTGATTTTACCAATAAATTACGAACTTACATGGATTGAAAAATCTAATGATAAGCGTATCAAGAGACGTATGTGGTGTTGTTTAAGACAACAGAATTCCTACACGATCGGAACTTACACCGACCGATATTTTACACATACTGATAATCAGGATAAGATATGGTTGCCAATGAACTCTATTACAGAGAAGTTTTGGTACACTTCTGAAGATTCTAAAAATATGCGAGTTGTAGTAAGTGCTTTAACAGAACATCCTACCGTATGGACAGTAACCAAGGTTGAAAATTCAATGCCATTTGGTATTCAAAAACTTACTATATATACGGCATTTTGGAATGAGCATACTGATTATGTCAATCTTGAAACAGGCGAAATGTATGCGAACTATTTCGATTCAGAAATCGCCCCAACAGATCCATCCACTCCAACTACTCCCCCATCTTCTATCACAGCAAGAATTTCAGCTTCCACTTCAACAATTAAAGTTGGTGGCTCTTATAAAAATCTTACAGTAAATCTATTCAACGATTCCAACGAAGATATCACAACTGAATATACTGATGCAACCTTTACATGGACTTGCAGTATAGATGATGAAGATTGGACTGATAAAGTTACATGGCGAGATGGTACAGAATTCAACCAAAAGAAATTGAAGTTTCCTAGTAACACTTCTGTTATTGGAAAAATATTATCTATTAATTGTGAAATTATTAAGGATAACTTGACAATTGAATCTGAAATTTTGTCGTTAGAATTAACTGAATAGGAGGTGTTTTATGGCAGAAAAATTAGTTACAAAGAATGATTTGTTAAATAAGCTTCGTGCATATAGAACTACTCCTGACGATGAAAATATTCAGTATAAGAAAAAGATTGAAAAAGCACTTATGCTTAATCCATGTCTTTTATATGCACTCAATGAGAAGTCATTAGAGTCTGAACTTTTCGATGATGATGGAAATATCAACTGGGAATGGAATGAAGAAACAAAGGAATACGAACCTCTTGGGGAATGGGATAGATATTTTGGTGGAACATCTAATATTCGTCCTTATTTATTTATTCCTGACACTCAGACAGAGGTAAAACATTATATCTGTTACCAAGTATCTTTTGATGAAATGCCTCGCTATCAGGATACATTAAAGTATACGAATGTTACATTTACTATTTTTGTTCATGGTAATGACAGAAATGATAAATTAACAGGTATTCCAAGGCATGACCTCATTGCTTCTATTATAAGAGAGCGATTTAATTGGTCTAATATATTTGGAATGCAAACACATCTTATATCATCAAAGGAATCCACAACAGATAATAACTATCTCGTTCGTACTCTTGTATTCCAAGTTGTTGATACTAACGGTATTTATAAAACTACAAACAATAAGACCACTGTTAATAATTATCAGTTAAGGCGGTGATATTATGGCACAGCAAAATACTGATATGTTAGATGGGCTTCAAGCTGCTGTCATAGCGGAAGCCCAAAAGAAAAAAGAAAACACACAAGAATATAAATTTGATCCACTTAAAATGTATTTTAAAGAAGATTACTTCGTTAAAGATGTTCGTATTGTACAACCAACAATAGGTGACATTCTCAATATGGGTGAGTCAAAATTTTATTCAGGTCTTTCACCTTTTCTATATAATTCTACTTCTATTCGTGTAATGTTGTGGGATTTACCACAACGAATAGATTGGTGCAAAGTAAAAGATATTGAAGTATTTGCTATGTTAAAAAGTATGTCAGATACCAATAATTCTGCAATTCGATTATTATTTCCAGATTATAGAATTGAACATATGCAACTAATGCAATTTCAAGAAAAAGATTCCGAAAATCTGCAATTATGTTTGTATGACTCCGAAAATGATTTTATTTTAAAAGAGTCTGAATATATGGAAATAGCCGAATATATCAGAACTTTACTTAATATTCATCCCAAAATAGAAAAAGCAAAGGGAAAGACTGCAAAACAATGGATGATAGATGAAGACAAAATGAATATGGTGCAAAGAGATGAGAAAAACACTTCTACTCTTCTACCGCTTGTATCAGCTTGTATAAATCATCCTGGTTTTAAATATAAATTACAGGAACTTAGAAATGTTGGAATCTATGAATTTATGGATTCTGTGCAAAGATTGCAGATATATGAATCTACCAAAGTAATTTTACAAGCTTCTTATATAAATCCATATTTTGATTCATCTAAAGTTCCAAAAGAACAGTTTAATTTTATGCGTGAATTACATAAATAGCTAGAAAGATTGAGCGATTTTATATCGCTCTTTTTTAATACAAATTTTATATTACAAGGAGGAATTATATTATGGCATTTAAATTAGGTGACGTAATTATTGACCGTTTACAGTTTGGTTATGGTGCAAATAAAAAGACTGGTAATCCACTTTATGCATTAACACAGC
>ENA-ORNQ01001086-ORNQ01001086.1-human-gut-metagenome-genome-assembly--contig:-NODE-1086-length-22776-cov-2.798248_pt1 | contig 22776 bp, 22 predicted proteins | sample MGYA00242116_ERZ509024 | MGnify/ENA primary metagenome ERZ509024 (study PRJEB26280, sample SAMEA2338697) | human gut metagenome | biome: human gut; feature: human-associated habitat; material: faeces...
TTTTCACCGTACAAATCTTCTATTTTCAGCGTATCTTTTTTGGCAAGATGGTGATGTACAGAAACCGCACAGCACAGCGGCTCACGAGATAGTTCTAAACCGGCACAGCTGCGCAGACCAAACATTGTTTCATCGAATATACCGCCGACCACATCAATATTTGTACCAAGATTAGATAAAATCTCCCGTGCATTTTCCGGTGTGTTTTCAAAAGGAACGATCTGAAATTTCATATCGGGACAATATACCTGCATTTTAGACCACAATTGTGTAAGCAACTGAGCGGGCGTCATCGGCGACGTTCCGATGCGAATGATATTTCCATCCTCCTGCATTGCATTCTTTGCCCGTATTACAGAGTCCCTGCAATATTGAATAATGTATTTTGTATCCTGATACAAAGATTGCCCCGCTTTGGTTAAATAGAGTCCTCTGTGCGTTCTCTCAAACAATTTAACGCCTAACGAATCTTCCAGTAAATTAATCTGCTTAATAACGGCAGTAGGGGTAATGTAAGCTTCCTCCGCCGCCTTATTAAAACTTCCTGCGTCCGCTACCTTCAAAAATGTTTCAAGTTGAGGGTTGTACATCATAATTCACCTGCTTTATTTTAACGCATCCTCTTTTTTTCGTAAATCTGTGGGCTTCTCTGCCGTTTTAGGAATCATCCAAGAACGCCCAAATTTTTGTGTTCCGCCTATTCTGTTTTCTTCGCATAGTTTTTGAATCCGTCGTTCAGAGATTTTCCATTTTTGCGCCGCCTCTTTTACTGATATATAATCCATTTCTCTCCCCCGTAAAGTACGCATAGCCGAATAATCTTACAATGATATTTTATTCGGATATGCGTATAGCGTCAAGAAAAAAATAATTCAGGAAAGCCAATAAGTTCTTCGCTCACGATGCAATTTTTCTTGAAGCAAAACGAGGATTAGATGTATAAAGCCTCCGCCTCACAAAAGATAACTTCTGTTCTCTTATACAAAAAGCCTCTTGTTGTTTACAATTTTTTGCGCTCAGCTCTCCAGTATCAGCAAGGGGTACAAACCTTTCGGGTTCTCCTCCTCTTTCCTGCCTTACAATTCCGATTCTGTTATGTTTGCTTGTATACCAGCTCTATGCACACGCAGTATTTCTTTAACTTCTCAGTATGCAAATAATAAAATTAATTTTGACAAACGCAACAAGATTTGCAATGGTTTTTGATTTTTTTATTTGCTATAATAAAGTATATTATGCAAAAGGAGGATCTTAAGAATGAGATCGACATGGAAAAGAATTCTTGCTTTTTCATTGCTTGGAAGCTGTGCTTTTGTTGCGATAGGATGCAACAATACGCCCAATGCTCCCGGCACCGACGAAACCCCCCCTACTGCGGAAGTGACTCCTGCGCCTACCCAGCCGCCCGCAGATATTACCGAAGAAACTGACTATGTAACGGAACAGTGGATTGCTGTTGAGATCCCATTTGAAGCAACGGAGCGCATTACCAAAATCGAACAAGCCGAAGTAGACGTTACCTTTACCAACCGTACAACCTCTACCACGCTAAAAATGCCGGCATTCTGGAATGGCGGAGAAGAATGGAAAGTACGCTTTGCCCCCACGGAATGCGGCATTTGGGATTATACCGTTTCTACAAAAGGTACAGATCTCGGCCTTGCAGGAAAAACCGGTACGTTGGCCTGCAATTCCTACAAAGGTGATTTGGAAATTTATAAGCGCGGCTTTTTGAAAACCGAAAAAGATACACGCTACTTTTTATACAACGACGGTACCCCGTTCTTCTATTTGGGCGATACACACTGGACGATGCTGACCGAAGAATTTGACAGTGCCGGTCCCAATGCAGACGGAATCGATACGGATTCCCACTTTAAATATATTGTGGATAAACGGGTAGAGCAAAAATTTACCGTATATCAAAGTGAACCCATCGGCGCCGGATTTGACGCTACGAATGGTATCACCCGTGCGGATATCAAGGGCTTTGAGCGGTGCGATGAATACTTTCAATACATTGCAGATAAAGGGCTCGTCCATGCCAATGCACAATTGATTTTCCCCGGAAGTATAACCCAAAACTTCTTTGACGATGATTATCTATACCACGCAACAAGATATTGGGTTGCCCGTTATGCAGCATACCCTGTCCTGTGGACCCTGGGGCAGGAGGTTGATGATGCCCCGAATTTCAGTACATTAGGTGACATTTATCCCATCTATCAAAAAATGTGCAAAATCATCTATGAATTGGATCCCTACAAGCACCCGATCACTGCGCATCAAATGAACGCCGCCACAATCGGTGCCGTAGGCAACACACCTGTCCGCGGTGTTGACGGTGGGTACGGAAACTATGATCCCTCCAAAACGCAAATTACCGGTACAACAAAGCGTTCTGTTTTCTTTGGTATGGAAGAACATACCTGGTGGGGTGCGCAATGGCGTCCTACTGTAGATCAGCAGTATAATTTTGAAATTCCCAAAAATTATTGGGATTTCGGTGAGGGCAAAGTTACAATCAACTATGAATCTCGCTATGATCATCTCTATACCAAAAACTTTGGCGCCCGCGTCAGCGGCTGGATCTCCTATCTTTCCGGTATGTACGGCTACGGTTACGGCGGTGCTGACATGTGGTATTATAAGACCACTTACACCATGAATGAACCGGCTTACGATGGCATCGATAACGTCACGGTAGAAGATAAAAAAACCACCTGGGGACAGATGATGAAAATGCCCATCGGCGATCAAATGACTTATTTGCGAAATTTCTTTACAAACCTCAGCTGGTGGAAACTGATTCCCGAATTTGACAATAATGAATATTTTATCAAGAGCGAAGCAAAATCAGGATATTACGCCGCGGCACATGATGAAAACAATACCTATGTCGTATATCTGTATAATAAAACTACCGATTCTGCCGGTCTTTTAGGTAAAATGGATACCTCTGCTACCTATACGGCAAAATGGTTTGATCCCCGTACGGGCGAATATACTACAATAAGTGATAAGATTACCGCAGCAGACGGTACTTATGATATCCCGCAAAAACCTGTCGCCGATGACATGGTCCTGCTGGTAACAAAAAACTAAAAAAATATCGGGCTAATGCCCGATATTTTTCTTTCTATAAGATCCGTGCAGTTACTTCTGCTTTAAACGCATCAATAAGTTCTTGAATAAAAGCCTCAACAGAAAGCGTATCGTCTTTAATCAGTTGCGTCATATCCAAAGCAATAGAAGCGCACGCGTATTCATCGCAGGAATGACTCTGCGCAAAAGTAGCATTTGCCCGCTGCCTTCCTGCAAATGCCGCGTCATACTGCTTTCCGCCGGCAATTTGGCTCTTAAATACTCCCAGCAAGTTTTTTGCCAAATCCATATATCGCCCTGTATCCAACAGGATCTTTCGGTGGTCCGGCAGCCAATCCAGTGAACGCCATACCTCACAGCCGATCAATTGCGCGGGTCTCTCTTCCGGTGAAAGACTTCGGATTGCCTCTACTGTCCGCCGCATAACTGCAACATGCGTATCATGCCGATCTGCCGGATTATGAGTATAAATGACTTCCGGGCGGCACTGGCGGATCAATGCAGCCAAGGTATCCCGCGAAGCCATATCCTCCCGCTGTTTAATCTGTGCCGAAGAATAGCCCAGCATTGCCAATACATTATAATTCCCCAGCTTTGCCGCTTCCTTTTGCTCCTGTGCGCGCAATGCTATCATTTCACTGTCGGTTACATGGGCATACTCTCCCGTCCGTGGACTGGACGCACCGTCCGTCACCACAACTCCTGTAAAATAACTTCCCTCAGTTTCTCTGCACCGGCCTATTACGGCCAAAGACGTCAATTCAATATCATCCTGATGTGCGGCAACGGTCATATGCGTAGTCCGTGCAAGTGCCTTCTCTTCCTCCGTACCATCCGGAATATACAATATCATAGAACCATCTCCTTTATAATGGTTTATTATAATCCAATACTTTGTTCTTGACAATAATAAAAATTAAGATAAGATAAAATAGACATTTAAAAGAAGGAGTATGCTAATGGACACTGCTATTACGTTTGAAGATCACAGTGAACAAATGCGAAAACTTCCCATCATTTTTCACAGAAATACCCAATGCAGTTCTAAACAAATCAGATATATCAACTGGCATGAAAATATTGAAATTCTGCGTATTACGCAAGGCGAAGGCTCTGTTGTTTGCGGTAAAAAGCTCTTAGACGTAACAGCAAATGATCTTTTTGTTATCAATGCCAATACCGTACATGCCATTATCAGCGGCAGTTTCCTGCAATATGACTGTATGATCGTCGACCGCAGCTTTGCTTTCTATAACGGAATGGATACCAGCAAGCTGCTCTTTCAAAACTGTATTCAAGATTCCGTGCTTTTAACCCTTTTTGATCATATCTGTGATGTTATCACAATTCAACACCAACCGCTGCTGCTGGATGTAAACGCTGCTTTGCTTCCGTTTTTATGTATGCTTTATCATAAATATGCAAAAATGCTTCCCGGTGAAACAGACGTGCAGAAAAAAAGCGATCCGATCCAAATAGCCCTGCTTTTTATCAAGGAGAACCTGAGCAAGCATTTGACTCTTGAAACCATATCCGAGGCCGCCGGAATCAGTAAATATCATTTTGCACGTAAATTTAAAAGTATTACAGGTTGTTCTCCGATGGAATATGTAAATCTCCAGCGATGTGAGCTTGCCAAGATTCTGCTTGCGGAAAAAAGTTATACGATAAAACAAATTGCGCAGCTTACCGGGTTTGAAAATCCCTCTTATTTTTCAAAGGTATTCGTTGAAACCACAGGAGTCCTTCCGTCAAAATATAAATGATTACCGAGCACACTATAAAACAAGGCATACGAAAAAATCCGTATGCCTTATTGTTATTCCATTTTACACAAAGAAGATTTTTCTCTCTCTATCAATTTTGCTGTATATCTGCATTCTTTACTTCTTCAGCTTCTGATCCGTTAAACTGATTTTGATCTGTATTTATAACCTGATTATCCGGTTGAAGCTGTCCCATATCAGGATCTGCCGGATTTACCGCAGAAGCCTGCTGCGCCGCAGCCGCAAGAAGCGCTTGCTCTGCCGCTGAATATTGTCTGCCGTAACGTACCCCCTGAATCAAATAAACCAAAACAAAAACGTGGAACGCGATATCAATAATAAACTCTGCAAAAGCAGCACTAATAAACGCAAAATAAAGAAGAAAAACAGTATCCAAACTAAAAAGTACCAAAGCCGCAATCATCCATCCATAGCTTTTTTTAGAAAAAAGATAGCAAAGCAAATATACAACTAAAATAAGCAATGCCGCAATAACAGCAATAGCCCCTATAGTAACATAATTAATCGCTAAAACATAAGGTATCGTTGCCGAAAAAAGGAAATAGCTATCCGTTCCGGCAAACAACAATATAATATTAACAAGTGTAAACGCAAGGGCCAGCAACAAATTCACTCTTGCTGCTCTATATTGTGAAACAATATATCCCGGACTGTTTTTATCAATTTTTTGTTTGTTTGCAATTCCCATAAAGAACCTCCACCACTTTATTTTTTTAAATTAACGCATATCAGTCAATGTTCCTACTGATATACGTTCAAAACATATTAGAATCCCCATAAATAAGCCGCTCGCCAAAAGAATCTTATAAAAAATTTCATATTATTATAACATTTTCTCCATTCACTGTCAAGATAAATAAAATTTTTCCTTACAGATTTTCTATTTTAAAATTGCTATATCCAGTACTGATCTCTTTTTGTATTGTATATACAACTTTTTATAAGTTCAGCAATATTTTTTGTTTTAACTTTAATTTTCTCTTAAATAATCGGATATAAAGCAATATTTTTTTATATTATAGCAAGATAATATATTGTTTTTTTAAGCAAGATGCTTTATAATATGCTTGTAAAAAAGCCAAATGATGCGGTGAAAAATCATCACCGTAAATATAGTTAGATAAGGAGCTTTTCTATGTATCCATTTCCTATCGGCGTTATATTGGAGTCTTTTCGTATTCCCACAGAGGATGCCCTTCAGGCTGCTGCTGAACTGGGTGCAAACGGAATTCAAATGTACGCTACTGACGGTCCCCATGCACCTGAAAATCTTTCCGTTAAAGACCGCAAAGAGCTTTTAAAAAAAGTAAAAGATCACGGCATGGTATTTTCCGCCCTCTGCGGAGATTTGGGAATGGGCTTCGGCAACGCGGAACGCAACCCGGACCTGATCGAAAAATCCAAGCGCATCATGGATCTTGCCAAAGATCTGGAAACCGATATCGTTACCACGCACATCGGCGTAATTCCTGCGGATAAAAAGCATCCTCGTTATGCCGTTATGCAGGAAGCCTGCTTTGCTCTTTCCGAATATGCTGCCAGTATCGGTTCTTATTTTGCGGTAGAAACTGGCCCCGAACGTGCCATTGTGCTGAAGGAGTTTTTAGATACGCTTGCCTCCGGCGGCGTACGGGTAAACCTTGATCCGGCAAATCTTGTAATGGTAACCGGCGACGATCCTGTAAACGCAGTATACATTTTAAAGGATTACATCGTACATACGCATGCAAAAGACGGCATCAAGCTGCTCGACGGCGATCCTGAATATCTATACAAGGCAGTACATCCTGTGCCTGAAGAATACAACGGCAAACGTTTTTATCAGGAAACCCCTTTAGGGGAAGGAAATGTTCCCTTTTTAGCTTATATGCAGGCTTTAGAGGCTATAGGATACCGAGGATTCCTAACGATTGAACGGGAAACCGGAGACCAACCTCAAAAAGATATTCAAACCGCTTTTGATTTTTTAAAAAAATTGGAGGGAAAATAACATGAGTCACGAACCTACCCAACAGGAATTTAAAGAAACCGCCGTATATACAGGCAAAAAACTGCGCATAGGTCTTGTCGGCGCGGGGAATATTTCCAACGCCCATTTGGAAGCCTATAAAAACGTTCCTGAGGCAGAAATCGTTGCCGCCTGTGATATTGATGAAGAGCGCTTAAAACTGACGGCTGATGCCTATGGTATAAAAAAAACGTACGCCAGTATTGAAGAAATGATTCAAAATGAAAAACTGGATGCCGCCGACATTTGCGTATGGAACTGCAACCATGCCGAATGTACTATCTACGCCCTGGAACATGGCCTGCATGTACTGTGTGAGAAACCCATGGCTTACAATGCACAGCAAGCAGTAGAAATGAAGCAAGCAGCAGAGAAAGCAGGAAAGCTTTTAATGATTGGTTTTGTTCTGCGCTTTTCAGAAGAAACCGAATTGGCTCTTGACTTTGCAAAAAATATGGGAGATATCTATTATTCCAAAGCCGTATATCTGCGCCGCCATGGCGCGCCCGGCGGTTGGTTCTGTGATAAAGCCCGCTCCGGCGGTGGTCCGGTTATTGACTTAGGCGTACACGTAATCGACCAAACACGCTTGATTATGGGGCGGCCCAAACCGGTATCCGTCTATGCGATGACTTCGAATAAGCTGGGATTCCGTCCCGAACTCAAAAATAAAGTTGGTTGGTCCCCACGCAAAAGTAAATTTGATACTGATATCTGCGACGTAGAGGATTTCGGCACCGCCTTGATCCGTTATGACAACGGCGCCGTTACCCTGTTGGAAACCAGTTATTCCCTCAACGGAGAAAATGAAAGCCGCAAGGAGCTTTACGGTACAAAAGGCGGTTTGATTTTAGGCGATTCGCCTAAGTTTTATACCGTGATAAACGACCGTTTGGCCGATATTGCACCGGTACTTTCCGGCAATCAGTCCTCCGATATGTTTACGAATGAAATGCGCCATTTTGTAGACTGCGCTTTAAACGGAACTCCCTGCCGCGCATCCGCAGAAGACGGTATCTGGGTCATGAAAATCCTTGACGCGATCTATGAATCCGCAGCTACCGGTCATGAGGTGATTTTATGAAAATAGGCGTCTCCTCCTACAGCTTTACTTCGCTTTTAAAAAAGCAGCTTCATACACAATTTTCTATTATTCAATTGGCCGCTTCTTTAGGCTTTGACGGCATCGAATTTACTGATCTGATGCCTCCGGAAAAAATGCCTGAACAGGAGTATGCTCTTCTTTTAAAAGAAGAAGCCCAACGCTGCGGACTTACGATCATTTCTCATACGGTAGGTGCCAATCTTTTAAGCACCGATGCCGAAGCCGAAGTGGAACGTCTTTGCCGAAAAGTCGACATCGCACAGCTTTTGGGCGCACCGCTGCTGCGCCATGACGCTTATTTTTCCTTTCCTGAAAACGCACCGGCAGAAGCTGACTTTACCTATTATCTGCCCCGAATTATAAAAATGTTCCGGCAAGTTACCGAATATGCGCAAACAAAAGGAATTAAGACCTGCACTGAAAATCACGGTTTAATCTGTCAGGATCCGGAACGTGTAGAAGCCATTATTAAAGGGGTAGACAACCCCAATTTCGGCTGGCTGGTAGATATCGGCAACTTTCTCTGCGCCGACTGCGCTCCCCTACCCTCGGTAAAGACAGCTGCCCCCTATGCATTCCATGTACATGCCAAAGATTTTTATCTTTGGGATACCGTGCAGGAAGGAACGTTTCCCTCCCGCGGCGGAAAATATTTAAAGGGAGCCACATTAGGCGAGGGAATCGTTCCGGTTAAGGATTGCCTGCAGACCCTTTTCTCTGCTGGATATAACGGTTTTGTATCGGTAGAATTTGAAGGCAGCGAGCCGGTTATCCCGGCGCTGGAAAAAAGCGTAAAATTATTAAGGACTATCAACTTATGACTATTATTCATACAGCCAATAAAGAAGAAATGAGCCGCGTTGCCGCAGATATTCTTGCCGCACAGATCACAAAAAAACCAGAAAGCGTCCTTGGACTTGCCACCGGCGGTACACCGCTTGATGTGTATAAAATCCTTTCCTCCATGTATGCAGCAGGTAAACTGGATTTTTCCGCTGTAAAAACAGTCAATTTAGATGAATATGTAGGTCTCAGTGCAGAAAACAGTAACAGCTACCGTTTTTACATGCAAAAAAACCTCTTCGATCACATTAATATTCATCCGGAAAATACGCATATTCCTAATGGCGCCGCTGAGAATATGCAGGCTGAATGCACGGCATATGACCGGCTGATCGAAACGTTAGGTCCCCCGGACATCCAGCTGTTAGGCATCGGTCTAAACGGTCATATCGGCTTTTGTGAACCCTGCGAGGAGTTTTTCACCTCTACCTCCGTCATTCAGCTTTCAAACTCCACTATTCAGGCCAATTCCATTTATTACAATGATATTTCACTGGTTCCCCGCCAGGCGATAACCATCAGTGTAAAGCAAATCATGGCGGCCAAACACCTCCTGTTGATTGCCGAAGGCCGTGAAAAACGTGAAATTCTGCACAGAGCACTTTATGGCACGATAACGGCAAAGGTACCTGCCAGCCTGCTTCAACTGCACCAAAATGTTACCATTGTAGAAGCTACAGGTCTATGTTCATAATTCTAAAAAAATAAACGCCCTGCCAAGGGATGTGATGCCGCAACGAAGGTTTGGAAAACAAGTAGGAAAGACAATCCGTACGGTATAGAAAAATCTAAAACGGAAATTTGAAAGGGACTGCAACACCAACTTGCTGACAAGCGGAAACCTGAACAGCTATCTTGCTGCTATGGATAAGCAGGCGGAAAATTTGTTTTTTTAGATAGTCGATGGCGGAGCAGAAAGGCATGACGCGATTATCCACGGAAATGGGTCAGAAAAATGAAGCCATTATATAACAGCAAAGCAATAGAAAAACTGCGAAAATGAGCTTATAATACGTTCAAATATAAAACCGAGGGGCAAGGCATAACACCTTGCCCCTCAAAGTTCATGCGCTGAAAGCAGCTTAAAATCAGACTTTTTCCGCCTTTAATTTTCTATGCATAAGAGCGGAAAAATGGCACAGCGAAAATCCCCTCCGTAATGTTTCAAAATACTTATCTTTTCCCAAAGTGATGTTTTCTGCGGTAAATTGCAGTCACGGTCAAACCAGTGCCGGAAGCCAGCACCATAACAATCCACAGCGCGATATTGGTATTGTCCCCGGTCTCCGAAGACTGTGTATCATCATCGGTGACGGGAGCCGCATTGATCGTAAACCCCGTTGCGGCTGTACCTGTATCAGAAACAATGGCAAGCGTGTGTTTTCCAACCGAAAGCGTCTCCAGATAGGAAGTCTTTAAGGTAACAACGGTGCTGCCTTCTTTGACCTCATAATTGGAAGCGGCAAGGTCTTTGCCGTCCACCTGTATTTTTACAAAATCCGCAAAGGCCGCATTGGACGTAAAGGAAAGCCCGGCTTTTGCGCCTTTCTGCCAAGTGCCTCCAGCGCCGGTAATGATAGCCGGCTGAAAACCGCTGTCAATCGCCTCGCAGACAGAGCATTTTCCGTCCACATAGCTGTGGCCTTTTTCCAGCACTACCGTATCGAAAAGGGAGGTTTCCACCTTGCCCTCAGCGTCGCTGAAATGCTTACCGCAAATACCGCACGTCCAGTATTCTTTGTTTCCATCTTCCGTGCAGGTGGCAGCGTTCTCCGGGGTATGGGTCATATTGCCATGCTTCACCGTCACAAAACAGGTGACCTCATATCCGCCATCCGCCGTTTTGACCGTAATGGCAGCCGTGCCTGCGCTGTGGGCGGTAACTTTGCCGTTTTCCACCGTGGCAACGCTTGTATTATTGCTTTCCCATGTCACAGTTTTGTTGGTGGCGTTGTCCGGCGTTACTGTGGCGTTGAGAGTATCGCTGCCGCCCTCGGTCAGGGTCAAGCTGGTTTTATCCAACGATACGCCGGTAACGGAAATAACAGTCGGTTCATCAATCGTCAAGGCAAACGCCTGGCTGTCGGAACCGTAGTCGTTGGCGGCTGTCACTGTGAACGTGCTGATCCCTTCTGCAGTAGGTGTGCCGGTAATTGCGCCGGTACTTCCGTCCAAGCGCAAGCCGGCCGGCAGTTTTCCGCTGGTAATGCTCCATCTGATCGGCATGGTGCCATCTGCTGCAAGAGTTGTACTGTACTCTGCGTTTGCGGTGCCGCTTGGCAAATTCGTAGTCGTAATGGTCGGGGTATACTTCACGCTCTCGCCCAAGCTGGTCTTTATGCTGTGGTCCACCGTTCCGCCGTCCACAATCACATTGTGACCGCCTGTATCCAGGCTTGCGCCATCATCCAGCGCCAGGCTCTCGCCCGTACCGATGTTCAAATCCTTCTGCAAGGTCACATCGCCGTACACGGTACCCGCGTTGCCGTTAAAGACAATACCGCCTGAAGAATTATTATCTGCTCCAATCTGGATATTAGCACTGGAGTTGTTACTGATCCCGCCATTTGTCCGCACAATGGTGTTTCCGCTGACAGTCAGACTGGGCGTTCCGGAGCCAGAATCGCTGTCACCAAAGATATATCGGATCCCTGCACCATAGTCGCTCTTGCCAGTTGCGGTCAGACTGCCGCCATCCACTTCCAGCTTGGCAGTGTGGCCTTCGTTGTTCCCGTTGCCGGCCTGCACCAAGACACCATCGCCACTGGAACTGGTCACTATTGCTTCGACCTTTGCGTTCTGGATGGTCAGAGCGGCATTGCCGCTGTTGCTCTGAACTCGGATTCCTTCACTGGCATTCAGACTGCCGCCTCCCGTGATAGTCAGGCTGGCCGTGCCGGTAGAAGAATAAACATAAATCCCTGTGGATGCGCTCACAGTGTTTGAATTTTCTAATTGGATGGTCAACTCCGCATTCCCGTTCTGATTGAACACGCCAATGGCTGCTCCGTTAATAGGGTTTGTACCGTCATTTATCTGCCTAGTAATGTAGGCTTCTTTCAGTGTCAGGGTGCTGCCGTCCCACTTGATGTTCCAGTTGTTTTCATTTGCGCCCGCTGTTGAGACAGAGCCGTCATCGCCCGTCGTGGCGTAGGCAAGTGCGTCCGTACTACCAGTGAGCGCCACGCCGCCCACATAGACAGTATCCCCATCCGCCGCTAGCGCCGTGGCAGGCAGCAGGCACAGGGCCAGGACCATGCACAGGCTTAAAATTTGCTTTTTCATCTCGCTTCCTCCTCGTGTGCTCCGGAGCTTGCCGGATTTCCCGTGCCGGAGCGCATTTTCTCGTTATGGCACACACCCAAAAGGGAACCGGGAGTATGCCGGAAATAACAGCAGGTGCTGCATTCCACGCTCGTTGGTTCGCTGTCCACCATCTCGGCATAGGCACAGGCGTCATCGAAGGTGAAAAGGATTGGCCGCCCCTCCGGGGTGCGGACAGGGTTGTCGATAACCTCTCTGTAATCCTCCAGATATTTTTGAGAGCGTTCATCATATTTTAGGGGGAGTTCAATTACCGTCCCCTCAATTTCAAACTGTACCGTTTTATCCATTCCTCAGCCTCCCATCGGCTGTCCCTAGCGGCAGAGCGCCGCTCCGGCAAGAAAGGCGGCGGTGATCAACACACCGGCAGCCAGCTGCTGGCGTTTTTGTTTTTCTTTTGCGCGGACTTGCTCTTTCACTACCGCAACGCGGGCCTCATGTGTCATAAGCGTTTCCTCCTGCTTTCCCATTGGTAGTTTCCGTTGGTTCCCGCTGCTGTGCGCCCATAAACGCCCGCAGCGAAGTACGGATGGCACCAAGCTGTAATTTCAAATAGTCCTCGTCCTCGAACAGCGCATAGTGAACGCAGGCCCGTACAAAAACATAGATCATGCCCTGAATATAATCCACGGGCATTCCCAGTTTCCCGGAAAGCAGCACGGCGTATTGATGATAGCGAACATTCACGCCTTGGAAAAACTCCTTGCCATATTGCCGATACCTGGGGCTTGCATACACCTGATACATAAAGCGGTATTTCGCTCCGTGAAGCTGAGCAGTAAGATAAGGCATTTCCCGCAGAAACCGCTCGATGTCCGCAAAGCTCGTGGGAGCTTTCGCCATAAAATCGTTCTCCACTTTTGCCATGCAGTGGGCGTTGGCCTCTATGATGATGTTTTCCTTGCTGCCGAAGTAGTAGACCAGCGCCGCGTTTGTCACGCCACAGGCTTCGGATAACATCAGCAGCGTCGTATTTTCCAGCCCATTTTTGCAAAATACATCAAAGCAGATTTCCAAAAATTCGGTTCCCCGTTCCTGATTCCGATTTTGTTTGATAGTATCACCTCCATAATAACTAACCGGGCAATTAGTTCTGCGTGTTAAAAAAAGCGGCTTTGCTCTTGACAGGAAAAAAGGGCGGGGCTATACTGTACTACCAGCATTGACCTCTTTTGCGCGGTTATAATCAATACCTCATTCTGTGGATATTATTACAGGTTTATTATATCATGCCAGTGATCTGAATTCAAGACTCTTCTCATCGACATTCCAAAAATCTATTTGTGAAATTTGCGGAATGGAAACATCCCCCATAAAACACAGGAACGGAGATGATGTTTTGAAGAAAGAAAACAATAAAAAAATGAGAATAAAAGTATGCCGAAGAGGAAAACGAAAAATTGAAGCACTGTGCAGCAGCCTGCGAGCTGATCCAATCGGGATTTTTCAATTTACTGCATATGGCACCAATGTTTTCATAGACAGATCTGCTTCCGGCACACAGCAAACCAATAATATATCGGCACTTTCAATCATCCACTGATTTAAGCGAGTTCCTCTCCCCTATTTTCCATAGTATCAGCATACTCCACCCTCTTATAAGTAAAATCTTTTTTCGTCATATTCTACCCTCTGTAAGGCAAAACAAGCATATACTCCAAATTTGCATCATAAAATGGAACCGTTCAACTGTTTCCGATACTGAAAAATTAGAATCCTTACCGACCGTTCCCAAACATTTGATTGCTGCGCAGATGCGAAATCATGAATCAATCCTTCCAGTTTTTCTGCTTTTTTTCTGATTCCCCTAATATTTTGCCGACAAACGCTACACTTACTCTTTTCATAATATCCCCTTAAACCAATACAAAACTTAATTATTGTAATAGCAAGACATTTAACGCTATACATTGATAAAAATGGGATATTATTAGCAATGGTTTTTTAGTGTGTATGGCATATAATATCTTGTACAATAAAAGAGGAAAGGATTGTGTTGCAATTTATGTATACAGAAATATCAGAAAATTTCTTTGCGCAAAGACTTTCTGCCCTTCGATTGCAAAAGGGCGTATCCGCAAGAGAAATGAGCCTTGCTTTAGGACAAAACGAAAGTTATATTAATCGTATTGAAAACTTAAAAAGCTATCCTTCCATGCAGCTGTTCTTTTATATCTGTGAATACCTGGATATTATGCCCGATGAATTTTTTAATGCCGATCTGAAATATCCGCAGCAATTGAACAGTATTATAGAAGATTTGCAAAAACTCGATGCCGAGCAGTTAAATAATATCCACGCCATTATTAAAGAGCTGGTAAAATATAAATGACGGTAAAAATACCGTCATTTATTTTTTATAGGACTTTTGCGGGTGCTTTTTGTTTTCTTTTTAGCAAAAGAAACATGATGGCGCCTGAAAACAACAGAACACTGATCCACTGTGAGGTGGAAAGCCCGCATAAAAACCCCCGATATTCGTCCCCTCTTAAAAATTCCAGTCCAAAACGAATGATAGAATACAACAGTAAATATACTGCAAACAATTTTCCCTTCCCATACTGTTTTTGAAGCAAATACAGCAAGAAAAAAAACAGACAGCCATTTAACACGGCCTCTAATAATTGTACGGGAAAACGGGCAATACCGTTTGCACTCTCCACAACGGCTACATGATACACAATGCCGCTTTCAAAGGGAATTCCATAGCAGCATCCGCTTAAAAAGCATCCGATACGCCCAAAGAAATGAAAAAGAGGCACTGTTGATGCCATAATATCCGCATAAAGTGCTGCCGGCAGTTTTTTTATTTTTATATAAAGAAGCCCTGTCAGCATTCCCCCAAGTAAGCCCCCATAAAATACACTTCCACCAAACAATATAAAAAATGTATAAAAGAATTTTCCAACCGAGTCAGCGGAAGCCAACAATCCCCAATAGGGTATCTGTGTAATACCATACAAAAAATGGCCGCCCAAAAATACGCCCCCGGCAACACAAAGCAGGAAGAGGATCATTTCGTTATCGTCTCCCTGTTTCTTTTTGATCATACGGCAGGCGTAAAGTCCCGCAGCCAAAATACCAATGATCGCTACGATCTGATAGGCGCTGAATTCTTTTCCGAAAATACTAAAATTCTGAATCATATTCAAAAAAATAAAATACGCAATATAAAATTGCGCATTTTACACATTCATTAATTAGCCATTATGCAAATGCACCAAGCCCTGCCAGCAAACTGCCTGCACAAATAACACAAATAACACCAAGAGCGCCGATGCAGGTTCCGATAATTCCTAATACAAGACCGGCAGTTGCCATACCATTTGCCTGAATTTTACGCGCTTTTACACCGAACACAATACCTAAAATAGCCAAAACAAATGTAAAATACTGAACGACCGGGATATAGGATCCAATAATACCCAGGATACCGCAAACAAGCGCGGCAATCGCTAAGCCTTTATTATCCGGCGCACCGTTCATATTGTTGTTCTGCTGGGGCGGCTGGTTAAAATTCTGATTTTCCATGACTGAATTCCTCCTACACAAATTATTTATGATACCTTTATCATTTTACTTTATTATCACATATTTGTCAACAATTTATCATAAAAATATTGTTTGTTTTACACGGAATCATCATGATGAATTTGGGCCTCAGCAATACAAAAATGCTCTTTTCAAACGCATCCAAAATCCTATGCTCTAAAAAAGCACATAAGGCGAACGATGCAAAAGAGGATAACATTCTACTTAAAAAGAATATAATGAAGCACCGCGCTAACAAAAACAACGATTAAACTAACAGACAAAATAACCCCGCTTTGCAGCAGCATCGCCAGCATAATGCCAAACAAGCCTGCAATAATAATCGTATTTACAATAATAATAGCAACCGACGGCACATTTCTTTTGGGTTTCTTCAATAAACGCAGCCGCTGCTGCCTTGCCTGCTCCTCCAATTCTTCTTCGGTCAATATTTCATTTTCTTCTTTTGTTTCATCAACAATAATGACCTTTTTATTATCCATATTACGATTCTCCTAACAGCGTTTGGATTCTGCTATATATTTTTCGATGGGTTTCTTCCTTGCTGCTTTCCACATTCATCACACAAATACGTTCCGGATATCTCCGGGCCGCTTCCTCAAAACCGTTTTGTACCCGCTGAAAGAACTGATCTCCCGCCTGCTCCATCCGATCATTGCTCTCTCTTCCTCCTTTACGGCGAAACGCCTCCTTAGGCGAAAGCGACAACAGCAGCGTAATATCAGGATATCGTCCGTTGACAGCAAAAGCATTTAAAGATTCTACCATCGAAGTCTCTATCCCGCGACCATGCGCTTGATATGCATACGTGGAATCAATAAAACGGTCAAGAATAACGATTGTTCCCTTAGCCAACGCCGGCAGAATGATCTGCTGCATATGCTGCGCTCTGGCCGCTTCATACAAAAGCAGCTCGCACACCGGAGAAAGCTCCCGATTTTCCGCATCCAACAAAATCTCCCTGATCTTTTCCCCGATTCTGCAGCCTCCCGGTTCCCGGGAAACCAAAACACCCCTACCTTCTTTTTTCAGTTTTTCAGCCAAAAGGCGGATCTGTGTGCTTTTACCGCAGCCATCAGTCCCTTCAAAAGAAATAAGAAACCCTTTCATCATTCAAACTCCGTACATCATAATTCTATGATTATTGTACCCGTTTTTTTATTTTTTTGCAACATGATAATATTTCGCTTGCGTAAATCGGCATTTTTGTATACAATAGTTATGGTAATGCGTCTGTAGCTCAGTGGATAGAGCACCAGACTCCGACTCTGGGTGTCGTAGGTTCAACTCCTATCAGGCGCACCACGCCGGAGCAAGCTTTTATATCGCTTGCTCCAATTTTTTAGTATATTACACCCGCTCTTTTGGAATGCTAAATATTTTTCCTTGACAATCCAGTCTGCCGCTGATAGAACTTAAGAATATTCTAAAATGGCAACCGTTAAAAGAAAGAGGATCGTTTTCGGCATGGATTTGAAGAAAAAAACAGCAATTCGCCCTTTAAAAGCACTCTCCATTCTATTCATAGCTTTCTTTTCCTTATTTCTTTCCTTTGGTACAGAACTATATCTCGTTTTTACAAACAGGCGTACAAGCGTTAACGACTATGCCAGTTTTATTGACCTTATCCATTATTTCAGTATCAAACACCTCTGCATTCTTTTCTGTTTTTTCACTTTGCTGTCCCTTATAATTTATATGTTTAGTCGGCAAATCAGTACAATTTCTTACCGATTCCGCTGGCTGATTGGGCTTTTCCTAATAGGTATAGCGGTGATCTTTGAAATCAGCGGCTCTTCAATCGGTATCTGGCAAGAGCACTTTACCGATCCCTCCCTTGTTTCCGACGGCGTCCTTTTAGGTGTAAACCGTGGGGTCCGTTCAGATGAATGGGCCGTACATACGCCTTTAACCTTTGCACAGTATTACTCTGATTTTTCCGTTTTCAATAATGTTCTGCGCAATGGCAGCAGTACTGATATGTACATGGTATACGGACAGCCTGTTATGGATTGGTCCATAATTTTCAGACCTTTTCAAATTGGATATCTGTTTTTAAGCCCAGCACGCGGTTTATCTTTTTACTGGACCGGCAAATTGGTAATGCTTTTTTTAATTTCTTTCGAGTTTGGTATGCTCATTACAAAAAAAAGCAAGCCCCTCGCCTTCACCTATGCTGTTATGATGCTTTTTGCACCAGTCGTACAATGGTGGTTTGGCACAGTATTTTTTCCGGAGATCCTCATTTACGGCCAAAGTATAGTATTGCTTGTATCGCTTTATATGCAAACAAAGCAATATAAAATCCGTATTCTTTGCGGACTCGGTTTTATACTCTGCGGCGGTGCATATTTATTGGTTATATATCCAGCATGGCAAATTCCCTTTTTCTACATTTTTGCCGCTTTAGCAGTTTGGGTTATCATAACAAAATACAAAGATTGTACTTTTTGCCTAAAAAAAGACCTCCCGATCCTCTTCGGCAGCGTCATTCTGCTTGGAGCTGCAATTTCAGTGATACTATTCCGCTCATGGGAAACTGTTAAAGCGGTAATGAACAGTGTTTATCCCGGCAGCCGCATGGAAACAGGAGGTGCGGATTTAGAGGTTCTTTTCGGATATCCCGGAAATTTATTTCTTCCCTTTACCACTGCAAACCTTCCCAGCAATCAATCAGAAGTATCGCGTTTTTTTGATCTATTTCCTATAGGGATCATACTTTCGATACTGGTATTTTTTAAAGATAAAACCAAGGACAAGCTGCTTATGATACTTTGGATCGTTCAGCTTTTCTTAGGAACCTATATAATCTTAGGGTTTCCCGCGGCCTTATCCAAACTAACTCTACTCAGCAATTCACAGGCTCTGCGTGCTGTTATTACAATAGGCTTTATCAATATATTACTTTTGATCCGATCCCTTGCCGTTTCCCAAAAAAGCCTATCGTTCAAGATAGCAATTCCTTTAGCTGCTATTTTATCCGTTGCTGTCACATATTACAGTAAACGGTATCAATACGGCGATTATTTAAATACATTTTTTATAATAATAACAATATTGGTATTATTTATACTTTTTGCCGCTGCATTAACATATAAACGAAAGCACATGAATCGTATTTTCTGTATTTCGATCTGTTTTATTATGTTCGTATCCGGCGCTTTTGTAAATCCAATTCGAAAAGGTACAAAAGTTTTAGACGATAACCGTCTTGCACAGGCTGTACAGCAAATTCAAAAAGATAACGGAGGACTTTGGATCGCTGCCGATTCCAATCTGTTTATAGACGGAAATTTCCTTGCTATGAACGGGGCGCCCACGATCAACGCTACCAATACTTACCCTGATCTTGATCTCTGGAAAGAACTCGACCGCTCCGCTGAATTCGAAGACATATATAATCGCTATGCACATGTCTTGATTGATATAGTGTTAGACGAGCCTACTTATTTTACATTAGAGACCCCGGATTCTTTTAAAATTCATCTGAATATCAATGACTTGAACCTGCTCGGTGTCGATTATATTATGACCCCTACCGATCTTACTGCAATACAATCCGAAGAATGCAGTTTTACTCTTTTGTTTTTCGAGGACGGAATAACCAGAAAGATCTATAAAGTCAATTATGCAGAGTCCACAGAATAAACGCAAAAAATCACCTGTAAATTTTTTGCAAAACAAACAGCATGAAAACGGTTTGAAGCGTTACACAGTAAAATTCAAGCCGTTTTTTTATCCATAAATGCCTTGACAAAAGCATCAAAACAGTTATAATAGTTCATAGTTTGAACTATTTAAGGAGGTTTTCTTATGCAGATGGATGAAGCACTTCTCACAGCATGGCTGAAAGTCTCGGTGAATCTGCGCAATCATCGCCTGGTACATCACTTACCATATAACCAGGCATTTGTATGCCATTTTATTTACCAAGCGGAACAAAATGACACCTGCATTACGGCAACGCAGCTTTGTGAATATACTGGAATGCTGAAATCACATATTAATAAGATCCTAAATGATCTTACAGAAAAAAATTTAATAAAATTCCGTATTAATCCAACCGACCGACGAGAAAGATTTATTTTTTTTACTGAATCAGGAAAAAAAATCTACCTGGAAGAAAAAAAGAATTCTATGGCCATTGCTTCCTATGCTGCTAAGCAATTAGGCCAAGAAGACACACGCCAAGTCATCCGTCTGTTCGACAGAATTTCTGATATTTTCTGCAAAGGAGATTTTAAAAATGAGCGTTAGAATTCTCACCGACACCTCATCGGAAATCACACAGGAAGAGGCAAAAAAATACAAAATTGACGTTGTTCCCATGTATATCAATTTCAGCCATGATGTTTTAAAGGACGGCATCGATCTTTCCAAAGATATGTTTTATGAACGCATGCTAAAAGATACCCCCAAAACTTCTCAGCCTTCCCCTTCAGACTTTTTGCCATTTTTTAAAGATGCTGCCGAAAAAAATGATGACGTCGTAGCCGTATTGCTGTCCTCTGCTTTAAGCGGGACCTGCCAAAGTGCAGAGCTTGCTGCCGAAATGGCCGGATGCCGTTTGCATTTCATCGATTCCTCCACTGCCTCCTACGCGCAGAAAATTCTTCTATTTGAAGCAATCAAGCTGCGGGATCAGGGAAAAAACGCCGCGGAAATTGCAGAAGTTCTTACGACATTAAAAAAACGCGTAATCATATATGCTGCGCTTGATACACTGGAATATCTTTATAAAGGCGGGCGTTTAAATGTTTTGGAAGCCGGTCTCGGTACACTAGCCAATATAAAACCGATTATTACAATCAAAGAAGAGGGTACTGTCGGTGTAATCGGAAAATCTTTAGGCAAAAGCAAAGCCATAAAACAAATACAAAAAAAGGTACAGGATGCGGGGATTGACTTTTCCTATCCCGTTTACGCTGTATATTCCCATGATCTTTCCAACAGCCGCGATCTGATCGAAAAAGTGGGACTTAGCGACGTCATCTATGCCAATATAGGCCCCACCATCGGCACCCATATCGGTCCCGGCGCCTTTGGTTTAATGTTCGTAAAAAAATAAACAACTCCCCGCTGCAATACGCTATATTCCGGCGGGGAATCTTTTTTTCATGGCACAAGTTCTTATGTTTTTCTTTGCCTTTCCTCACTTTCAAAAAGCTTTAAATTTTCCTTTAATCGCACTTCATCAGAATACGCAATAGCTTTTCTGATGTTTTCAATCGCCTTATCGATATCTCCTATATGATAATAAGCAATAGAAAGTACATCATACGGGGTACCATCCCAAGAAGAGGCCTCTGTAATATACGTCCGCGGCCGCTCCTTGATGGTAAGCGCATATTCTATAAAATACGCTGCACCCAGCCAATTTTTACGCATATATTCAAAATATGCCGCATCCAGCCAGGGTTCCCGCAAATGTGGTGCCTCCCCGATTGCCAGCAAGAAGTACTTATAGGCCTCTGGAATATTCCCAAGCTTTACATAACATTTTGCAATATAACGCATCGATGCGCAGCGTTCGTCGCGCCATATTGCCTTGGGCATCTCCAAATGACGTTTCAGCATTTCTATTGCTTTTTGGTACTGTCCGGTATACATATATTCTCTGCCCAAATAATGTACATTCCTATCATTATCCGGCATTTCCTCCACAGCCAACTCCAGCAATGGAAGATATTGCGTTCTTGGCTTTGTATCATCCGCATGATGATCCAGCTGCACGCCTTCAACCGTTAAAATTCTTTCCGACGGTTTTTCAAAAGCAAGAACCTCATGAACGGGATTGACCCATTGATACCCTTTGCGCGCATGTGTTTTTTCAATCCAAAATACGATGCCCTCGCTGCCGTCTTCCTGAAAATTCCAAGTATAACGATAGCGCAGTCTATCGGCGCCTTTTTTCCACTGCAATTCCATTTTTTCACGCCAACCAGGGTGAAAGACCTCATCCAAATCCGTACACACGCAAATATCGGCATCTTCAGGCACTAAATCTAAAGAAGCATTTCTTGCTTTATCAAATCTCCAAGGTTCAATTTTTTGCACGCTTACCTGTACACCGTTTTCCTCAAGTATTTTTACGGTCTCATCCGTTGAACCGGTATCCAGCACAAAAATCTCATCTGCTTCCTTCATGCTTTGTGCCCATCTGGCTGCAAATTTTTCTTCATTCTTAGCAATTGCGTATACGCAAACTTTCAAATTTTCACACCTCCTAACTCTTATGTAAGAAAATCTCCGAAAAAGCGGAGATTTTCTATGCCTTTTAATGGGCAGAATCTATAAGAATTCCGCCGATTTCCTTTGCTTTTTAAATGGATCAGTTCAACCGCTTGACAACCAAACGTGCATTAACACCGTCACTTAATGTGAAATCCCCAGTATTCGAGGACGTAACGCTTAAATCCAGCACATCGCCGGCCGTCAAGTTTACAATAGAGCTTCCTCCAACATTTGTATCTGTATCCGCAGCAAGACTCTGTGTTACTGTGGCTTCGGTAAGCGCAGCACCGTTATTCCGTACCGCTACCGTTAAATCTGTAGCAACGGAGGATGACCCCGTAACACCGTAATTCAATTCATAAACGCCCGTTGTGCCGATTGTAACACTGTTAGCAGTACCATACGTGATATCTTCTGCCGGAAGTGTTAAATCAAGCGGAACTTGTGTCGGCGTTGCGGTAGTAAGGGATAACGCTTCCGTTGTATTGTCATACTTTCCGCCATAAGCGCTCAATCCTGTACCGGCAGGACCGGTAGGACCGGTAGGACCCGTGGGACCTGCTGCGCCCGTTGCACCAGCTGCACCGGTGGCTCCCGTTGGGCCGGTTGGACCCGTGGGGCCTGCTTCACCTGTGGCTCCCGTGGCACCTGTTGCACCTGTTGGGCCAGTTGGGCCGGTGGGACCAGTTGGGCCGGTCGGACCTGTTGCACCTGCGGCGCCCGTAGCTCCCGTTGGGCCGGTCGGACCTGTTGCACCTGTCGCTCCTGTAGCACCCGTAGCACCTGTTGGGCCGGTTGGACCAATCGGGCCTGCTGCA
>ENA-ORNQ01001089-ORNQ01001089.1-human-gut-metagenome-genome-assembly--contig:-NODE-1089-length-22745-cov-3.000000_pt1 | contig 22745 bp, 21 predicted proteins | sample MGYA00242116_ERZ509024 | MGnify/ENA primary metagenome ERZ509024 (study PRJEB26280, sample SAMEA2338697) | human gut metagenome | biome: human gut; feature: human-associated habitat; material: faeces...
GCCGACGCTGGCGGGTATGGAAAGCGCGTGCGAAGCGGCAATGAATCAGATCAAAGAAAAGCGCTACGACGAGCGACTGCGCAACGAAGGTCGGGAGAATGTCACAGCGTTTGGTATCGCTTTCTGCAAGAAGCGCTGCAGGGTAGTTTTCGAGAAGCTATAAAGGGTGTGCAAAGGGTGTGCAAACTGCACCCCCTGCATCCCCTTATTCTATTTCGTAACTTGTATCATTATATAGGTGGAGACACAGCTAAAAGCCTTGAAAACATTGAGTTTTCAGGGCTTTTTCTTTGTCTGTTTGCCCTGATTACCCTTTACAGCAGCATTGCATACCCTTTAACGGTGCAAGCGTAACGGGATTGAATTCAATGTCAGTACCCTTTAGGCATTGGGTATCGCCTTGATGAACGCCTGCATTCTGTCTGCACTGCCGGCATCCTGTTCTTCCTCTCCGTTTTTCAGGGGTTTTGCCCCTACCACAGCATGCACCTTCAGCCTGCGGCCGCTAAGCTCTTCAAGATGATCGGCAAGCACACCTTCATACTTGCGTACCAGTCCCTCCTTGGAAGCAGCCGCCTGCGGAATATAAATCGTAAATCCGTCGTTCTCGGCAGCCGCGCCGTCAAAGCCGCGTATCATCATATACAGCGGCAAATCAGAAGTCTTTACCCGCGCTAAAAGCATATTCCACAAGCCGTTGCTGTTCCTGTCCGCCGCCGCAGCCGGCCGAGGTGCAGGCGCAGCAGCCGCACTTGCCTTTTTCTCTTTCATCGGCTCATCTTTAGGGGCATTCGGCACCGAAGACGGTGTCTCCCACGGCGGAAGCTCCTCCTGAGATATCTCTTGGCGATCAGAAATCGTTTCGGGCGCGGTTAAACCGTTCACACAAAGCTGACTCACTTTTCTTTCAAGCTCTGCAAGCCTGTCCTCATAAGCCGAATAATCGCTCTCTGTACGAGGGGTACAAATTCTTATCATCGCCGTTTCCAGCTGTATTTCAGGCCGATTATGCTGCTTAATATCTGCCTCAAGAGCCGAAAGAATCTCTACTGCACGCAGCAGTCTCTCGCCGTTGGCCTGTTCGGTCTGTGTTTTCAAGCGTGCCTGCATCTCACGGGGAAGGGATACAAGCTCCTCGCTCTCCGGTGCATACATGCAAAGCAGAATATCCCGCATATGTTCCATGAGTTCGGCAATAAACACACTGATATCTTTCCCCTCGCCCTCAAGCTCCCGGCACTTTTCCAGCACTTTAGCAATATCCGAGACAAGGAGCGCATCGGCGAAATCAAAAATAAAACCGCGGTCGGAAATTCCCAGCACGCCCATGGCATCATCCAGCGTTACCCGGCTGCCGCAGTAGGAAAGGCAGACATCGGCCAAAGAAAGCGCGTCACGCATACCGCCGCCGGCGCTTTTGGCTATCAGCTCAACAGCCGCTGTCTCAAACTCGGCACCGCTCTCTTTCAGCACATATTCCAATCGCTGCGCAATCACTTTTGAAGAAATCAGTTTAAAATCAAACCGCTGGCACCGGCTCAGGATCGTAGCCGGCAGCTTATGAATTTCCGTAGTAGCCAGAATAAATACCGCATGCTTGGGCGGTTCTTCCAAGGTCTTCAGCAGCGCATTGAATGCACCGCCGGAGAGCATATGTACTTCGTCGATAATATACACCTTATACTTGCCCACCGCCGGGGCAAAAACCACTTTATCGCGGATATCACGAATATTGTCCACACCGTTGTTGCTGGCCGCATCGATTTCAATAATATCCATATTTTCATCTGCACCGGCAGCCAAGCAGGCTTCACATTTCCCGCAGGGTTCCCCTTCTTTGAGATTCTGGCAGTTTATCGCTCTGGCAAACAGTTTGGCCGTACTGGTCTTTCCCGTACCCCGGGGACCGGCAAACAAATAGGCATGGGCAATCCGTCCGCTTTCCAGCTGATTCAAAAGCGTACGAACGATAGGCTCCTGCCCCACAAGGTCTTCAAATCTCTGCGGCCGCCACCGGCGGTAAAGCGCAACGTATGCCATAAGCTTCTCCAATAAAAATCCATGATTTCCTTCTGTAATTTAACGGTATATATTATATAATAAAGCGGCGGAATAATCAAGAAAAAATGTCTTCCGCACGAATGCCCTGAAAAAGCCCGGCTTTAAACAGGGCCTTTCGCCAAAGAGCCGCAGAATAAGAATTTATTGCTATTTTTTATATTTTAAAACAAATTTTAACCCATATGATAAAAATATTGTTTATTTCCAGATAAAAGGCTCATTCTAATACTGTTTTTAAGAAAACGTCAGCTCTTTTTACACATCAAAATAAGTGCCGCTGAAAATATCATTTTGTTTTTCACATGCCGCAGCGGCAGAACGGAGAAAACCATGTCAAGCAGCATATACGGATACGTACGGGTATCCAGCACCGATCAAAACGAAGACCGCCAATTGATTGCTATGCAGGAAAAAAAGGTTCCCGGTGAAAACATTTTTGTCGATAAGCAATCCGGTAAAGATTTTGACCGCCCTAAGTATAAAGAATTAAAGCAAACCCTGAAAGCCGGCGATCTGCTGTATATCCTCAGTATTGACCGGCTGGGACGGAATTATGAAAATATCCAGAAGCAATGGCGTATTTTAACAAAAGAAATCGGTATTGATATTTGCGTAATCGATATGCCTTTGCTGGATACAAGAAACGGAAAAGATCTGATGGGTACCTTTATCGCCGACTTAGTTTTACAAATTCTTTCTTTCGTTGCCCAAAACGAACGAGAAAACATAAAAAAAAGACAGTCTGCCGGAATTGCCGCAGCTAAAGCAAGGGGGGTAAAATTCGGAAGGCCCAAAAAAGATCTGCCGCAAGATTTTTCCGAAATTCTCCGCGCCTGGGAGGAAAAGCAGCTTGCTTCTTCCGAGATTTTAAAGCAATACAACATCAGTGAATCCACATTTTACCGGAGGCTGCGGGAACACCGCTCATCGGAATAAAAAAGCAACTGTCAAAAGGTGTACCTTTTGACAGTTGCTTTTTTCAGCTGTTACTATAGCATAAAACTTTTAAAATTGCAAACGTTTTCTCACAAATAATCCCTTTTTTTATCTGCAGACCAACAAAAAAAGTTTTTGTATATTCTTGTCAAAAAGTACGCTTTTTGATAACAGAAAGGCAGGTAAAAATAAATGAAAAAAGGGTTTTTAAACGGATTATGTATATTTTTGACCGTTCTGATGCTCAGTTCTTTACTTTCAACGGTCAGCCACGCAAGCACGGAAGAAACCTTAAAACAGATTGTGACGCAGGGAACGGAAAAATCCGCAGAAAACGATGCGGTAAAAGTCAGTAAAACCATTGCTCCCGCTGATGAGGAAAATCTCTTTACAGTCACTTTAAAAGTGACGACTACTGAAACCTTGCATGAAATGAGCTTCTCTCCCGACGCAGCGGTTGTTCTGGTCATCGATATCTCCAACAGCATGAACGAATCTATGGGCCGTACCTCAAGAATCAACGCTGCCAAAGCCTCCGCCAATAGCTTTATTGAAAGCTTTGCCAAAGAGGCGCAGGCGGCCGGGACGGATACCGTCAGAAAAGTAGGGATCGTTACCTTTGGAAGCACATCCGCCACAATACAGGAGCTCACCGATATCAAAACGGGAAAGGACCAATTAAAATCGGCCGTAGCCCGCATCAGCACACCGCGGCAAAATTCCATGGGCGGTACAAATATTGAAGCAGGACTGACGCAGGCCTATACAATGCTGAATGTTTCCGGCATTGCCGCAAGCAATTGCTATATCCTGCTGCTTTCTGACGGAAAGCCTACGTATCATAACACGCAGAACGGATACTCCGACGGCGGATCCGGGAGCAGCACCGAACACGAAGATCACTACAATGTCTATAACGGCAGCAGCGGCATCGCTGACCGGATAACCAAAGCCGGAATGACCGTTCTATCCGTATACATCGGCAATGAAAATGACCGCATCAACTGCACCTGGCAGAACTGTTCTTTAAATGAAACGATCAAAAATTGGCTCGGGAGATTTTCTGCTGCTGTCTACACTGCCACAGAAGAAGAAAAGCTGCTTGAACATTTTGAAAACATCAGCAAGCTGATCACCATTTACGCAAATGCATGGCGTGTGGAGGATCCCATGGGGACATATATGGAATACCGCGGGCTTACCGCGGACAACGACACTGTTTTCTTTTATGAAGATACGCATACGCTTCAATGGAACCTGCGGGCAGATACGCCCGTTCAAACAGCAGGGCAGGAAAAAACTTATGCCGTTTCCTACCGCATCAAGCTCCTCAATTCCGCCGAAGGTTTTAAGAGGGACACCGCTTACGATACTAACAAAACAACTGTGCTGTATTACTTTTTATCACAACATGCCCAGGAGGAAAACCCAACGCTGAAGCAGCTCACCTTTGACATTCCTCAGGTAAAAGGATATCTGGCGGACGTAACCTTTCAAAAAATTGCCGGGGATACGCTGGCGGCTCTGCCCGGCGCGGTATTTTCCCTGCAAGGAGAAAACGGAATAAATATGACTGCAGTCTCCGCCGCGGACGGAAGCGTTATATTTCCAAACGTCCCCTCAGGCTACAGCTACTATTTGACCGAAACGGCCGCCCCCTATGGATATGAGACCGACAATACTCCCCGGCTGGTCACAATCTCTTACGGTACAGTAACTATCACCGGTCTCGCGGATGGTCTTTGGATCAATCAGGTCCCCACAATAGATATTACCGCAATAAAAACCTGGGAAGACGATGATAATAATGATGGCATGCGGCCTTCCTCTATTACCGTACAGCTTTTAAAAGATGGAAACAATTATGGCAATCCAGTTACCCTTGTACCCGACGTCAACGGCGAATGGACTCACACCTGGAACAATGTGCCTCAATATGCCGACGGAAAAGAAATTGTGTGGTCAGTAAAAGAAAAACCCGCAGAAGGCTACTCCGTTTCCTACGAAACAACCCAGCCGGGAACTATTCTAATTACCAATACCCATGAAAATGAAACCATTTCCCTTGCCTTCCTCAAAAAGTGGCAGGATGACAATAACCGTGACGGCCTCCGCCCCGAATCCGTAACCGTTCGCGTCTCCGGTTCTGCAGACGGTGACACTGTCTATTCCAACCAGGTGGTTCTCAGCCAAGAGCATCAATGGGCCGCCGTACTGACCCAGCTTCCCAAGTTCCATGAAGGCGTTCCCATCCAATATACTTATCAGGAAGATCCCGTAGAAGGCTATTCCGCCGCCTACGAAATAACCCGACAGGGAACCATTTTGATTACCAATACCCATGAGCCGCATGCAATTCCAAAAAATGACGGCGATACGCCTCTGTTCCTGTACGGAGTTCTGTTCATGACTGCAGCCGTGGGCATCCTTGGAATTAACAGAAAAAAGCATAGAAAAGAATAAAACAAAAATTTCCTGATAAAAATAACAGCCGCGCATTCCTGCGCGGCTGAAAATACAGAATGATACAATACTTTTAACTGACAGCGACGATGCTGCCAATTTTCCGAAATCCTAACCACCTGTGATATCAGGTCTTTCATCTGTAACATTTTGATTTACATATTCTGCAATCGCCTGATACAACAGTCCCATACTTTCAACATCCTTTGGATCGCTGCAATATATGTACACAACCAAAAAGAAAGAACCATTCTGATATTCCAAAATTCCCGTATACGGCATACCGGCGTCAAATTTTTCTTGATCTTGTTCATCGATGCTGTTGTTCTTTCTATCTTTTACATACATCCAATTAGGATTCTGTGCATACGCGCCGTCGCTGAGCTTAAAAATATTCGCGATATGCATATAATCCGTCACCATTTCTTCTGTAAGCCGGGGAATATCCTCATAGGTTCCCCCATAAGCTTGATACGAGGCCTTAAACTTTCCTGCTTCAAAATATTCTTCCGTCTTATTCCACAGCAAATATGCCTCTTCCGGAAACACAATCTTATTGGATAACGCTTGATCGAGAACCGCCTCATCCACAACTATAAATTGAGGATATCGGATTACTTCATTATAATATTTCCATCCGTATACACCGCCAAGAACCAAACCGATGCAAATCAGTACAATGATAACAATTTGAACGCCTTTTTTCACATTAATCTCCTTTTTAAATAAATTCACTAAATAATGTATTTATATCTTAACCGCATATATGTTGTACAAAAAATCGTTTATCTGCAAGAATGATTTGATATGATAATACCATATTCAAAAGCGAAAATCAATTTCAAGCAAACAGCAACTGCATATTCCTGCGCGGAATGATCCGTCTCTTCTCTTACAGGCTAAATAACTTTATTCTTGAATGTCGTAGCCATGCTCTTTCTGCCACTGTTCAAGATCCACGATATTTTCCTGAATACAAGAAGCTATGTATGTATACAGCGCTCTCATATTTTCGGTATCTCTCGGGTCGGTACATCGAAGGCTTACAGTTACAGAATGATCTCCTTTCAGATACTCAAACTTACTCTGATAACGCATACCATCTTCTATTTCCTTGTCCTGCCAAATGGTCCAGTTATAAAAATGCCACCCGTTTTCCAGCAGAAACCAATCGTCACAGCTGACAAAGCTTCCGTCGCTCAGCGCATACGCATGTATGCGCTTCGTCCTGTGTTCCTCCGGAATCCCGTTTTCTATCTCTTCTTCGGAAAAAAATCTCCCGCTTATACTATCAATTTCCGCACGAAATTTTCCATTTTCATAAACTAAGCCCTTCTGTCGCTCCACTATAGTATTTGCAGGAAATTCTATTTTTCCGGAAAATATTTCCTCCAAAAGCGCCTGATCGAATTCTACCGTTGAAGGAGGCTTTGTAAAAAAAAGTATTGCTGCGGTTATAGCCATTATAACAAATACGGAAAGAATGCTTATCAAAGCAATATATTTTTTTCTCATTTCATGACAACTCTTTTACTATTTAATATATATAATTAGAACTCACTCGATTCACATTGGGTCTATTATAAGCAGAAGGATTTGCATACGCATTCCTTCCTTCGTTCTATACAAACAACATACTTAAAAATACAATATATTTTTTAATCATTCATATTATACCAAGCATCTTAAAAAAACGCAAGCAAAACAGCCGCGCTGTTTTTAAGCGCAGCTGTTTTTTTTAAGTAGCTAAAAAAAGTTTGCTCCCCCCATAGCTAAATCACTTTATTCTTGAATGTCGTAGCCATGCTCTTTCTGCCACTGTGTAATATCCATAATATTTTCATTTATTTGCTGCACCACGCGTTCATACATAGCTTTTTCCGTTTTATCCTGGATAACGCCGGCGCAGTACAGCCTAAAGCGGATATGAAAGTTATCCCGTCCATACTCAAAAAACTCCACATAAACGTCTTCGCCTTTTGGAATCTCGCTGAAAGAACTGCTGCTTTCAACCCTCCCTCTTCTAAACTTCATATGTTCCCACAAGTCGAAATAGAAATGCGCATACCCTCCATCTTCCAGCGCCATCATACCAGAAACATCCTTATCCTTGTATTTTAAATAATTTTCCTCAGTAGCATACCACTCATCCTCATATGTTCCGCCCTCTATCAAATAAGCCACTTTTATGCCGTTGACTTCAAACACGCCCTCTCTGCAATCCGGATTGTAAAAAGAATTTTCGGGAAAAGGCTTTATTTTTCCTGAAAAGGCCTCGGCAAACAACTCCTTATTTATTGCATACGTTTCCGGCTTTTTATTGAGATGTAAAAAAATAAGGATTCCGCTCAAAATCACGGCTAACAAAACAGCAATCGAAATAATGATATATTTCCTCTTCATCATTTTATAATATTCTCCAAAGCTCCATGTTCCTATATAGCTATAACCATTATACGCTTTATTTTTACATAATCAATACATTTAAAAAATACAGAGCATACCACATTGTTATCTTAATTATTCATATTATACTAAATATTTAAAAAAACGCAAGTAAAATAGCCGCGCATTTCTGCGCGGCTACTCTGCTCTTTTAAAAAATATTTTATATTCCTCCATCGTATTCTTTGGCTGTTTGATTAATATACGTGGCCAAATCGCTGTAGAGCTGCTTTAATTCTTCTGTATCTTTCGGCCGGTTGCAATGCACAAAAAATGTCATGTGCACAGAATCCGTTTGATACACAAACCAGCTGTAATATTTCATGCCGGCCTTTGCCGCCGAGGAAAGCTCCTTTTGTGTTTTTTCACTTTCACAGGACCAATCCGAATAGCTGAAACGTCCTCCATCGGAGAGAGATATTGCATCGTCCAGCATCCAGTGCGTTTCATTTTTCGGCTCACATATTCCATTAACAACCGCCTGAAACCGGCCGGAAGAAAAGAAAAATGCCGGGACATCATAAGCAGAATTAGGATTTTCAGCACGCTCATACTCCCGAATGCTGACACAAGCCTCCGGCGGAAGCGTCAAGCGGCTGACAAAAGCTTCTTCAAAAAAATCCATCTTGGCCGGAACAGACCTCTCCTGCCGCACCTGTTGGTAAAAACAAAAAGCGGTAAAGGGCAATCAATGCCGCGCCTAAAACGGTCACCAGCTTCCAGAGATTCTTTACTTTTTCGTTCTTCTGCATCACTGCTGCGCCACTTTCTTTCATGATAAAATGTTTATTTTACATCAATAGTATACTCCATTCTATAAAAAATGCAAGTAAAACAGCCGCGCATTTCTGCGCGGCTGAAATGATCCGCCTCTTTCCTGTTACAGGCTAAATGAAAACGCATACTCTCCGCTGCCGATTTCAATTTCCGTGCGGCCCTCCAATCGGCGCACGGCCTGCACGCCCGGAGCCTCCTCGGCCGAACCCCCGCCCTCGGTCAAGTTTTTCGCCGGCGGCAGAATTACAAGTCCCTTGCTGTTAGCCGGCAGCTTTATATTCAAAAAGCAAATGCCGTCTTTCTTTTTCCAATCAGTTTGAACCGTTCCCTTTACCGTATCAACGGACGTTTCCGCCCACTGCAGACCGTCAAACACCGGGCGGATCTCCACAGCAGAAAATCCTCCCCCTGCCGGAGAAATCCCTCCAACAAATTTGGGCAGAATATACGCCGGATAGGCCGTCCAGGCATGGTTGCCCATATTATCGCGGCTCAGCGCGCCAAAGGATTCCCAATTGGTGCGGTTAGCGGCCAGCATATGGCGGTACCGCTGAAAATCCTGCCGGGCAATATCACCCAGATTCAGCCGATACAGCGCTTCATACAGCGTACAGCCGCCGTAGCCGCCCACAAAAAAATGCTGATCCCTTTTCCACGCGTTTTGAAAATGCTCCCGCAGCCGCGGCTCCATCTCCGCCGTGGGAACGCCGAACCGCACGGCCCAGGCGCTGGCCAGCGGATGCGTGTTTTCCTTCTCTAAACAATCCAAAAACACGCCGTCTTTCACCAAATAAGCCAAAATATTTTTACGCAGCGCTTCGGCCCTTTTTGTAAAACGCTCCTTGCCGGCATCGTCCCCCAAAACAGCCGCCGCTTCGACCGCTATCTGATAATTGCCAAACAGCATACTGTTGATGCCGATGTTGGTTCCGCCGCTTTCCATATAACCGGAATTTTCGTAATTGGGGTAATCCGATGCCCGCCATCCTTCCGGGCTGCACAGACCGTGTTTCTCAAAGCCAGTAGGCACGTACCCCTCCAAGAACTTGCAAAGACGCGGATAGAATTCCCGCAGCAGCTGAAGATTGCCGTCAAACAAATACTGCTGCCACAAAAGCATCGCCCAGTAATAGGACCACTCCTGCAATTCATAAATTGCACCCGGGCTGCAGGAATAAAACTGCCCCGACGCTCTTTGCTCATAACCGTAATCCCGTACTACTTTATCGATCAGCCGGGTTTTAGAGCTATATAAAAGGCCGATGCCGATATTCCAGGAATCTGCCAGCCACGGGCTCTGTTCCCGGTTGGCATCCACACTGATAATACCCTGCTGCACATTCTGCCGGGAGGAACGCTCGCACATCTCATAAATATCGTTTAAAAGCGGCTCCGAGCAGCGGAAACGCCCCTCCCTCGGCGCGCAGGAATACGCCACGATGCCCGTTATATCTTCACGCTCTAATTTTTGTGAATATCCGCTGACCTTTACAAATTTAAAGCTGGTATGGCGCACAAAGGGGGTATAGAACACATCGTCGCTGCCGCTGGCAATATAAACATCGTAGCCCGCGCCGAGCTCGCTCTCCAATTCGCCGCCTACCTCCCGGTAGGAAATCGTAATAACTTCGCCTTTTGCAGCTTTAGGAAAGCGAATTTTCACCCAGCCGGTATAGCATTTATCAAACGCAGCCGTGCTGACGCCCTCTTCAAACAAAACAGAATCGGGCGTTAGATGCGCCATCTCCTGCTGATCCTCCACCTCCTGAGCATACAATCGGTAGCCAAGGCTCCGCTGCTTTACCGCCTCCGGCCATAGGCTGTCATCAAAACCGGCCTTCTGCCAGCCAGAAAGTTCTCGGTTCGCGTCATAGCGGATCGATGCGCGATTCTGCTTTCCGCCATAATCTCCAAAATATATTGGATTTTCCCGGATGTATGGGCCATCTGCGCATACGCGCCAGGTTTCATCCGTCACAATCACCTGTTTAGTGCCATCGCCATAAGTAATATGCAGCTCCAGCAAAAAAGCCGGCCGGCCGTTCACGCCGGAATCCCCCCAGGTACGCTGGGGTTCCTTATCAATGGGGTTTTCCCGTTCCTGCTCCCAGGCGCCGTGCCAATGCGTTAGAGCCGCCAGGGTACAGACTGTACCCGGCTTTAAAAGCGCCTTTACATCGTACCGATTGTATTGCCCGTATACAAAGGGGTTGACCCTTGCCGGCCCCGCGCCTAAAAAAGCCCCGTCTACATACAGCTGATAATCATTGTGCGCCGTTGCGTACAATACCGCCCGGGCAACCGGCTTTTCTTCTAATGCAAATTCTTTTCTAAAATACAAGAAGGAATTTTCTGTTTCCTCTGCCTCCCAAATAAAGGAAGCCTGCCAATCCTCCTGGCGCAGCCCGGTATAAAAAGCAGCGGATTCGCTGTAAGGAGAAACTTCGCTTTTCTTCCAGATGCGTACCTTCCAAAAATATTCCGCGTCCGCAGCCAAAGACGGCCCTTCGTAGGCTATCCCGGCCGAACGGCCGGATTCCACCTTGCCCGAATCCCATACCACCGCATTTTCCGCGCTCGATAAAACTACAATTTGATATGCCGTCTGTACAAAATCGCGTACAGAACTTCTGCACTGCCAGGAAAAGAATACTGCATCCCCCTGTACGACAGGCTTCGAAATCCCATTGGTCCATAATTCCGTTACAAAAAAATTCGGATCCATTCCTTTTTTCCTCCTCGCTTTTATATAAATCTGCTTTCTTTCATAGTATCAAATTTTATCAAGAAGTCAATCCCCAAAATTTTTATTTTCTTCTCTTTTTTATGTCAAACTATACAAATCCTTAAAGTTGTATAAAATTAATCTATACAGCTTTTGCGAAAAATCCGTTTTTTTAAAAAGTATTTGCACAGAAACAGAGCGATGAATATAATGATAATAGTAAAAAAACGATCCCCGCCATAGAAAGGAAGGTTTCGATCATGTGTGGAATTATCGGTTTTTCAGGAAATACACCGGCCGTACCCGTCTTGCTCAGCGGACTATCACGGCTGGAATACAGAGGATACGATTCCGCCGGCGTCGCTGTTTATGCAAAAGATACGATTCAGATCCGCAAAGCCAAAGGGCGGCTTGCCAATTTAAAAGCATTACTGCAAAAAAATCCGGCAGAGGGTACCTGCGGCATCGGCCATACGCGCTGGGCCACCCACGGCGAACCGTCAGATATCAACGCCCATCCCCATATCAGCCAGCAGGGCAATATTGCCATCGTACATAACGGTATTATAGAAAATTATCTTTCTTTAAAGGAAAAGCTGATCAAAAAAGGCGTATGTTTTGTCTCCGATACCGATACCGAAGTGGCTGCGCAGCTGCTGAGCTATTACTATACCGGCGATATTATGAGTGCCATCTATAAAACCTTAGGGCAGCTAAAGGGCAGCTTTGCCCTGGGAATCCTTTGTACAGACTACCCCAATAAGATCTTCTGTGCCCGCAAAGACAGCCCGCTGGTCGTAGGGGCTTTAAACGGCTGTTCTTATATTGCCAGCGATATTCCCGCCATTTTGGAATATACACGGAACGTCTATCTGCTGGAAGATATGGAAGTAGCCGTACTGGAAGCGGGTACCATTGCATTCTTTGACGGCCTTGGCAATAAAATCGTCAAAGAAGCCATGCACGTAGATTGGGATGTAAAGGCCGCGGAAAAGGGAGGCTACCAGCATTTTATGATGAAGGAAATGCACGAGCAGCCCACTGCCTTAAAAGACACGCTTTCTCCCTATGTTGAAGAAAAAAACGGTAAAAACATGTTAATCCATATGCCCCTGCCCCAAGAATATGTTCAAACCCTAAAGCACATTTCTATTGTGGCCTGCGGCACAGCTTATCACGCGGGTTTTTTGGCCAAATATCTTTTAGAACGCGACTGCCGCATCCATACCGAGGCAGAGGTTGCCTCTGAATTCCGTTATAAGGATCCTCTGATAGAAAAGGATGACCTGGTCATCATCATCAGCCAATCAGGGGAAACCGCCGATACCATCGCCGCCATGCGGGAAGCCAAACGCAGGGGAGCGCGTATTCTCGCCATCTGCAACGTGGTAGGCAGCACCATCTCGCGGGAAGCGGATTACCTTTGCTACACCTGGGCCGGTCCGGAAATTGCAGTAGCCTCCACCAAGGCCTACGTATCCCAGCTGATGATGCTCTATACACTATACCTGGATATCGCCCAAAAGCGCGGTATTCTGGACGCAGAAGCCGTAAGCGCGGCAATTAGCCAACTGAAAGATCTTCCCGGCAAAGTAGCAGAGCTGATACAGAGTTTAGAGCCGGAAATCGCCAAATTTGCCCATGCCAACGCAGGGCATAAAAATGTATTTTTCCTCGGACGCGGTCTGGATTACGCACTGGCTATGGAGGCCTCGCTGAAACTGAAGGAAATCTCCTATATTCATTCTGAGGCCTATGCCGCAGGCGAGCTGAAGCACGGTACAATCGCTTTGATTGAAGAAGGGACCTTAGTAGTTGCCATCGCAACCCAAGCGCATTTAGCCGAAAAAACCGCCAGCAATGTAACCGAAGTAAAGGTACGCGGCGCCAAAGTGCTTGCCCTTCTTTGCGGCAGCAACGCCATTTTAGAAAAAGAAGCCGATGTTCTTTGGCATCTGCCCGAGATCCAGCCTGTATTCCGCCCCATCGCCGCGATCCTTCCGCTGCAGATGCTGGCCTACTATATGGCGCTGGAAAGGGGCTGCGATATCGATAAACCGCGCAATCTTGCAAAAAGCGTCACCGTAGAATAAAAAAGGGAAAGAAAACCGAAACCTCCGCATATACTGAAAAAAAGCGCGGAGGTTTTTTTATGACGTTTTCCGAATTAAAACGAAAAGAAGTAATAAATGTTTGTGATGGTAGACGGCTGGGGTGTGTTTGTGATATAATAATTGAAATGAATTCCTGCCGTCTGGAAGCCATCGTTGTTCCGGGCTCGTTCAGTCCACTGCACCTGTTTTCTTCCTCAAAGAATCTTATCATTCCCTGGTGTAAGATCCGCAAGCTCGGCGATGACGTTATTTTAGTTGACGCAGGAGAAATCTGCCCGACAAAATAGGAGAACCCATGTTTAAACTTATTGCTTCTGACCTTGACGGTACACTTTTAAAAAATAATGCAGCTATCAGCCAATACTCTGTTTCGATTTTAGAAGCAGCTGCGCAGGCGGGAATTCCGTTTATCATATGCACCGGAAGAATGTATGATTCCTTAAAAGAGATCCTGCCTGCGCTTCCTTTCTGCCGTTATGCCATTACCTCCATGGGGGCTGAAATCTATGATAATTTTGAAAAAAAACGTATCTACAGCAAACCCCTGGAGCACGAATATGCTGAAGTTCTGATTACATACGCCCTAAAGCACAACATCCATATGCACCTGTATATCAATGATATTCTTTACACCAGTGCGCTGGATCAGTACTCTGACCTGTATTTTAGACACACTACTTCCATGGGACGGCCGATTCCTGGAAATATTTTTACTTTTATCAAAGAAAAAGATATTTCCAAAATACTTTATATGGGCGAGCCGGCAGATATCGCAGAGCACAGCAAACACATAAACGAGCTTTTAAAAGATAAAATCCATAACGTATCCTCCGATCCCATGTTTGCCGAGTTTGCCTCCTTAAAAGCCGGCAAGGATACAGCGCTGAAAGCCTTGTGCGCACAGCTGGACGTAAACATGGACGAGCTGATCGTGTTCGGCGACAGCGGAAACGATATCGCTATGCTTCAAAATACCGGATTTTCTTGTGCAGTGGCAAACGCTTGGGACGAGGCGAAAAAGGCTGCCGATATTATTGTAGAAAGCAATGAAAACGACGGCGTTGCTAAAACCGTACGCCGGCTTATTCTTGAATATATTTAAAAAAAGGAAGTGATACGATTGGCTGAACTCTCTATCAAAAAGCTTGCACAGGACCTCTCCTTTGACATTGTCTGCGACGGGGGAAAGAAATTTGTGGACGTACTGTGCGTCGACGTCAACCGCCCGGGTCTGTTTTTGACCGGATTCCACTCCCATTTTGATAACAAACGGGTGCAGATCATCGGTACGGCAGAATATTCTTATTTAATGTCTATCGAAGATTCCCGGCGCCTGGAAGCGTTAAACGCCCTGTTCCAGCGCTCTTTTCCGTTTATGGTCCTGAGCAACAACGTGGAAGAAATCCCCCAGCTGACCGAATGTGCCAGGAAAAACAACGCCGTGGTATTCCGCTCGCGCCGGTGCACTGCTACACGACTGGTAGCGGAAATGGCCGCCTACCTGAACCTGCGTCTGGCACCGATGCAAAGCATTCATGCAGTGCTTTTGGATATTTACGGTCTGGGCGTACTGCTTACCGGAGATTCCGGTATCGGCAAAAGCGAAACCGCGCTGGAGCTGGTCAAGCGCGGACATCGCCTGGTAGCTGACGACGCAGTGATCATTAAGCGTATTTCCGAAAACAGGCTGATCGGTGAAGCGCCGGAGGTCATTAAAAACTTGATGGAAATCCGCGGGGTAGGCATTATTAATGTAGAACACATGTACGGCATCAGTGCCGTAATTGACTCCAAAAGCATTGATCTGGTAGTTCAAATGGAACTGTGGGACCGCAATAAGGAATATGACCGCCTCGGCATGGAACAAGACAGGCGCGAAATTTTAGGTGTTTCCGTTCCCCTGCTGACCATTCCTGTACATCCGGGCAGGAATCTGGCCATTATTATGGAAACCGCCGCACGTAATACCCGGCTGAAGCAAACCGGGTATAATGCGATGGAAGAAATCAAACAACGGCAAAATAAAATGATGGAGGAATGATTTTTATGTATACCATAGGCGTGGATTTAGGCGGTACCAACATCGCCGCAGGCATCGTAAATGAAAAGCATACGATAACCGCACGCGCGTCCGTCCCCACAAAGGCCGGAAGAGATTTTGACGAGATCATCGCCGATATGGGGGCTTTGATCCTCGGTTTATTAAAGGAACAGCACGTCCGCCTTGATGAAGTAAAATATATTGGCATCGGCGCCCCCGGAATGCTGGACAACGAAACAGGCACCGTTACCGATAACAGCAACATTCACTGGGTCAATTATCCGATACGTCAAAAACTGCAGCAGTATATCAAAAAACCCGTATATTTAGGCAACGACGCCAATGTGGCCGCCTGGGCAGAATATCAAAACGGCTGCGGCAGGGGTTCAAAAAACTTTTTAATGCTCACCTTAGGCACCGGTGTAGGCGGAGGCATTGTAATTAACGGAAAGCTGTATACCGGCAGTCACAATATCGCCGCAGAAATCGGCCACACCACCTTTAAAGCCGGCGGCGAAAAATGCGGCTGCGGCAACCACGGCTGCATTGAAGCCTACTGCAGCGCAACCGCACTGATCCGCGATGCCAAACGTGCGGCAGAAACACATCCGGAATCCCTGATTGCCAAAGCTAAAACGATTTCTGCAAAAACTGTGCTCGACGCCGCAGCCGCAGGTGACAAATTAGGTCTTTCCCTGTTTGAAGAATACGTCTCCAACCTGGCGCAGGTAATAGCCAGCCTAATCAACTTTTTAGATCCTGAAATCATCGCCTTAGGCGGCGGCGTAGCCAATGCAGGCGAGTTTTTGTTAGCGCCGCTGCGCCGGGAATTCCCTAAATACGTCACCTTTGCCTCCCTGCAGAAAACAAAGATCTTAAAAGCAGAGATGGGCAATGACGCTGGAATTATCGGTTCCGCCCTGCTTGGAGAAGAATGAAGCCGATCATTCTTGCTTCCGCTTCTCCGCGCCGGAGAGAGATCTGCACGCTTTTAGGCCTTGATTTTACCATACAGGCTGCGGAAAACGAGCCGCCACTGGATCCTTCCCTGTTTCCTGCGCAGGCGGTACGCTATGTTGCCGCCGCCAAAGCCCGGGAAGTCTTTGCAAAAAATCCTTCTAAGATCATACTCGGCGCAGACACCGCAGTCGTCTGCGGCGGGCCGTATTTTCGGAAAGCCTTCGGACAAGCCGGAAGCCTTTCAAATGCTCCGGGAGCTTTCCGGCAAAGCCCATACAGTTATGACCGGCGTATGTATTCTTTCGCCCCAAAAACAGGTCTGTTTTACGGATACGGCCCTGGTGGAATTCTTCCCGCTGACAGACGAGGAAATCACCGCCTATATCCAAACCGGAGAGCCGATGGACAAGGCCGGCGCCTATGGCATTCAAGGGACGGGGGCACGCTTTATCAAACACATCGAAGGGGATTTTTATACGGTAATGGGTCTTCCCTGCGGCAGGCTGTACCAGGAGCTGAAAGAGTTTTCCGTTTAACCGGATTCTCTGCTTTGAAAAACTCAAAAATCCGGCAAATGGAAAATCAAACTTCACTTTATGTTATGGAGGGTCTATGAATAAAAATACTTTTCCTGAACTACTCTTGAGAATCGGAGACTTTTTAAAACGCAACGCTGTTTATATCGTAGGATTTTTTATTATTTTTATCGCGGTATGGCGGCTACGCGGAACCTATGAGTTTGCTGTTACTCCGAACCGCGGCGTAAAATTAGCTATTTATCTATATTTTTTTATTGGTTTTGCCGCCATATGCTTTACGATGGCCAAAACAAAAAAGCTGCACCTCATTTTTCTTGTTATGACGGCCGTTCTTGGAATCGGCTTTATGCTTGCCCTTCCCCTGCAGCTGATTCCTGACGAAATGGTGCACTATATGCGTGCCTACGATATTGCCGACGGAAATTTCATTGCTGCGGCAAATGCAACCGGCGGCGTAATCCGCGAATTCCCGGGCAATTTATTTATAGGCGGCAACAATTATCAGGAATATTTTTCTAAAATCGGTTTCCAGTTGGATTACGTAAACACTACGGAAAACCCTTATACCAGCGCAGCGCTCTATTCTCCCCTGAGCTATCTTCCGCAGGCACTTGGCATTTTTATTGCCCGGCTGTTTACCGATAATTCCATGGCTATATTCTATACTGCCAGAATCTTTAATTTTGCGTTTGGTACCGCCTTAGTGTATTTTGCAATTAAGTTGATCCCATTCGGCAAATTTACCGTATTTACCATTGCTCTGATGCCAATGTTTCTGCATCAGCAAATTTCGCTTTCAGCCGACGTTATCACCAACTCCTTGGCTTTGTTTTCCGTAGCGCTGGCACTGAAAATCTCCCATGAGGAATGCAAACATTCCAAACGCTATTTAGCGCTGCTTTCAGTATGCCTGATTGTTATGACAATGTGCAAAATTGTATATCTTTTATTTATTCTGCTTATTTTCACAGTGCCTTCCAATCTATTTCGAAACAAAAGGAACGCATGGATCTTCAAAATTTCCATTCTGCTGGCCGCCCTGGCCGTAAATATGGTCTGGTTTGCGATTTCTTCCCGGTATTTTGTAGAATTCAGAGACGGCGTAAATATTGCCGAACAGGTAAAATTTGTTTTATCCAATCCGATTACGTATCTGTGGCTCTTGCTGAAAACTTTCATTGATTCCTTCCCCACATTTTTCTCGGCAATGATCGGCTTCATGCTTGGCCCGCTGACGATTGCCGTTTCTTCCTGGAGCTATCTGACCTATATGTTTATCTTTATTATCGCCGTATGCATTACATGTGACAATCAACGCATAAAAAAGAGCTTTAAGGTAGTACAAGCCATTCTCTTTGCCGGCACAGCTGTTTTAATCTGCTCCGCTCTTTATGCACAGTGGAATCCTGTCGGCGTCCCTTACATCGACGGAATCCAGGGCCGGTATTTTATCCCCATCATCTTGCCGTTTGCCCTGTTTGTGCCGCAGCTGCTTCCGCTGAAAAATACAAAAAGCACTGACAACGCCGCGGAGCTCTCTCTGCCCGCGATTGAGACTACCGGCAAACATAAAATGCTGGTGATCCTGATGCTGTTTGCCGATTTTATCGCACTTTCAGATATTATATGCTATTTTTGTTAATGGAATAAAAAAGGAGATTTTCTCATGCTGTACGTATTAGCTTGTATCTACGTCATTCTTTCCTGCTCGGGGCTTATTCTATTTAAACTCGGCAGCAGCGCGGGCCTGAGCATCGGTTTTTCCCAAGGGTTTTTAAACATGAAACTCAGCGGGCTCTCTTTGTTAGGAATGCTCTGCTACATCACCAGCTTTCTTTTATATCTGGTGCTGGTATCTAAATTTGACTTAAGCCGCATCTATCCTATCACCACCGGCGTAATCTTTGTAGGCGTTATGATCGCCTCCGCCGTAGTCCTGCATGAAAACATCAGCTGGGTGCAGATCATCGGCAGTGCACTGATCCTTATCGGTGTGGTCATGCTAAGCCTGAAGCGGTAATTTTCTGCCTAAACAAAAAAAACGGGGCTTTGCCCCGTTTTTTACGATTAAAAAATGATATTTCCCCTTCATTTTGATAAAACCGGAAAAACACGCAGAAATGTAAAACGTCTTTTTCACCGCCTGCCCCCTTGTAGGGATACTGCAGAGCGATATTTTCGTACGTTTAAACATCTTTATTTCATCTTTTTCCGCAGTTTTTCGAGCGTCCTGCTCTCGATACGGGAGATCTGCACCTGAGAAATTCCCATCAGCTGGGCAATACGCGCCTGTGTATAATTTTTATAGTACCGCAAAAGAATGATCTGCCTCTCCCGCTCCTCCAACTGTTCCAGACACTGACGCAAGGCAAGTCTATCCCAAATAGCAGCGCGCTCACTTTTATCCTCTAAAAGATCCATAGCGGTAGCGCCGCCGTCTTCATACGAAGGCTCATCCAAAGAGGCACAGGTATTCATGCTTTCAAGGGCAAACAGCACTTCTTCCAGCTCACAGTTAAGTTCCTGTGCAATTTCCAGCGTACCGGGCTCCCGCCCCAGCTTCAGGCAAAGCTGCTGATGACAGTAACGGATTTTCTGCTGCATTTCCTTTAGGGAACGCGGCATTTTTACTGGATTATTATCCCGGATAAACCGCTTGATCTCCCCATGAATCATCGGCACGGCATAGGTGGAAAAGCGCACATCAAACTGTGTATTAAAGCCCGATATCGCTTTTAACAATCCCATATTTCCAATTTGATATAAATCGTCATATTCAACGCCACGGCCCAAATACCGCTTCACAATCGATTTTACCAACGGTGCATTTTCATTAATCAACTGTTCCCGCGCAGCCTTATCGCCCGCCTGGGAAAGCAGAATCAGCTCCTTGGTATTTTCGGTTTCCCATTTCAAATCATTTCACCCTGATCCGTTTTCTCATCACTACCCGCGTTCCTTCATCCGGTGCAGAGGCCACATAGAGCTCATCCATAAAGCTTTCCATAACCATAAATCCCATACCAGAGCGTGTTCCATCCCCGCAGGTAGTATAAAAAGGCTGCCGTGCTTTTTCCACATCTTCAATTCCGGTACCGTCGTCAATAATCTCGATCCGCACCCACTCTCCATCTACATTAATTTTCATCTCAATAATACCTGCCGTATCGCGATAGCCGTGTACAATGGCATTGGTAACAGCTTCACTCACGGCGGTTTTGATATCGGCCAGTTCGTTGATCGTAGGATTCAGCGGCGCCAGAAAAGCCGATACCGCGATGCGCGCAAAGCTCTCGTTTACCGATTGGGACTCAAATTTTATATTGACGCTGTTTTTCATCGCTGCTCCTCCTTTCTGTTTTCGGCATTACCGAATAAATACCCGACATTTTCAGCAATCGGTCGATACTGTCGGCAGGCGAAGCTATGTAAAGCTTTCTTGTCGCAAAAAGTTTATACCGCCCCAATAGCACCCCAATGCCGCTGCTGTCCATAAACGTCAGTCCGCTCATATCAAATATAATGACCTCGGCGCCGCTTTTCAAAATCTCAGTATCCAGTTTTCGCCGGATGGATTCGGCGCTGTGGTGATCCAGCTCCCCCTCCAGTTTCAAAACTAACTCCATAGTCTTCATCTCCTTAAAAAATAATTCTATCCGGCATAAGCTTTTCCTTGCACGAATAATGACATTAAAATTCTATTTTTGGAAAATACCCAAAAACAAAAAATTTCCTCTGTGAAAAACAAAGGAAATTTTTTTATACATCCTTTAAGCTATTCCGGAACTATCTTTTTCTGCTCATCCCATTAAGCCCAGGTTTGTGCAAGATCACACCAATTCTGTTGGGAATCTTCCGCTATATATTCGTTAATATAATCAGCAACCTCCCGGTACAGCCAGGCGCCTGTCCGCTTATAATCACTGCAGAATAAGTGAATATACAAGAAGAACGGCCCGTTCTGATAAAGAATCGTCGTACCGTAGGCCAGGCCCGCCGCCTCGGCAAAGCCCGTAAGATCCGTGCTCCCAAGCTCCTTCCACTGCGGCGCCGTCATAAAACTGCCGTCCTCCAGCAAAAAGCAAGGAGCGCCTTCCACATTCATTCCTATCTTTTCTTCTGTAAGCAGCTGTTTTTCAGTATATGTTCCGCCATAAGCCGAATACGAAGCCCGAAAGCCCCAGCGGTCAAGCTTTTCCACACCCCCCTGAAAAACGGCGTTTTCGGGCAGAGAAATACGGCCGCTGAACGCACGGGATAAATCCGCCTGTGAAATCTGTGGGGAAGCGTTCAAATACGCATATGTCTGAAAGGCCAACACGGTCAAAAGAGCTGCCAACAGAAGCAGGGCAGCCGCCCATAACGCCATCTTAAAACGCTTTTTTTCCATCTTACTTCTCCTATCCTTAAGGCGCCGGATACCAGCCGGTTGTCTGTCCTTCCCAGTTCTGCTCTCCGTCATATTCCCAAACAACATGGTTCAGGAACTGCACCATGTCCTCATAGAGGGCTTTACACCCGCCTGTATCTTTTGGATTGCTGCAGGAAGTAAAAATATAGAGAAAAAACGGCCCGTTCTGATATTTGATTTCCGCCTGATACGGCATTTCCTTTTCCCACTCCTCCTACAGTTCGATATGTGAAGGGCTTTCGCCGCCCATGTTTACCGTGCGCAGAATCCAGTTCGGCACGGTAGCCAGACTTCCATCAGAAAGCAGAAAGCAATTTTCTTTCCCCAGGCCGCCCGGATTCGTCTCCGCCAGCATTTCCTCCCCCAGCAAGCGCCTCGGCGCATAAGTTCCGCCATACATCGTATAAGCGCCCTTAAAATTTGCCTTTTCAAAATACTGCGTTTCAACATTGCCGATATAGGCGTTCTCAGGCAGCTTTACCATATTGGAAAACTCCCTGTCCAGATCGTTTGCTTTGCCAAGCAGCATATCGGGCTTATAAAAAAAAGTATAATACAGCAGCGCCAGCAGGCTGAGCAGCGCCAACGCACCCGCACACCATAAAAGAACGATACGGATTTTCTTTTGGAACATCCTATCTTCTCCTTATGCAAAATAACGAAACCCATAAGATCTACTACATTTTCAACATTTTTCTCCTTAATTTTACCCTTTCCTCTCTGGTTTTGTCAAGACCTCCTCAAAAATGTAGCGTCAGAACTTGCATGGCCGGAACTGTTCCGGTTTTGTCTGTATCTTCATTATAGCAAAGCGGGGGACACAATGCAACAGAAATCGACTCGTCAAGTCCATGAATCTGACGGCTTGTTTTTGTGCAAAATGTATATTTGTCTCTGGCAAATAGACAAAACGCGCACGGGCGGCAGCCGGACGCGCGGCGGGGGGAGGCGGTCCGCTTCATTCTATGCGCGGACTTACCAAAATGCAACGCTGCCGCCCAAACCGGCGCAAGATTTGCACATTTTGCTTCAGAAATGAAAAATTCTCCGTATTGCACGATTTTTTCAAGATTTTTTTGGCAATACTCTTGACATTCCGGCCGGGATGCTGTAATATAATCATTGCGTGAGATGCGGGGTGTAGTGCGGCCATCTGGCCGGACAATCCGCAAAAAGCGCGTGAATAAGTGAAGAAAGGAGAAAAGAAATGCCTACTTTTAACCAGCTCGTGCGCAAAGGCCGTGAGGTTCTGGTCAAAAAGAGCACTGCACCC
>ENA-ORNQ01001094-ORNQ01001094.1-human-gut-metagenome-genome-assembly--contig:-NODE-1094-length-22666-cov-4.252974_pt1 | contig 22666 bp, 20 predicted proteins | sample MGYA00242116_ERZ509024 | MGnify/ENA primary metagenome ERZ509024 (study PRJEB26280, sample SAMEA2338697) | human gut metagenome | biome: human gut; feature: human-associated habitat; material: faeces...
TACCACTGGCGTAAATTTTCTCTTTTTGACTAGTCCTATTTATATGCTAACATCACCTTCACTAATATCCGATAAGAAGATTTCTCTATTTCTTAAATCAATTCTATTTTCTTGCCACAATTTACCATTCCCACAACCTAGTTCTAACAATCGATTGACTTTACTAAAATCGATTTGATTGAATAACCAATTAAACCAACCCTGCTTATTTGTAGAATACTTCTCATGTAGTGATATACGATCATTTAAGTTCTTCGCATTCTTATATTGTTCAATAATGTTTGTTTCCTCATTCGATAATTGAACTAAAGATAGAATCATATTCCAACTTAAATCCGGCGTTTGACTCGCTCTTTTTAAAGCATCCTTTAAAGACTGTAAATGACTAATTTTATCTTCAATCAAATCAATCTGTAACTCAAAGCTCTCCTTAAGATTCGTATTATCCATAACCATAGGAAAGATTTCTTCAATACTAAACCCCAAATGTTTTAAAGATAAAATCTTCTGTAACTTTAATAAATCCAAATCACTATATTGACGATACCCATTTTCCATAACAAAAGAGGGTTTTAATAACCCTATTTTGTCATAATATCGAATTGTTCTTTCACTCACATTCGCCAGTTTTGCGAATTGTCCTGTCTTATATAGTTTCAACCGATTCATAATCATCTTTTTTTATTTTGTTTTTTACAAAGAAGCCAATCTTTTTAATATAAATCATATAAGATAAAGTCATAGGAATCAATGCTGGTGATTGATAGCGATCAATACATGAACCTGTAAAGACATACACACAAGCATTCATAATGCTAAAGCCTAATAACATGATCAATAAATCATATTCTCGTTTTTCAAATTCTTTTAACTTTTTTCGATTTACTATTCTAAACAACAGACTTGCTACAAATAAAAATGGTAATAGCAACATTGTAATAGAATACATTCTATGGAAAAAATCTTTATCTCTATCCAATACAGATTGGAAGATAATAGGAGGATTATAATAAACCTCTAGACCCTTAACTCCATTATATAATTCATCCGTCATCGGAAATATTGAGCTCTTTGGATTAATGATATTAGATCCAATTGTCATGTTCTCATAATTTGCATCTAAATCAAATGTTTTATTAATTCCGATTGGCCAAGTATCAGTATCTTCAGTACGATTATAAACATCTGACAATAACAAATATCCAGTTACATAGCCTTCAATTACGTCTGTTGGGTAAGCTTTAGTCAATTTAAAAACAATAGATGCACCTTGCACAACTGAAATACTAGTTCTATTTCCAATATCATAAACGACAATATCATCGCAATATCCATTAGGATTTATGATTTTAAACGCCATATAATTGGTTTTCCCATTCAGCTTCTTTGTTATAATTTCTTTTTCTTCTTTTGAAAGTTTGGAATTTGTCAAATATGTTTTTTCAAACTTTTCCTGTTTTTCGTCTGAATATCTTTCAACATTTTTTGAACTACCTGCTAATTGAGACCCAAAGTTTGAAACCACATTACGATTGGTATTTAAATCCAATCCTGATTTATCTAAGTATGAGTTCCAAGCACCGATTGATGTTGATAAGGTAAATACACATAAGATAATAGTTGCTATTTGGTAGATGAAATTAATCAAATTAAAATTCACAAAAACAGAGATTACAATTGCAATTAACATTGGAAAAAGTGTAACTGCAACATATGGTTGTTTCAAGAACCATGAAAATAAGACACCAATAACAAAGAATAGTGTATATCCAATGGCTTTTAAAATATTTTTAGAACAATCAAAATATATCCATTTCCAAGCAATATAACATGAAACAATTGTTAATGTTAAAGCAACGAATTCAGTTAATAATGCATGATAGTAACCAAACAAAATTGGATTAATAACTATCAATACCATTGTTACACAATAAAATAAGAATTTAGCTTTCTTATCACTGATTGAATCCGCAAGTTTATCCAAAATCAATTTCACAAAAATAATCATTATTGCATAGGATATAAATGTCACAATAACTAGTGAGAAATTGTTAGAACCAAAAATCTTTTTAATAAAATACAATAGATATGGGAATACAGGGCCACGTACAATATCCCATTCTTGAATGCTAACTTTACCTTCAATAATTGGAATATAACTATAGTAATGAGCACTATCCCAATACACAATCACAGCATATGATGAATAATAAATCCATAACAGAACCCAGAAACATACACTCAAAAGTTTTTTTAATTTATCATTCATTTCTTAACTTCTCCAATCCATCTAATATTTCAATGTATTGTTTAATTTTTAGGAACCCCTTTTTTAGTGTATTTGGCATTTTTTTCCAAACTTTAATAGCAAATTCTAGCTTCTTTGTTTTTTCTGGACCTTTAACATACAGTTTATTTGCCGTTTCAAATACATCTTGTTCTTCTGCAGTCAATGCATAAATAGATTTTTTGAAATCCTGATTTAAATAATGAATCACTTCGTTTACTCTTGAATCATAATCAAATTCTTTAATAACTGTTAAGTTGTTCATTTTGATAGAGTTGTATAAATCGTTATCACTCATCAATTCATCAACTTTTTCTAAGTATGCGTCTACATCGTTTACTCTAGCTACAACAAGTCCATTTATACCGTCTACTAAATATTCGTCCACACCAAAAGAATCAGAAACGACTGGTACTGCACCCGCAAAAATAGATTCTAACGCAAGTAAACCAAAGCCCTCATTTAATGATGCATCTACATAAATATCAGTTTCATTCATAATGTGACGCATCTCATTTCTAGATAAAGGCCCTAAAATTTTATTTATTGTGTTTCCATTATCTTTTAAAATTGGTAAAAAGATTTCTTTTTTTACACGAATACAATTGATGGTGATATTTGTATACTTATCATTCAATAATTTTAGAAGATCCGATAATATAAAATCACCTTTCATTACATTATCTCTTAAGAATAATGTAATTGTCTTAGGCTGCTCTACCACTTTATCATTAAAATATAAATCTGCATTTACGCCATTGTCGATAACGGTTGCATCTTTATCAAAAATCATTTTGATTTTTCTTTGTAGATACTTAGAAATCGTTATAATTTCATCTGCAAGTTTAAACGATAATTGCACCATACCATAAATATTTGCATTTTGGAAATAAGCTTCATAACCCTGAACAAAATAAATTAAAGGAACATTCTTTTCATCCGCAATGGCTCTAGCCTTATAAACAGAATTCCAGATTGTAGCCATTAATTTCTTGCATTTAACATTCGTTAAATGTGATATATGAATCGGCTCAAAAATCATTATTTCTTTATAGTCAGACATATTTTCATACACAATATTGGCATGTGTGTCATTAATAGCTAAGTAGTTCACTAAATCCACAACTACGTGACATCCACCTGCATTTTGAATGATATCTGGCAAATAAATAAGTGTATTTAAATCTATCCTTTTATCTTCTTCAGTCAAATGAGTATTAATATATTGAATTGGATCATTTTTCTCATATTTTTTTAACAATTCGTTATACTGACTTCCCCATCTATCGAAAAATATCTTACGATTACGTTCCAATTTTTCTTGTTTTTCTTTAGATACACCAAATGAAACTTCAGATTTATGGAAAACATATGTATCAATTGCAACTTTTGCCTCATATCCCTTTTCCATACATTTGAATTGGTAATCTGTTTCTTCTCCATAACCCATACCATAGATTTCATCTAATTTACCAACAGTAGTTAAACATTCACTACGAATCATTAAACATTCACCAACAATTGTACATGCATCAAAATTCTTTCCTAAAAACTTTGACTCAAGGATTGTATTCATTTGTTGGTAATTAAAACCATTGAAAATAGGTAACGTTAAATTGGCTGCATTTGATGCGATTGGACAAATCAATCCCATCTTTTCGTTGTTTTTCATATGGTTGATCAATTTTCCAATTGTATTCCTACTAAGCAAACAATCAGAATTTAATAATAAAGTAAATTCTGATTCTACATATTCAAAACCTTTATTACAATTCTTTACAAATCCTAAATTTTGCTCATTTGTAACTACTTGTAATTTATCTCCATACTTATTCTTTAGATTCTTTAACAAGTTTCGCGTTTCTTCATTTGAATTGTCATTCATAATAATGACTTTATTTAATACATCATCTGTATTATTTTTAAAAACTGCATATACACATAACTTAACCCATTCAGGTGCATTATATACAGGAATAATAACATCACATTTATTTTGTATCATTTATTACACCTCTTCTGCAAATTTTCGTTCTAAGCGTTTAAAAATAAAATATCCAAGTACTAATACTACGGCACTTACGACAAACACATATAATAACATTGTTGTATCCGGCATTCTGTGGTAAATAAAAATATCACGATATGAATTAATAATTGTTGTTAATGGGTTAATTTTAAACAACAATTGAATAATTCCTCCACCATTAAACTGACTTGTATCAAACAAAATTGGAGTACCATAAAACAACATATTCAAGATAAACTGAACAATATATTCAGTATCTTTAATATATACATTTACTGCACTTAATATGAAATCTAGACCTAATGTTAGCATTGCCTGTAACAACACAATGACTGGCAACAACACCAAATGCCAGCTAATTCCGACACCACCTATTACGACGAATAATAGAATAATCAAACATGAAATAAAAAAGTTAACAATTCCAGAAAGAACTACAGAAATAGGAAGTATTTCTCTAGGAAAATATACTTTTTTTATAATTCCCGCATTGGCACGAATACTTGCGATACCTTGATTAATACATGTTGTGAAAAAAGTCCATGGAATGATACCAACAACAAGGAAAATCAGATAATTATCTACAGTATTACGCATAATATATGGAAAGACAATTGCATATACTAATACTTGTAATAAAGGGTTAATAAAAGACCATAAGACACCTAAGAAGGATCCTTTGTAACGTCCTCTAATTTCCTTTTTTATATTCGTTTTTAATAATTCTCGATAAGAATATAAATCATTGAACAATTGCATATAATCACTCTTATCCTTTCACAACCATGTTTGATTTTTTTGAAGCAACTAAATTACCAAAGCGATCAAAAACCTCTAATGTAAATTCGTGTTTTCCTAATGATAGTTTACTGATATCGATTTCACTTTCCCATCCAGGCAAGCTATTCACTTCACGTCCACCGTATTTATCACCATATACACGTAAAACATCTGGTCGTTTCGTTCTTTGAACTTCAATTTCATTTCCATCAATCTTAGCCGACATTGTAGCTTCTGCATCGTTACTCATAACCCATCCTTTAACTAAAGCATCGGTTTCACATTGTTCATAAATACTGTAAGAAATTGGTTCATCAATCCAACATAATCCACTTACTTTTGCTTTACCATTTTTAATTTCTTCCGCAGATTTTTCAATAAAGTCCTGATTAATCTGATCTAGATAGCATTCAACAACCTCCATAGGATCACCATCTAACTTAACTTTTCCTTTATAAATCCAAACTGCACGATTGCATAAAGAACGTACTACATCTAAGCTATGTGAAACGATTACAATTGTCTTATTACTGTCTCGTAACTCTTCCAATTTTGCGTAACATTTTTCCTGGAAATGTTGATCACCAACAGCCAAAATCTCATCAATCAATAAAACTTCTGCATCTACATTGATTGCAATAGAAAAAGCTAAACGCATATACATACCTGAAGAATACGTACGAATTGGATTATCAATAAATTCACCTAATTCAGAGAATTCAATGATATCAGGAATACGACCTTCAATCTCTTCTCTCGTTAAGCCAAAAATTGCAGCATTAAAATAGATGTTTTCTCGTCCTGTAAAATCAGGATGGAAACCTGCCCCTAATTCCAATAAAGAAGTAAGCTTTCCATCTATTTCAATCGTTCCTTTGTTTGGATACAAAATTTTAGTCATCATTTTTAATAATGTACTTTTTCCACAACCATTTGTTCCAATCAACGCAACAGTTTCACCTTTTTTTATATCTAAAGAAATATCATCTAATACTAAATGCGTTTCTTCTTTATGCGGCCCAAAATGAATAATTTTTTCTTTAAAAGTCTGTGCTTTATCGTAAACCACTTTGAACTTTTTGGTAACATGCGTTACTTCTATCGCATTTTCTGAATTTCTCATAAACACCTTCCTTACTCTTTATTGTTTTTATAATCTTTAATACTTAACTTTTGAATCAATTCTTTTTGTTTTTCTTTCAATTTTGATATTTGTGTTGTTTGATTAAACAACATGATATATAAAAAGAAAATAAATAAACAAAAAATAAAATTACTTGTCGACATAAAGCCGAGTTCTTTTGAAATCCAAGTTGGTATTGATGGAAATACACTCACAATCAATAAAACAATTGACCATAAAATCCATACAATCGCATCATCAATATTTAAACCATGTTTTTGAATTTTCTTAATAACAAAGATAAAGGTTACAATACTAGCAATTATAAAAAACATTTGTAATTTTAATCCCATACTACTTCACCTTTCTAAATGGTTGAATTAAAAATATTGAAACCATCATTCTACTCATATATTTAATTGTATTTGCAAGATTTAAATAGGATTCTCCAAATTCTCTATCTGACATCTGAACTTGAATTTCTTTGATTTTTCTATTCTTACGTAACATATAAACCAAGGTATCTGGTTCAGGTGGATTGTTCATGTCATTAGCATAATCATGAATGCAATTTCTATCATATGCACGAAAACCACTTGTTGGATCTGTCAACACAGCACCAGTCATTAACTTGATAGCAAAAGCAATTAAACGACTTCCTAACATACGAGCCGTAAATGGCTTTTTCTCAGTGACAAAACGAGATCCAATAACGATATCATTTCCTTTTTCTATTTCTTCCACCATATATTTGATATATTCAGCTGAATGTTGTCCATCACCATCAAACTGAATGACAATATCATAATCATCTTGTAATGCTAATTTAAAACCAGTTTGTACAGCACCAAACAAACCTAAATTACAAAATCCATCAATATAATTAAATTTGTTCTTCTCAATAACCTCTAAAGTATTATCTTTTGAACCATCATTAATAATAACATAATCTACATCTGAAGCATTTTTTTGAATATCATAGATTGTTTTTTCAATATTCAAAGCTTCATTATATGCAGGAATTACCACCAAAACTTTTGATTTCATAGTTTCCCTCCATTATTACATACTTATCTATTATAAAACAATATCAATTATTTTTGAATTCTAAGTTTAATCATTTTAAAAGCCTTTAAAATCTCCATTCTCCATTTAAACATTTGTTTAAAACTTGCATGGCTTTGACTCGATACATTTTCTCCATGTCTTCGGTATAGAATTAAAGGTTCTTTGAACAACTTATTTTGTCCCATTAATTCACCAGTCAGCCCTAAATACTGATCGTGCATTGGAAGTGGTTCCGGAAATGGTAATGCCTTATCAACCACTTCTTTTCTTACACACATACAACATCCGATATAAGAATTTTTTAATAAGTTTTCTTTAATTCCCAATCGAACATTTCGCATATCAAAATAAGAAGGCGATATCTCTTTTTTGTTTTCATCCACAATAATGGCATCGTGCATCACAATCATTGTATTCTCATCAAATTGAGACAACACTTTACTTACTTTATCTTTCATCCAAACATCATCTTGATCGGTTAAAAAAACATATTCATTCTTTACATATTTTAACCCATTTTCAAAATTCTTAATAACACCCTTACCCGGTCCATCCACTAATTTAATGTTTGTATATTGTTCAATGATTTCTTTTGAATGATCATTGGATGGATCTAAAGAAACAATTAATTCATCATCAAAGCTTAACTGACAAACAATAGAATCCAATTGTTCTTTTAAATACTTTTCTCCATTATAAACAGCCATCACCACTGAAACCGCCATTCAAAATCATCTCCTTTATACAAATAAAAATCGCAAACTATGATATTGTAACATTAAATGTAATTTTCGTTTTAAAACTACAATTAGATACTTAAATTTATTTCTTCTATAAAAATATTTTGAATCTTCCTTAAAAATTTTCAAGCGTATTAAACTACCCTCTAAATTTGAAACATCATTACCTGAAAACTCTTGTTGCACTACACAATCCAAAACTTGAACATCTTTATCTTTCATATCTAACATAAAATTATGATCGACATAATCCAAGAACAAATGCTCATCATAGCGATAGAATTTAAAAATATCTAGATTCACAACCATTCCACTATTAATGGCTGTAAATTGATTTAGCTTTTCTTTTCCATCCCATCTAGATACCACACCATCTACCATCTTACATGGTGATAAAATTGATTTTTCATCCTTAACAATTGGAACTGCAATATCGCAAGTTAAATTTAAAATACTATTATAATATCCTTCATTTAAAATCGTATCATCATCCAATAAAATAACATATCCACGTTTATCTTTTAACAAATCTAGTGCAGAATTGTATGCTTTAGAAATTCCTTTGTTTCCATGCATATTTATATATGTATATCCATCACTTTCAACAACGAACTTATTGCCATAATCACTTGTGCTGTTATCACATACTATAAGATGTATGCTTTTATGCTCTTTAATAAATCTATATGTACAACTATCTTGAATGGATTGATTATAAACTACAAGTATCGCATAAAATGTATTCATAATTAAACAACCTTTCATTTATACATTAAAAATTTAAAGGAAGCCAAAGCTTCCTTTTACTAATCATTAGTCTGATAATATTCTTCCATACCTTCTTCAGGTAATTCAGTCATAAGGCCTGCTTGAATCTGTGCTTCAATTTCTTCCTCTGAAAGCGTTCCAGCTGGAACATCTTCTTCTGTTTCAATAATATCACTTGACTTGCCATCCAAAACAGCTTGAATTTTTTCAGAAGCAACACGAATAGAATCTTGATATAACATGATTACACTTACCGCACTTCCAAGTTCAGCACTAACCTGCATATCACTATAGCCTTTTAATACATATTGTTCAAATTTCCATCCTGGCATTGCCTGAATCTGATATTTAATAAAAGACGTGATTTCATCTGAAGTCATATTTGTATCAAATGCACCACTAATCGCATTTAAAATACTTGAATAATTCTTTAACAATTCAGGTGAAGTAGCCTTTTTTACCATAGCCTGCAATACCTGTTGTTGATTTCTAGCACGCTGACTATCGCCATCTAAGTACGCTTTTCTTTCGCGAGAATATGCTAAAGCTCTTTTACCATTTAAATGGTTTGTCCCTTCATGAACACCTTCTAAAGTACTATCTGAATAGAACTTGCTGACAGCCATACCTTCGGCTACATCAATATCAACACCACCTAAGGCGTCTACAATATCAATCATACTTGTAAAGTTCACACGATATGTATAATTAATATCAATGTCTAATAGTTGTTCAATTGTATCACGCGTAGTATCTACACCATAAATACCTGTATGAGTCAATTTATCATTTGCACCATAATTACAAGCATAATCGTCACAATATTCTTGCACATAACTGTCTCGAGGAATACTTGTCATCAATACAGTAGACGTTACTGGATTTACTGTAACAACCATATCAACATCGGATCTTGAAACTTCATCTAACTTTCCAAATGAATCATTTCCACTAATTAAAATATTAAATGGAGTAGTAGTAATATCTGATACAGCTAATGCATCGTTTGTATCATTTGTATAAAAAACAGTTTGATGAATAACCTTCGTTTCATCATTAAACGCATTATATCCTTCTAATTCTAATACATTTGAACGATATGCCTCATTTAAAATAACTGCATCTACGTCCCTATCATATAAAGCTTTAATTAAGCCAGGTACATTATCATATTTTCTGTTTTTTACAGAGACATTGTTCTTTTTAATATCTTTTAAACTTTTCTGAGTACCATCTTTACCAATCGTTTTTAAAGAACCAACCTTCGCATTATTTAAATCAGATACATCTGACATACTCGAACTCGATAATGCAATTACAGACACAGTGTTTTTTACAATTCCCGTTTGCGTAGTCACTTTTGTTAATGTTTTAGAAGTTGAATATAAATAAAAGTTTCCAAACCCATAAACAACAGAAACCGCAATAATTAAAAAAGTATAAATAATACGAGTTGCGATACCATGCGTAAAAAAGTTTAATAATACAAGCATAATTGCTGTAAATAACACAATAATCAAAATAATAGGGACAACTAATTTATCCGGTAAAACTTGTAATTTAATAATTTGATAAATGATTCCAAACGCAAAAACCACCATGATCAAAGAAAGAATTATAAAAAATATAGTTAATATAATTAGTTTTCTCTTTTCTTCTCTTGCCATATTCATCCTCCGTATATTCTTTTTAGTGCTTCTGATAACGTCGCATTAAAATGCTTCGTTGTAAAGTATGTATTATACAAATTCTGAATATTCTTTCTTCTTTGAAGCTGCACATCCATACTCTCTAAACAAACTACATTCGCCATCTCTTTAATATTGCCTTTATTAAGATTAAACCCAATATTCCATTCTTCACAAAAATCTTTTGTATCTCCTTGGATTGTATTAATGATAGGAAGACCCGCACACATATAGTCTAGTGATTTCATAGTCAACCCAACTACTACACTCGGCTTCATGACATTAAAGCCATAATTGCACTGATCAAATATTTCTTGTTTTTGAACTGGATCATACACTTCTTTATGGTCAACTACATTGACTCCGACGCATAGTACTTCTTGAATAAAGTGTTCTTTATTTTCTCCATTGCCAATAATGTGCAAAACACATTTCTTTTTTATACTGCACTCCCTTAAAAACGCAGTAATCATCGGAATGTCTATAATATTATTGATAGAACCCAAGTAACAGAACTGCAACTCATTCTCACTTAAATCTGGATTCATTGGCAAACACTCTCTATCAATTGCCCAATATAGAACATTTCCACAATGTACATATTTCTTAAACAATTCACATTCACAGAAGACAACATCTCCACTTGATAAATACTTATCACGATTATTCTTCCATATTTTAAAAGGCAATAATCCCTTATATCGATCAATAGGCATGGATTCTGGCCATAAATCAATAATATCATACATCACTTTAACATTATGATGTTTCTTTTTATATTTCGCCATTTCTTTTACAAGCGTATTACACGGAATAATACAATGAATTAAATCTGGTTGAATGTCTTCCATAGCCTTTCTTGCCTTTTTAGAAAACTCAATATGAGACAAGATCCTGTCCGCAGAAAGATTCTTATGATACTCTCGAACAGGAATCACAACATCAGCTTCAGCTTGATAAACCGCTTTTTTTCTATGTGAAAAATTTGAAGTTACACTCACAACATCAAACCCCTTAGAAGTGTAGTATTTCTTCAATAAATTAATGCGATCCAAACATGTATCAAACGCATATACTAATGCTACGACCATAGATAACTCCCCAACCTAAATATGATATAAACGAAGACCTTATAACTATCCCTTAGTTATTATTATCTTTATTATGGATACTTCCCGTACCACCTTCGACAACCCCATCATGCTTTAACACTGAAAAGATTGTCATAAAAAAACATTTCACATCAAATGAAAAACTTAAATTCTTACAATACTCACCATCAAGTTTAGCCTTAACATCTATTTCCAACTCATCACGACCATTTACCTGTGCCCAACCAGTTAATCCTGGAAGCACATCATTTGCTCCATAATGATCTCTCAACTCAATTAAATCATATTGATTCCATAGAGCCGGTCTTGGACCCACAATTGCCATTTCCCCTTTAAATATATTAAACAACTGTGGAAGCTCATCCAAAGACGTCTTTCTCAAAAATTTACCAATACTCGTAATATATTGATCTGGATTTTCTAATAAATGCGTAGGCATATCTTTCGGTGTATCAATACGCATTGTTCTAAACTTTAAAATATCAAAATAAGACTTATGAATTCCCACACGCTTCTGCTTAAAAAACACAGGCCCCGGAGAAGTCACCTTAATTAAAACCATTAATACAATCAATAGTGGAGATAAGATTATGATTCCAGCCAAACTCAAAAGAAAATCTATCGTTCGCTTTCCATATTTCGAATACATAAAAACACTCTCCTATTTTTGTAGAGAATTTCTCTACGTAGAAAAGTATACCATAATAAAAAGCCTGAAACAAAAAAAGTTGAGAAAGTCAAAATAAATTCCATTCATATCAACTTTATATAAGGGGTATATTTAAATTATGTGATAATATCAAAAAAATAAAGAAGGATCTTAATCCTTCTATCCAATAACTTTAATTGTTTCATCAATCATTCTTTCAGCCCATACAGGATACAAATCCTGAATATAATGGACTCCATCCTCTTGATAATACTTATCCTCACCATGATTTGTGATATCTGAAATATCTACATAATTCCAACCATTTCTTTGACACATCTCTTGTAATTGACTATTATAATCATCCGTTTTAGACCATTCAGAATGTTCTTCAACCGCAGCCGGCGTAGGACAAACAATAGAATTAATAAATATATTCGCATTGGGACAAATCTCTAAAACACCCTTTACTTTTTCTTCATACAAATCCCCATACGTTCCATTTTCTGTCTTTAAATCCAATCCCATATCATTCACTCCATAGGAGAAATATATATTAGAAGGATTGATTTCTTTTAATGCCTCACTATAATCCGAAATATTTAAAATCGTGTTTCCTGCATCCGCAAACACACGATTCCAAGGCAAATACCCATAAGACGCAAATCCATATACGCGAGAATCTCCATAAATGGCATAATCTTCAAACATAGAAAATACATCCAACTTTCCTTCACGAACCAAAGAAAGCTTTTCTTCAATACGCTTATTCGTTAAATGCTTAGACAATTCTTTTGTATCCAAACTCTCCTGTTCCTTAATATAAGAAACACCCTCATTATGACTTTCACAACCCGTAAGTAAACAAATACATACAGCCAATCCGATAATCCCAAATTTTTTCATGTTTATATCCCCTTTAATCAGATTATATCATAGAATTTATGATAAAATTGAAGTAATCACAATCAAATTATAAGGGGCATAGAGATTATGAAAAAGTATATATTTACCATTTTAAAAGGATTCGTTCTCATCGGATTCATTATTTTACTATCCACAAATTTCTCATACGACAAAGATAGTACGAAAACTATGGAAGAAGTACAAAGTAAAACCATAGAAAACATCAATCTTGATGGACTTAGCCAACAAGACAATTTAAGTATGAAACGATTTCTAGACTTAGATCCAGCACAATATGAAAGTGTGATCTACTACAAATCCGACGACGCCATGAGCGCGAGTGAATTTGTCTTAGTGAAATTTAAAGACCATTCTCAACAAGAACCATTTAATGAAACCATTGAAAAAAGAGTTAAAAATCAAAAAGGCATCTTTGAAGGCTATGCACCACAACAAGCCGAACTATTAAAAAACGCTATTATTGATATTCATGGAAACTATGGCTTATATGCAGTAAAAAAAGATGCAAACACAATGAATGATCAATTCAAAAAAGTATTAAGCGAGGGGGAATAAAATATGGTATTCACAGATTTAATTTTTTTATTTTGTTTCCTACCCATTAGTGTTCTACTCACAAAGCAAATCAGAAACATAAAACTTCAAAACATTCTATTAGTAGTATTCAGCCTACTCTTTTATGCATGGTCCAACCCAATCTATGTCGTACTATTAATACTATCCATTCTATGGAACTACTTCACGGCATTTGAACTCGAAGCACAAGATGATGAAAAAACTAAAAAAATACTACTCATAGTATCCGTCGTTGTTAACCTATTTATTCTAGGCTTCTATAAATACACAGGATTTTTAATGGACATACTCCACATACAATCTAATCTTAAAATAGCTTTACCCGTAGGACTATCCTTCTTTACATTCAGTGAACTCTCATACATATTCGATGTATATAACGGTAAAAGTAAACCACAAAAAAATATCATACTCTTCACACTCTATGTAAGTTTCTTTGGAAAAATCAGTATGGGACCCATTGTTTCCTACCACGAAATGGAAGACCAATTAACAAGTAGAACCTTCTCAAAATCACAATACGCATCTGGCATGGTTCTATTCAGCAAAGGTTTAATAAAAAAAGTATTGTTAGCCGATCAATTATCTTATATCTACTCCATACTCCAAAATAACACTTCCACTCTAGGCGTATGGCTATTAGCCATTTCCTATATGCTACAAATCTATTTTGACTTCTCCGGCTATTCAGACATGGCCATCGGACTCTCAAGATTCTTTGGCTTTGACTTCAAACCAAACTTCGACCATCCATACACAGCCACATCTGTACAAGACTTCTGGAGAAAATGGCACATCTCCCTATCCCAATGGTTTAGAGATTATCTATACATTCCATTAGGTGGTAATCGCGTAGACAAAAACACATACATAAGAAACATCTTTATCGTATGGTTCTGCACAGGACTCTGGCATGGGGCCAACTGGACATTTATCCTATGGGGACTCTATTATGGATGTCTTTTACTCCTAGAAAAATTCTTCTTAAGAGAAAAACTTGAAAAACTTCCAAAACCAATATCCCACATCTATACATTACTCGTAGTATTAATTGGATGGGTATTCTTTATGAGTCCAAATATCACAACCGCATTTACAACACTTGGAAAAATGATAAGTATAGGAACTACAACATTCGCAAACAACCAAGCCAAGTTTATGTTGAAATCCTATTTCATAGTATTCGTACTCGCCATTCTACTCAGCACAAAAGTCTATGACAGAATTCAAATCTTTGTATACAACCAATACAAAATGAAAGCCGTATACACAACATGGACAATCTACATAATTCTATTAATTGTATGCATCGCATTTATTGTAGGAGGAACATACCATTCCTTCCTATACTTCGCATTCTAGAAAAGGAGGTCTAACATGAAACATAAATATTCAAGCATTATGGAAAGCAGCCTAACCAAAGTTGTTAGTGTAGCAGCAATAGCAACAATGACAGTAAACATCATCATTCCTGACCATAAACAATCCGAAACAGAAAATAGACCCCTACAAACCTTTCCATCATGGAATACAGAACACGTATTATCCGGACAATACACAAAAGACTTAAATACATGGTTCTCTGATCAATTCATATGTAGAGATCAAAACATACACATTAAATACTTGATTCAAAAAACATTTGGCGTAAAAGAAATACAAGACGTTTTCCTTACTAAACAAGGCCTTATTGAAAAAACAGCCAAGCCAAACAAGGAACAACTCGAAAGAAATCTAAACGCCATAAACACATTTAAACAAAACAATCCAGAACTCAACGTAGGATTTGTGACAGTTCCCAATGCCGTAAGCATAAAAAAAGAGTACCTGCCAAAATACGCAGTTACCCTAAACCAAGATAAACAAATAGACAACATCTATAGTAAATTGGATGATTCCATTGTTAAAATAGACTTGCGAAATACATTAAAAAAGCACAAAGACGAATACTTATATTATAAAACGGACCACCATTGGACAAGCCTTGCCTCCTACTATGCCTACCAAGACATAGCCAAAGCATTCAATCTTGAAACAACCAAACAATCCGACTATACAATATATCCGGTCACGACAAACTTTGAAGGAACACTCGCCAATAAAACAGGAAGTGTAAACATCAAAGACGAAATCGATATCTACGTACCAAAAGATAAATGTGATTATGTCATCACAGACGAATCCACAAACAAAAAATCAAGAACCATCTATCACTCAGACGCATTAGAAACAAAAGACCAATACACAGTCTTTATGGGAGGCAACAAAGCCCTATTCCACATCAATGTAGACAACAACTCAAAAAGACACCTACTATTGATCAAAGACTCCTATGCGAACAGTTTAATCCCATTCTTGATTCCACAATACGCATCCATTACAGTCGTAGACGCCAGATATTACTTTGAAGACTACTCAAGACTCATTAAAGACGATTTAATCACAGATGTATTATTTATGAATAACGCAAATACATTCGTACAAGATACTTCCCTAGCCGACATGTTAGAGGCAAACTAAAAGAGCTTAAACGCTCTTTTTAATTTCGGAAAATTTGAATTATTTTCAAATTAATACGTTAAAACTATAAATTATCGTTTGAACATAAAAAAAAGAGAGAACTTCATGTTCCCTTATATAAGAAGTGCTACCATCTTAAACACAAAAACTACAACCAACAAAATCCCAATCCACTTAATGAACTTAAATGCGATTTTGATCCCAAAATAAATTAAGGCTATTGAAACCACAAAACCAAGAATGTCTGACATCTTTCAACCTCCAATTTAACAACTATTTTAATTGATTTTTACCTTCCTTTCAATACTTGCCTTTGATATAATTTAAGTTACCAATAAAACAAGGAGTGATACAATGCGAACACCAGACTTAAACTGGATCAAAGACCCACGTGTCTTTCAAGTAAATAGACTACAAACTTACAGCGACCACATATATACAATTGGAAAGGACAAAAAACCTAGCTCATTCTCACTAAATGGAACATGGAAATTCAACCTTTCAAAAAATTATGATTCATGCTTTAAATTCTTCTATAATACAGAATTTAATGACTCCAACTGGAACGACATCCAAGTACCCGGACACATCCAACTCCAAGGATTCGATAACCCACACTATACAGACGTTACCTACCCTTGGGATGGTCATGACGTGGTAAAACCCGGACAAATAGATATGGACAAAAACAAAGTCTATCAATACCGTAAAACATTTGATTGTCCACAAGACTTTATTGGAAATAAACTTATCCTATCCTTTGAAGGCGTAGAATCCAACATCTACGTATGGCTAAATGGTAAATTTATCGGATACGCAGAAGATTCCTTTACCCCAAGCCGCTTTGACATCACAAAATACACACAAGAAAAAGATAACATACTCTGCGTACGCATCTTTCAAAAATGCACAGGCACATGGCTAGAAGACCAAGACATGTGGCGCTTTACAGGCATATTTAGAGATGTCATGATCTATAAACAACCAAATCTTCATATACAAGACTTAAAAATCGATACAGACATTGATCTAGACACACACAAAAGTGTTCTTAGTTGTGTTTGTAAAATGAGTAGCAATGAATCCCATACACTACAAGCCAAACTATATGATCCACAAGGAAACATCGTATGGAATGGCAATATGCAAGATACATTTGAAATCCCTGTAGAAAACACATGCCTATGGAGCAGTGAATTCCCGAATCTGTATCAATTAGAATTAGTATTATATGACACAAACAACGAAATCATAGAAACCATTCAAGAACAAGTCGGATTTCGAAAATTCACGCTCGAATACGGCATTATGAAACTCAACGGAAAACGAATTGTATTCCACGGCATCAACCGCCATGAATGGGATCCAAAAACAGGAAGATGTTTATCTCAAGAACAAATGGAAGAAGACATTCATATCTTAAAATCACTAAACATCAACGCCATAAGAACATCTCACTATCCAAACAACAGCTATTGGTATAAACTATGCGACCAATACGGAATCTACGTCATTGACGAAATGAATCTAGAAACCCATGGAGTAAATGATATCCTTCCACAAAACAAAACCGAATGGACAGATTGTTTATTAGACCGTGCAAGAAGCATGTATGAAAGAGATAAAAACCACGCCAGCATCTTAATGTGGTCACTTGGAAATGAATCCGGCAGCGTATCCAACTTCATGCTCCTACACGACTACTTCAAAGAACAAGACCCATCAAGACTTGTCCACTATGAAGGCATCACACAAGATCGAACATTCGAAAACGCATCCGATATTGAATCTAGAATGTATACATCTCCAGAAAATGTGAAAGCCTATCTGGAAAGCCATCCAATGAAACCATTTATGCTATGTGAATATATGCACGCCATGGGAAATAGTCTTGGAGGCATGGAAGAATATACCAATCTAGAAGACGAATACGAACAATACCAAGGCGGCTTTGTATGGGACTATGTAGACCAAGCCATTTTAAAAGACGGACAATACTATTATGGACAAGACTTTGACGACTACCCTAATGACTCCAACTTCTGTGGAGACGGTATCCTATTGCCAAATCGAGAAGAAACCGGTAAAAGCCAAGAACTAAAACAACTCTACCGCTATGTCGATATGGAAATTCATTTCGATTCGGTAACCATTAAAAATAAAAACCTATTCTACGACCTAAGCAAAGATACCTTTATCTTTGAATTGAAACAAAATGGACTCGTTATACAATCCGGCATCTTTAAAACAAGCGTAGAACCAGGCACCACAAAAACAATGCCCGTACAATTTAAACAAATCAATACCCCAGGCTATTACACAAAAACCATCTACTACAAAACACCACTTGGCATTCAATCCTTTGACCAACAAGTCTTTGAAGTCAAACAAGACCAACCCAAAGAACAAGCCATGCTCGTAGTAGAAGGCAAAGAAACAATTGGCATTCAATTTATCGATACCGAATACTTATTCGACAAACGAAAAGGTTTAGTATCCATTCAAGTAAATGATGAAGAAATACTTCAACAAGCACCAAAACCCGTCTTCTACAGAGCTTTAACCGACAATGATCGTGGTGCTAAACAAACCTATGCCAACTGGCTAAATGCCAGCCTATTTCAAAATGTAGTTGACTTTAAAATGATACGAAACTCCAAATGCGCACAAATGATCTATACAATACAACTTGAATCTATTGAAGAAGAATGTAAACTCGTCTATACAGTCTACAACAATCAAAGTATTCAAATCCAGTTGCACCTAGACAAAAACTCACAAAGACAAACACTACCACTCTTTGGAATCGAGTTTGCTCTAAAAGAAGAATTCAAAAACTTCGCCTATTTTGGAAAAGGCGAAAAAGACACATATATCGATCGAGACCATGCTCTAACTGATTTCTACTTTGAAAACGTAGACACAAACTACATTCCATACTTAAAGCCACAAGAACATGGCAATCACACAGACTGCAAATGGTGCAGCCTATCCAACGACACCATTCAAGTAAACATCAAGTCTGAAAAAATGGAATGCATGGCAAGCAAGTATTCCTTTATGCACCTATATAACGCTAACCACACATTTGAACTTCCACAAACCAATACAACCCATCTAAGAATCACAAAACAACAAATGGGCGTAGGCGGAATCAATAGCTGGGGCGCAAAAGTACAACCCCAATACTTAATTGACCAATCTAAAAACCTAGACTTTACATGTACACTCTATATTTCAAAGAAAGATTGATAAAAGAGAGCTGTAGTTTTGACTACAACTCTCTTTCTTTATGCATCCATTCTATACTGAACCAATCCATGACCATCACAAATCTCAACACGCGCCATGGCACCATTTACTACATACATATGCGGATATGTATGTCCAATATCCACCTGAAATACAACATTGATATCCGGTAGTGCTTTTTTAAAAGCGTCTTCATACCCAATTAAATCCGAAACATTCTTAAATAGTACACGACCCACCAATATAGCCTTCGTATATTTAAAATACCCCATATACTTCATCTTCAATAAAGCACGATACACATCACATGAATTCATTGAAAAAATATCAAAGAACCAAATAATCCCATCCTCTTTATAACGCTCATTAAATTCTTCTACAAAATCATAAGGCGTACCCGCCATATCATTTATACTCTCAAAACAACCACCAAGTAATCTACCCACTACACTACAATCACCCACATACTCTGTCTTTGTGTTAAGTATTGGAGCACCATCATTATAAAAATCAACATTCTGATGCATAGAACTCGAATGAAGTTCACTATTCTTACCCTTTAAAAAATCAAGACACAAACTTGAATACTCATTAATACCATATTCATCAAAGCTACCCGCATTAAAACCATACACCGTAGCCAAATCACACTTACAAGTAATGGGAAACAATAAATTTGTAGGATCACTCGCACCCAAGTACCACTTTGGATTCTTTTCAATCAAATCAAAATCAATATACGGCAACGTCTCAAACTGAAAGTCACCCCCAGCCGCCAACCATACAGCTCCAACACTAGAATCATTCACCAACGAATTCAATTCATCAACCCGAGTTTTGGCATCAATACTTGGTTCACTATTATTACGAACACTAGCTGTTTCAACAATATGAAACCCATTGGATTGAATATACTCTATAGACGCATTAAAACTATCTAGCTTATGCCCTACACCACTCGACATAGCACAGACACCAATCGTATTATACTTCTCATTTAAAAACTTAGGATATTTCATACACAAAAAAAACCTCCACACCCATTATAAAGGAAAAACGACAAGACACAAAGTCCTGCCGCATTTCCCATAGTTTTAAGATAGAAAGGAAGTTTTATGTATTAGCACTTAATACACCTTTATTATAATCCCTATACAACCATTTGTCTTTGTACTTTTTAGTGAATTTGTATTTTTTGTATTAAGCACAAGTCAAAAGATACAAATTATACACTGTGAAACACTTGATTGCCACACAATATTCTCTGCATTTCATCAAAGCCAAAAATAGGAACGTCTGCCCGGTGATGCTTACCCGGGTACCCTTTTGGCCACTACGGCGTGTGAGACGCATCTTTTACCCAAATCAGACGTTCCTATATCTATAATACACAAAGTTTAATCAACAAAAAAGAGTAGGCGCGCATTCCTACTCTTTATGCATCCTCTATTAAGTCGCGATTTAAGAGAATAAATTGACGGATTATTTCTCACAGAAATATTATAGAGAGAAATAGTTCTATGTGCGAAAACGCTTTCACAAAACCAATAGTATTATATATCAATTTTGTTCATCATGTTTGCACAAATTAGTAATCTGTTTACATTTTTTGTTGAGAATCATAAATAATCAAAGCCATGAAGACAAGATCCTCATCTTGTTCATTCAAAATACTATGACCCTTACCACTCGGTGTAAAATAATGTTCTCCAGGCTTTAAATATAAAGTTCGCTCATGATTATCATCCAATGTTGCCACTCCAGAAAGAACGAAATAATCTTCGCCATCTCCATTATGCACATGATAACCAACACTACAACCCTTCTTTAAAGTGACCTTGGCATACACACGATTCATACCATGCATCTCTTGAGCACTCATGATATGCTCAAAATGTGCAATACCAGTACCACCCATAAAATTTTCTTTATCTACAACTACCATTTTCTATACCCCTAGATCAAAGAATTATCTTTGAAATAATTGATCTTCATACTTGACTTCACTTCATCCAAAGTCTTTTGCGCTGTCGCATACGCCTTTTTCGTACCCTCTTCTAGAATCTTGACAACTTCAGGAAGTTTAGCCTGCCATTCCAATCTTCTTTCACGAATTGGAGCCAACTCTTCTTGCATAACACTATTTAAGAAACGTTTCACTTTCACATCTCCTAAACCACCACGCTGATAGTGTGCTTTTAAGGCATCCAAGTTTTCATATTCCGGCAAATACTTTTCGAAATGCTCTGGCTTACAGAACGCATCCAAATATGTAAATACACAGTTTCCCTCAATCTTACCAGGATCACTCACCTTAATATGATCTGGGTCTGTATACATACTCATAACTTTCTTCTTGATTGTCTCTTCATCATCCGACAAATAAATACAGTTACCCAAAGACTTAGACATCTTTGCCTTGCCATCTGTACCCGGAAGTCTTAAACAAGCACAGTTTTGTGGCAATAAGATTTTAGGTTCTACCAAAGTCTCCCCATAAATCGAATTGAATTTATGAACGATCTCCTGTGTTTGTTCAATCATAGGCATCTGATCTTCTCCAGCAGGAACTGTCGTCGCCTTAAATGCCGTAATGTCGGCAGCCTGTGAAATTGGATAACACTGGAAGCCAACAGGAATACTCGCATCAAATCCACGCATCTTAATTTCAGCCTTCACCGTTGGATTTCTTTGAAGACGACTTACAGAAACTAAGTTCATATAATAGAATGTCAATTCTGTCAATTGACTGATTTCAGACTGAATAAAAATCGTTGTCTTACTCGGATCAATACCACAAGCCAAATAATCCAAAGCCACCTCTAAAATGTTTTCACGCACCTTATCCGGATTGTCAAAATTATCTGTCAATGCCTGTGCATCCGCAATCATAATATAAATTTCATCATATTCTCCAGAATTCTGTAAAAGAACACGATTTCTTAAGGAACCCACATAATGTCCAATATGCAATTTACCCGTCGGACGATCCCCCGTTAAAATAATCTTTGCCATAAATACCTCACTATAATAATTGTTTCTTCGCAAAATTCCATGTGTCTCTACACATATCATCCAAGTTCTTTTCAGCTACCCAGCCTAATTGTTCTTTAGCACGAGTCGGATCTGCGTAGCAAGTCGCAATAT
>ENA-ORNQ01001103-ORNQ01001103.1-human-gut-metagenome-genome-assembly--contig:-NODE-1103-length-22499-cov-11.712752_pt1 | contig 22499 bp, 25 predicted proteins | sample MGYA00242116_ERZ509024 | MGnify/ENA primary metagenome ERZ509024 (study PRJEB26280, sample SAMEA2338697) | human gut metagenome | biome: human gut; feature: human-associated habitat; material: faeces...
CACGGCTACGGCCACAGCCTCGGCCTCGAGATCCATGAGGCGCCCAACGCCAACCCCTCCAACGACCAACCGATGCCCGCCGGAGCGGTCTGCTCGGCGGAGCCGGGCATCTACCTCCCGGGCAAGTTCGGCGTCCGGATCGAGGATGTGACGGTTATTACGGAAAACGGCGCAGAAGTGCTGACCAAGAGCCCGAAAAATTTGATTATTTTGTAAGAGTATCTTGAAAATTACGCAGCAGTGTAGTAAAATCTATAAAGCTATTGCGTAAACGTGAAACTGATAGATGGAGGAAACAATATGGCAACCATTACTGCCGGTGATTTCAGAAACGGCAAGACCTTCGAGATGGACGGCAAGATTATGCAGGTCGTCGAATTCCAGCATGTCAAGCCCGGTAAGGGCGCGGCCTTCGTCCGCACCAAGATGAAGAACGTCGTGACCGGTGCGGTCACCGAAACTTCTTTCAACCCGACCGCGAAATTTGAGGAAGCGTTCATCGAGCGCAAGGACTATGAGTACAGCTACAACGACGGCGATCTGTACTACTTCATGGATCAGGAGACCTACGACACCATCCCCCTGAACAAGGATGTGCTGGACGACTCCTTCCGCTTCATCAAGGAAAACACCCCCTGCAAGCTCCTGAGCTACAAGGGCAACGTTTTCGGCGTGGAGACCCCGAACTTTGTCGAGCTGGACGTCATCAAGGCGGATCCGGGCGTCAAGGGCGATACCGCGACCAACGTCACCAAGCCTGCGACCGTGGAGACGGGCGCAGAGGTCAAGGTGCCGCTGTTCATCAACGAGGGCGACCGCATCCAGATCGACACCCGCACGGGCGAATATCTGGGCCGTGCAAAGGGCTGATCATCAACCGACTGTTCGACGCAACTGAAAGGAGAACAACATGACTCTTTCCGAAAAAGCCGCATATCTCAAGGGCCTGATGGACGGGCTGAAGCTCGACACCGAGAAGGACGAGAACAAGGTGCTTGCCGCCGTCGTGGACATGCTGTCCGACGTGGCGGAGACGGTCTCCGACCTTGAGGATGTGGTGGACACCATTTCCGACGAGCTAGACTGCATCGAAGAGGATCTCGACAACATCGACGATTATCTGATGGATGACGAGGACTATGACGACGAGGACGATTACGAGGACGCAGACGAAGCGGACGACGAATATGATTTTGGCGACGAGACGCTTTACGAGGTCAAGTGCCCGACCTGCGGTGAAGTGATCACCATTGACGAGGAAATGCTCGACGAGGGCTCGACGACCTGCCCGAACTGCGGCGAGGAGCTGGAGTTCGACATGGAAGAAGAGGAAGAGGACGAGGATAAATAATCCTTTTGGGAACCAAACGATCCCGCCGGTGAAGATTCACCGGCGGGATTTTTCTATATGGTCGGTTATTTACCGACGCTGCGAAGCAGCGCGGCGGCCTTGCGCGCGACCGTCAGCTCCTCGTTGGTCTCGACGACGAAGATGCGGACGGGGGAATCGTCGATGGAAATGTCGCGGCCGGGGAAGGCATGGCGGTTTTTCTCGCCGTCGAGGCGGATGCCGAGAAATTCCAGTCCGGCCAGTGAAAGCGCGCGGACGGTGGGGCTGTTCGTACCGATGCCGCCGGCAAAGACAACGGCGTCCAGCCCGCCCATGGCGGCCGCGTAAGCGCCGATGTATTTCTTGATGCTGTAGGCATAGGAGAGGATGGCGTTGGCCGCGTCGTCGTTTCCGGCGTCAGCTGCGGCCTCAATGTCGCGCAGATCGTTTGAAATGCCGCCGGACATGCCGTAAAAGCCGCTCTTCTTTTCCAGCAGCTCACGCAGTTCCGGCAGACCCATCCCGGTCTCCTCAGCCAGATAAAAGAGAATGTACGGGTCGATATCGCCGCAGCGGTTGTTGTGCATGACGCCGCATTGGAGCGAAAGCCCCATGGTCGTGTCGATGCTTTTTCCGTTTTTGACGGCGCAGAGACTGCCGCTGCCGCCGAGATGGCAGGTGACGAGCCGCAGATCGGTGCGGTCCATCGCATCCGCGGCCCACTGCGACAGGTATTCGTGGGACGCGCCGTGGAAGCCGTAGCGGCGGATGTCGTATTTCCGGGAAAGCTCGATCGGAATGGAATATAGCGCCGCCTCGGGCGGCATATCCGCGTGGAACGCCGTCTCAAACGCGCCGATCAGCGGCGTATCGGGCAGCAGCGACCGGAACTGGCGGATGGCGGCGATATAGGGCGGATTGTGCGCGGGCGCGACGGCGTTGAACGCCGCCATTTTTTCCAAAACGTCCTCCGTCAGGTACTGCACGCCCGTGACGCCTCGCGCGTGAACGACCTTGAAGCCGACGCAGTCCAGCGCGGAAAGCTCCGGCAGGACGCTGTCCAGCAGCGCGCGCAGCATCCGTTCGATGGCCTCGCGATGCGTGGGGAATACGGCTTCCTCCGAATGCTCCTCGCCGGTGAGGCGGTTTTTCGCGTAGAAGCGTCCGACCGGCGCGCCGACACGCTCTACGCCGCCGGAGGCCAAAACGTTCTCGCCGCAGTCGAGATCAAAAAGCTGATATTTCAGGGAGGTGCTTCCGACGTTGCAGATCAGAATTTTCATGGGAATGCTCCTTGCTTTCATTGGTATCCCCGCATGGCCGCTCGACCGGCTGTGCGGGGCTGCACTTTCAGTATAACAGCGGAAGCGGAAAAGCGCAATGAAAATCGCCGGGCGGTCAGACGCTCAGCGTGCCGTCCCCGATGACGAGCCGGTAAAGCCCAGTCAGATAGAGCCAGTCGATCTGCGTGAGAACGCCGTCCGGCTTGAGACCGGACTTCTGCTGGAACCAGCGGACGGCGCGGACGGAGGCGGCGTCATGGATGCCGGTCACGCGCAGCTCCGGCATATCCGGGAAGATTCCGCGGATGGCGACAAGCATTCCCTGAATAAGCGGAAGCTGCAAGTTTTCTTCGCCGTGGGAGATGGTCTGCAGGGGCTGCCAGACGATGGAGAGCGACGCGGCGGGCAGGACCAGCGGCGACAGGCGCGTAAAGGTGTCCACGATGAGATTCCACGTCCGGTTGTCGGTCTCACCGTTTTCCGGCAGGCCGTTCTGCCGCTGGAACGCGGAGACAGCCCGCATCGTCTCCGGGCCGTAAACGCCGTCGGGAATCACGGAGGGCAGCTCGCCTCCGGCCTTGGAGAGAACAGCCAGCATGGACTGGAGGCTCAGGATCGGCGCGCCCAGATAGTTCAGCGGAGAACCCCTCATGATACCACCTCCGCATCCTGCATTCCCTCCGAGAGGGTCATGCCGGGAAACTGCACGAACCGCGTCGTGCTTTCGAATCGAGGCGCGGGCGGCGCAAAGGCCCCGGCGGGCGTGGCCTCGTCCTCCCGGGTGTATGGGAACAGCTCCCCGTTTTCAAAAACGTCGCCGTCGATGGCGGTATACTGGTTGTAGATCGCGTTCCACGTCGGCTCGTCAACAGAGCCTGTGACCGGAAGCCCGGCGTAGCTCTGGAATGCCGAAACGGCGCTCTGCGTCTGCGCGTCGTAGACGCCGGTCTGCGTGACGTCCGGGATCTCCGGCAGAAACTCCGCCAGTACGGCGAGCATATATTGAAGCCTTTCCACGCCGCCGCCCGTGTCTCCGACGGAAAGCGCCTGCGGGTACTGGAAGGAGACGGCGGTGAAGCTCTGGCCCTCGGAGCGCAGCTCCGAAAGCTTCAGAACGGCCACATAGATGCGTTCGAGCTGATACCACGTTGCGCTGCCAACGATCCCGTCCGGTGTGAGGGAAAAGATGCTCTGAAAGGCGATGACGGAGGCCTCGGTCGCGGCGTCGAACACGCCGCTGGAAATGACCTTCGGAATCGCGGGATAGTTCTGCGAGATGCGGTTGAGCGACACCTGCACGACGGTCACATATTCGCCCGTGGAGCCGAGGCGGAGCGGCGTGCCGGGATAGGTCTCGCGCACGTCCTCGATGGGCGCGCCCACGACAAGCTCCACGTCGTCGCCGTAATAGGAGCGCAGGATCTCTACGCTGTTCGCGCCCTCCAACGCCTGGTACTGGCTGCCCCACTGGCTGAGGCCCTCGCAGGTGACGGTCGTGCCGTTGCAGAATTTTGCGGCCAGCGGCTCGACGGAGCCCTGACGGCGCAGATAGGTGTTGAACAGCTCGTCGGCAAGCTCGGAGATGTTCTCATAGATGTTGCGCCCGGAGATGAACTTCTGGTCGTAGGCGGTGGAGCTTGTGATATCGAAGGGATAGCGGCGGCTGCGGTAATAGTCCGTATAGACGCGGTTGAGCGCGTAGGAGATGACCGCCAGCATGTTCGCGCGGAGTGCCGAAGGCTCCCACGTTGGGTAGATCTCGCTGGAAACGACGTTTTTGACGTAATCCGGGAAGGGCACCGTCACATTGGCAGCGTCGGAATCCGGCGGGCCGAGGTGGACGGTGATGGTACGCGGGACATAGGGTATGACGACAGGCTGTGGCATGGCGGACCTCCTTTACAGCGTCTGCGCGGGGATGGTGACGGTCTCGGTGCGGCTGTAGCTCTCCGGCAGCGACGGCGTCGGCAGGAGCATCATGTCCTGCACGGTCTGGGTGCCGGTAAAGATCTGCGCGCCGTTGACGATCAGACGGTCGAAGCCCGGAGAATCGACGACCAGCGAGACCGGCGTATAGGGCTGCTTGCCGGAGGAGGCCAGCGTCGTGCCGTCCAGCTCCGGCGTATCCACATCGACCGGCACCGTCATGCCGTCATAATTGGTGGTGCGGTAGGCCAGAAGCTCCGTCGTACCGTCCGAACGTCGGCGGACAAAGGCAACGGCGGCGCCGATGACGGGCAGCATGGCGTTGGAGGTAAAAACGCGGGCCAGAATGCTTCCGTGTGCGTTCATGGGATCGCTCCTTCCTGTGCCGGGCGGGCCGGCGGATCGAAACAGATTTCTGTCAAGGGTATGCGCGGCGGCTGGCGGAAATTCTTAAGAAAAAATTCAGAAAGTTGAAAAGCAAACACAAATTCGAACGGATTCCGAACATTTACTAAACGAAATATACAAAAGTAATCTAAATTGAAACGTTCACATTGTTGGAAATTACGGATGTGACTTGAAAATTTCCATAAATATGTGTATTATTTACATAAAGAAAGAGAGGAGAACACGTCCATGCCAAAGAAGATCAACGCGCTGCGGGAGAAGCTCCTGATGTGCGCCAGAGAGATTCTGGTAGGCCGGGGATATTCAGAGCTGACCATTCGCGCAATTGCGACCGAGTGCGGCGTGGTCCCTGGAACGATCTACAACTATTTTCCGTCCAAGGAGAAGCTGGTCGAGTCGGTCATGCTGGAGGACTGGAGGGCGCGGCGGGCAATGCTGGATGTGAAAATGCAGGAAGCCGGGAGCGCATTGGAGGCCATTCGTGTACTGGCCGAGGCGCTGGACAGCTTCGTGGAGAGCTATCATGAGATTTGGGAGAAGCACCCGGCGACGATGAACGATTCCTCGACCTTCCGCAAGCACCATAAGCAGCTTGTGGCACAGATGTGCGGAATGCTCCAGCCGATCATGGAGAAATACGACTGCATGTTCCATCCGGTTCTGCCGCAGTTCCTGGCGGAGGCGCTGCTCGTGCTGGCCGCCGACGAGGACAAGCATTTTGAAAGCGTGGAGCCGATTCTGCGGAAGCTGCTGGACTGAGCCGCCGCTTCACCCGCAAACAAAATAAACGAGAATGCCGCAGAAAATGTCTCTGCGGCATTCAGTCTGTCAACAAACCTCGTAGAGTTCCGCCGCGCACGGCTATGTGACCCACAAGGTTCCCCCTTGCGGCATAGCCGCTGCGGTCGGAGACGAAAAAGACGCCACCGGCGTCTTTTTTAACGCTCCGACATCGGAAAACACACACTGCATCCTGCAAGTGTGGAATTTGTGTGCCTGCGGCACACAAATTATGCGCACAGCAGGATGTAAGCCTTATCAAACGGGAAATCAGCAAAGCGTTTCCCGTTTGAGAGCGTGTCAAAACACTTTTTGACACGCTCAATGCCGCAGAGGATGTCTCTGCGGCATTTTGCCTCTATCCGGATCCGACATTTTATGCTATACTGGATGCAAAAAGGAGGGGCTTTTCATGGGAATCGTTGTGCTCGGCGCAATTTTCGTAGATATCAAGGGCTATCCGATGGCGAATTATATCCCGCAGGGCCGGAACGCCGGTATCGTGAAGCACGTCCATGGCGGCGTGAGCCGGAACGTGGTGGAGGACATTGCAAACGTGGAGCTTCGGCCGACGTTTGTCAGCCTTGTGGACGACACCGGCGTGGGCGCGGACGTGCTGACGAAGCTGCGCAACCACAAGGTGGATACGCGCTTTATCCGTCACCGCCCGGACGGCATGGGGACATGGCTTGCGATCTTTGACAACGACGGCGACGTCTACGCCTCCATTTCCAAGCGGCCGGATCTTCTGCCGCTGTGCGACACGCTGGACGAGTGCGGCGACGAGATCTTCCGGGACTGCGACAGCATCGTTCTGGAGATCGACATGGAGAAGGAAATCGTCAAGCGCGTCTATCAGTATGCGGAAAAATATCATAAGCGGGTCTACGCGGTGGTCTCCAATATGAACATCGCGGTGGAGCGCCGCGACCTGCTGCAATACACCGACTGCTTTGTCTGCAACCAGCTCGAGGCCGGGATCCTCTTTGCCGAGGATTATCACGACAAAACGCCGGAGGAGATGCGCGAGATTCTGCTCCGCCGCGTCCAGCAGGCGAAGATCCCGAGCATGGTCGTGACGATGGGCGAACGGGGCTCCGTCTATGCCTCGGTCGATGGAACGAGCGGCGTATGCCCGGCGCAGCGCGTGCATGTGCGCGATACGACCGGCGCGGGCGATTCGTTCTTCGCGGGCGTGGCCATCGGCCTGACCTATGGAAAGACGCTCGAGGAGTCGTGCCGGATCGGTACGCGTCTGGCCGCGTCCGTAATCTGCACGTCGGAAAATGTCTGCCCGCGCTTCCTGCCCAGCGAGTTCGGTCTCGAAGCGCCGGCGGAGGACTGAACGGCGGCATGAGCCGCGTTCGCGCGGACGGCGGAGAAAACGGACAGGAACCCGCGAAAAAGCAGTTTTCAGATTGTATTTTGAAGGCTGTTGTGATATGATTTTCCCATAAAAGGCAGGAGGCAGTTCTTATGGCTGATTTTACGAAATTCCGCACCTCGATCGGCGGCTTTAACCGGGACGATGTCGTCCACTATATTGAAACGGCCTCGGTGGAGCACCTGAAGGAGCTGCGGCAGGTGAAGGACGCCAACGAGAAGCTGGAGGCCGAAAAGGCCGCGCTGCGGGCGGAGCTGGACGAGACGAAGAAGAAGCTCACCGCCGCGAACGCGAAGCTGGATCGGATGACCGTGGAGGACGCCTCGCTCCAGCAGCAGGTCGAGACGCTGGCACAGGAGGCGGCGGAGCTGGCGCAGCGCGCCGCAGATGCCGAGGCCCGGGCGGAGGCGGAAAAGCAGGCCGCCGCAGAGGCGCTGGCAGGCGTGCCGCAGCCGCCGGTGTGTGAGCCAGAGGACGAGCCGGACGACGCGGAAGCACCGGAGGAAGTGCCCGCTGTGTCCGCTCCGGAGAGGAATTATACGGAAGAGGAGCTGGAAGCCTACCGCCGGGCGGAGGCCATGGAGCGCAACGCGCTCGTGCGCGCGCAGCGGCTGAAGGAGAAGCTTTCCCAGCTTTGCCAGAGTGCGCATACCCGCTATACCGACTCCGGCGAGGAGCTGGAGGCGCTGTCGCAGGATCTCTCGTCGGTGCTCAGCCGGATGCAGGATACCATCGCCGATCTTCAGGTCGCGTTCGACGAGACAGAGGAGGCCTTTGAGGATATCCAGACGCTGAGCTACGAAAGCGTGCAGCCGTGCTGAAGGAACAGGGCTTCGACCTCTGGGCGGACGGCTACGATGCGTCCGTCCGGGCGTTTGACGAATCGGATACCTATCCCTTCGCCGGATACCGGGATGTGCTGGAAAGCATCTATCAGACAGTTCTGGCAGGAGCGGGCAGAAAGGTGCTGGACATCGGCTTCGGAACCGGAACGCTAACCGCGAGACTGTATGCGCAGGGCTGTGAAATTTTCGGGCAGGATTTTTCGGCGAAAATGATCGAGACGGCACAGGAGAAAATGCCGGATGCGCATCTGTATCAGGGGGATTTCTCGCTTGGACTTGCGGAGCCGCTGCGGAAGCAGCGCTATGATTTTATTATCGCTACCTACTCCCTGCACCATCTGACGGACGACGCGAAGGCGGCGTTCCTCGGCAGCCTCAGAGAGCAGCTGAACGAGGGCGGTAAGATCCTGATCGGCGATGTGGCGTTTGAAACGCGCGCGGAGCTGGAAGCCTGCCGGGAAGCAGCAGGCGCGGATTGGGACGAGGATGAGATCTATTTCGTGGCCTCCGAGCTGCGGGAAAAGCTCCCCGGACTCACGTTCGCGCGTATATCGTCCTGCGCGGGCGTTTTGACGCTGGCGCGAACGGAAGAATAGAGACAAAAAGCGGCCGGAAGCATTGCTTCCGGCCGCTTTAGATTGTCCAGACTCTCGCAGAGCTTGCCGCGTGCGGCAAAAAATGCGGATCGTGTTATCCGGCTGTGCGGATGTCAAAAGACTCTTTTGACATCCGCAGGGTGCTCAGCAAACGCCGATCTCCATATCCTTGAGCTGCAATTGCAGTTTGTCCGCGATCAGCGCGATGAATTCCGAATTGGTCGGCTTGCCCTTCGTGTTGGAGACGGTGTAGCCGAAGAATTTTTGCAGCGTCTCCAGATCGCCGCGGTCCCATGCGACCTCGATGGCATGGCGGATGGCGCGCTCAACGCGCGAGGGCGTGGTGGAGAAGGCCTTTGCGACCTGCGGATAGAGAACCTTCGTGATGGCGTTGATGACGTCCATATCGTCCACGGCGATCATGATGGCCTCGCGCAGATACTGATAGCCCTTGATGTGCGCCGGGACGCCGATCTCGTGGATGATGGAGGTGACCATAGCCTCGATGTTGACCTCGCCCTTCTTCTGCGCGGCGCTCTTGGACTGACGATCCACGGCGACGATCTCGCGGATGCGCTCCGCGACGAGCTCAAAGTCACAGGGCTTGGCCATGAAATACTGTACGCCGAGCGATACGGCCATGCTTCCGACGAATTCCGTCATGAAGCCGGATAAAACGAGCGCGACCGGCGCTTTATCCATGTTATGCGCCTGCTTGAGAATGGATACCCCATCGATCTTGGCAAGCAGAAGATCCAGAACCAGAACGTCCGGCTCCTGTGCGGAGAGCAGAGCGAGCGCCTGCTCTCCGTCGCCGGCAATTCCAACGACCTCATAGCCGCCGGACTGTTCAAGCGCTCTTTTCAGATGTCCGCAGAATTCTTCATTCCCGTCGGCAATCAAAATTTTGACGCGATTTTCCATATGCTGTCCTCTCCTCAATGATGTTTTGCGTATCCGTCCGATACGTCTACTATCGCCGCGACATCTATAATGTAGCACAAATAACCATTTTCTGCAAGGGATATTTAGCCATAATATGCCAGAATTTATCGACTGCCTTCGACAAAACCAAACGGAGCGCGAAAGAAGAGAGGCGCGTGTCAGCCGTTTTCGACGATCGGCAGCAGCTCCAGCAGGTCGCCGATCACATAATCGCACCGGTCGTCGGCGTTTTCCGCCTTGCCGTAGTAGCAGGTGGCGATCCCGGCGTTGCGCCCGCCCTGCATGTCGGAGCTGAGGCTGTCGCCGACCAGAATGGCGCGGCTGCGCAGCTCGTCGCCGATGATGGAAAAGACGCGGTCGAAGAAAACCTTCTCCGGCTTGCGGCAGCCGAGCTGCTCGGAGATGAAAACGCCGTCGAACAGATGCGCAAGGCCGGAACGCGCGATGCGCGACTCCTGCGCAAAGGTGTCACCGTTGGTGACGACGTAGACCCTGCATTTTCCGTGCAGCGCCTCGAGAAGCTCACGGCAGTGCGGCATAAAGGCGTATCCTTCGGCCAGATACAGGAGATAATCATGGTTGAACGCCTCCGGATCGATGTCCAGTCCCCGTTCGGCAAAGTAGAGCCGGAAGCGCTCGGTGAAAATGAGCGGCTTCGGGATCTCGCCGCGCTCGAATGCCCGCCAGAGCCGGTCATTGTAGACCTCGTAGGCCGGCATGTCCTCCCATGTGAAGGAAACGTCCCGGCGCGCAAAGGCCCGTTCCAGCGCCTCAAAGGAGCTTTGCCGGAAATCAAAAAGCGTATCGTCAATATCGATCAGAACAACGTCGTAGCGCATGACAGCCTCCCCAAAATCTTTTTTTCCATTATAGCGGAAGCTATGCTATAATGCAAAGGAATTTGAAGCGTCTGCGGACGCAAAGCCGGAACCAAAGGAGAGACCTATGCAGACCATCACGCAAATACTGGCCGCAGAGCTTGGCTGTGCGGAAAAATATGTGCAGAATGTTGTCGCCTTGCTCGACGAGGGCAATACGATCCCGTTTATCGCCCGCTACCGCAAGGAGGCCCACGGCGGAATGGACGACACGGCGCTGCGGACGCTGGAAACGCGGCTGCAATATCTGCGCAGCCTGGAGGCACGCCGTGCGGAGGTCAGGGAGCTGATCGCCGCGCAGGAGAAGCTTACCGACGCGCTCAGCGCGCAGATCGACGCGGCGGCGACGCTGGCGGAGCTTGAGGACATCTACCGCCCCTTCCGTCCGAAGCGCCGGACGCGCGCGACGATCGCAAAGGAAAAGGGACTCGAGCCGCTGGCGGACGCGATCCTTGCGCAGACGCGCGATATGCTCCCGCCGGAGAAGCTGGCGCTGGACTACATCGACCCGGAGAAGGGCGTGGAGAGCGTCGAGGACGCGCTTGCGGGCGCGGGCGATATTCTGGCGGAGCGGATCTCGGACGACGCGGCGCTACGCAAGCGCCTGCGCGAGCTGACCGCGCAGCGGGCTGTGCTCCGTTCAAAGGCGGCAAAGGAGGAGGACTCGGTCTACCGGCTCTATTACGACTTCACGCAGCCGGTCTCCCGGCTCCAGAGCCATCAGGTGCTGGCGCTCAATCGCGGTGAGCGCGAGGGCTGGCTCAAAATTTCCGTGGACATGGACGAGGAGCTGGCCGTGCAGACGATCCGCCGCGCGGTCGTAACGCCCGGAACGCCGGCCATGGCGTTTCTCGGCGCGGTTTGCGCCGACAGCTATGACCGCCTGCTGGCGCCGAGTCTGGAACGGGAGCTGCGCGGCACGCTGACGGATACCGCTGCGGAGAGTGCGATCCATAATTTCGCGCTGAACCTCCGGCCGCTGCTGATGCAGCCGCCGGTGAAGGGACATGTGACGATGGGGCTGGATCCCGGCTACGCGCACGGCTGCAAGGTCGCCGTCGTGGATGCGACGGGCCGCGTGCTCGATACGGCTGTCGTCTATCCCACGTTCAGCGAACGCAAAAAGCAGGAGGCCATCGATACGCTGGCCCGCCTGATCCGGAAGGATGGCGTGGAGCATATCGCCATCGGCAACGGCACGGCCTCCCGCGAGACGGAGGCCATGACCGTCGAGCTGATCCGCGCCGTCGGAGGCGGCGTGTCGTATATGATCGTGAGCGAGGCGGGAGCCTCGGTCTATTCCGCGTCCAAGCTGGCTGCGGAGGAGTTCCCGCAGTTCGATGTGAATCTCCGCTCTGCGGTCTCCATTGCGCGGCGGCTTCAGGACCCGCTGGCAGAGCTGGTGAAGATCGACCCGAAGGCCATCGGCGTGGGGCAGTATCAGCACGATATGCCGGAAAAGGAGCTGGACGCCGCGCTGGGCGGCGTCGTGGAAAGCTGCGTCAACGCCGTCGGCGTGGACGTCAATACGGCTTCGCCGTCACTCCTGCGGCAGGTCGCGGGCCTGACGAATGTGACGGCGAAGAACATCGTCGCCTTCCGCGAGGAAAACGGTGCGTTCACCGGCCGAAAGCAGCTTTTGAAGGTGCCGAAGCTCGGCCCGAAGGCGTTTGAACAGTGCGCGGGCTTCCTGCGCGTGCCGGAGAGCCGGCAGGTGCTCGACCATACGGGCGTGCATCCGGAGTCCTACGCGGCTGCGGAGGCGCTTTTGAGCCTCTGCGGATATTCGCTTGCGGATGTCGGAACAGGCACGCTGGCGGAGCTTCCAAGGCGCGTGGAGAAGCTTGGATGGAAGCAGGCGGCGGAGCGGTGCGGCTGCGGAGAAATGACGCTCCGTGACATCGTCAGGGAGCTGCTGAAGCCCGGACGCGACCCGCGCGACGAGCTGCCCGCGCCGATCCTGCGGACGGATGTGCTGGACATCAAGGATCTGAAGCCGGGGATGGTGCTGACCGGAACGGTGCGAAACGTGATTGATTTCGGCGTTTTCGTGGACATCGGCGTCCATCAGGACGGGCTGGTCCACATTTCGAAGGTCTGCGACAAATTCATCAAGCACCCCTCCGAGGCGGTCAGCGTCGGAGATGTGGTCAAGGTCACGGTGCTGGAGGTCGATGAAAAGCGCAAACGCATCAGTCTGAGCATGCGCGACGTGCCGAAGGAGGCGCGATGAGGGGAAGCCTCAAAAATTCTCCCTTTTTCTTGACTTTGATTGTTAGTCTGGGTATAATTCAACTGTAATATCGATCACTATGGGCATACGACGCCTGTGGTTTTGAGAAATTTTCTCTGAAAGGAAAGACTCTTATGATTTATACTGCGGAAGTTAAGCATATGTGCCCGGTCGCAAAGGGCGCGTATCACGGCCCGGCTCCCATTCCCGAAGAGGGCAAGTGGGTCCAGGCGAAGGAAATCAAGGACATCTCCGGCTTTACGCACGGCGTGGGCTGGTGCGCACCGCAGCAGGGTGCCTGCAAGCTGACCCTGAACATCAAGAACGGTGTCATCGAGGAAGCTCTGGTCGAGACGCTCGGCTGCTCCGGCATGACCCATTCCGCCGCGATGGCTTCCGAAATTCTCATCGGCAAGACCATCCTCGAGGCCCTCAACACCGACCTCGTCTGCGACGCCATCAACACCGCCATGCGCGAGCTGTTCCTCCAGATCGTCTACGGCCGCAGCCAGTCCGCATTCTCTGAGGACGGCCTCGCCGTCGGCGCTTCTCTGGAAGACCTCGGCAAGGGCCTCAGAAGCCAGGTTGGCACGATGTTCGCCACCAAGGAAAAGGGCCCGCGCTACCTCGAAATGGCCGAGGGCTACTGCTCCCATGTCGCGCTCAACAAGGACAATGAGATCATCGGCTACGAATTCATCAACTTCGGCAAGATGATGGACTTCATCAAGAAGGGCGACGAGCCCGCGGAAGCGCTCAAGAAGGCCACCGGCCACTATGGTCAGTGGGACAGCGCGGTCAAGTACATCGACCCGCGTCAGGAATAAGAGAAGGAGGACACGAAAATGGCTTTGTTTGAAAACTACGAAAGAAGAATCGACAAGATCAATGGCGTCCTCAAGCAGTACGGCATCGAGTCCGTCGAGGCCTGCCGCGAGATGTGCCAGGCCAAGGGCTTTGACCCGTATGAGATCGTCAAGAGCATTCAGCCCATCTGCTTCGAGAACGCATGCTGGGCTTATACCGTCGGCGCAGCCATCGCCATGAAGAAGGGCGTCAAGACCGCTGCCGAAGCCGCTACCGCCATCGGTGAGGGCCTGCAGGCCTTCTGCATCGACGGCTCCGTCGCCGACGACCGCAAGGTCGGCCTCGGCCACGGCAACCTGGGCGCAATGCTCCTCTCCGAGGAGTCCGAGTGCTTCTGCTTCCTCGCTGGCCACGAGTCCTTCGCAGCCGCCGAGGGCGCGATCGGCATCGTCAAGAACGCCAACAAGGCTCGTAAAAAGCCCCTGCGCGTCATCCTGAACGGCCTCGGCAAGGACGCCGCCCAGATCATTTCCCGTATCAACGGCTTCACCTATGTCCAGACTCAGTTTGACTACTACACCGGCGAGCTGAAGATCGTCCGTGAGATCCGCTACTCCGAGGGTGAGCGCGCCAACGTCCGCTGCTACGGCGCTGACGATGTCCGCGAGGGCGTTGCCATCATGCACAAGGAAGGCGTTGACGTCTCCATCACCGGCAACTCCACCAACCCCACTCGTTTCCAGCATCCGGTCGCAGGCACCTACAAGAAGGAATGCGTCCAGATGGGCAAGAAGTACTTCTCCGTCGCTTCCGGCGGCGGCACGGGCCGTACTCTGCACCCGGACAACATGGCCGCAGGCCCCGCTTCCTACGGCATGACTGACACCATGGGCCGTATGCACTCCGACGCCCAGTTCGCAGGCTCCTCCTCCGTCCCGGCACACGTCGAGATGATGGGCTTCCTCGGCATGGGCAATAACCCCATGGTCGGCGCAACGGTCGCAGTCGCAGTTGCGGTCGAAGAGGCAATGAAAGGATAATTTCCTACGAAAAACGAAACTTTTCAAATAAAATAGTTATCCATTCACATCCAAAAAACGCTGCCACAAAGTGCCTTGTCAACATTTTGTCAACGTAAGAAAAACTTTTTATTTCGAATACCGTCCAAATGCGAGCGCCTGTATAGGCGCTCGTTTTTTATTTCTAACTTTTCGCATGAAAAGAATATCCATATACAGGTAATCCTGAGCTGAATGATGTGTAATTTTGACGCCAGCAATTGCAAATCATTGAACTCAAAATCGCAAAAATTAGGGCTCGGACGCAACGTCCGAGCCCCTTATTTTTTATCCGCAAACCGATACTTTCAACGCAGACGGCCCGACGGTTTCGTCCATCTGCGAGATCGAATAAAAGATCGCGCTCATATTATGGTCGAGCTCGTCAAGGCTTTTTGATTGCAATATCAATTCGCCAGTCCTTGACACCGTGCGCTGCGCAACCTGCTGGTTATTGACCGGCAGCATCATCGATAATCCAAAATTGTTTCGTGGCGGTGAAGGAGAACGATCCGTTACAGACACGCGATCATTCTGGGATCCAGTGCGATCTCAAACATTGAGAAAGAGCCGTCACGATTCTGCCCGCCAACCAGAAAGCTATGCGGCAAGATGCGCAAGCAGGATTTTTCCTTCTTGAGATAATTCACGACCGCCTGCTTCACAACGCGCACGGACGCATTCTGAATATCTGGAATACTCTGCACCGGGTCACGCAGATCTGTATCCATATCGAACCACCCCGCCGCACCATAGAGCACCCGCGGATTCAGCTTGAACACCTTTGGAAAATGGTCGTCGCCGACAATCCGTATCCCACTTGGCGCAGAACTGTCATTAACAACCTTTCTGCCGTCTGCGTAAAACGTACAGAAATCCGGGCCACATACACCTATCACGACGCTCATGCCTTGAAGCACCCGTCGTTCATTATAACACACATCGTAACTCCTTGTAAATCCGTTTGCGCTTATCCCACAGCATCCTCCTGCTGTTCGCGCATTGCCATTTCATAAGTAATGCCGCCGCGCGTGTTTTCCTTCTTTGCCTTTGCGCAGTAGGAAACATACGCGATGCTCTCGCCAACGACGGCGCCGATCAGGCTATACAGTGCCGAGAGGTCGCCGAAGTGCCACATCGCAATCATTGAGTAGAGCTCAATAACTGTGCAGTTGGCGACGATCATCAGAAAGCACAGCTTGCCGAACTCCATTTTCTTCTTCCTGCGGGAGCGCTTCTTCGTACTTTTCTGTTCCATCTCATCACCTCACATACTGCTCGCTGACAAAGCCGGTGTACTTGCCGGAAATCACATACAGGAATTTCCCGCTCATACCCGGCAGATTTTTCGTGTAGTAGCCGTACCACTGGCAAGCCGCGCCCTTCTTCAAGGTCGTCATGACCTTGCCGTTCGCGGCGCGCATATTGAGCACATTCGCCGTCACAGTCAGGGTTTTGCCGGCCTTGTACTTCGCGTCGTGGAGGAACGTCGCAGTGGAGGCACTGGCTCCCGACTGGCTGCCAGAGCTTGAGCCAGAGGTTTTCTTGCCGCTCAGAGCGCTCTCAGCGCACGATGTGAGCCAAATTGCCAGATACCCTCTCAGCTTTGCCTGCCTTGTCCACAACCGCTCAGGGGTTGTGTAACAGCTCGACGCGCCGCCATCCAGATTGATGACGTTCTCGTATTTCTCCGCTGCAAAAACGTTTGCCGCATCATCAATCGAGCAGCGATTCTTCGTCACAAGAATTCCAAGGGTTTCGCCCTTCACGCCAATCATTGTCCGGTATGCAGCGCCGTTCAGACCAGCCGGAACTGTAAACGACTTTTTGCCGTCTCGAATAACCGCAGGGTATCCGCCTAGCACCGCAGACGCGATCGCCAAATCGTTTGAGAACTTCGAGATCGATGAAATCGACCAAATGATCTCCGGGGCTATCCCGGTCAGCGGCTCCGCAAAAGCGGCCATCAAATACACAGAGAAATACCCCGAGCTTTTTGAGTATGTCCGGAAGCTCAATGGTCTGCCGAAGTCCTTCGGCCTCCACGCCTGCGGAAAGATCATCTCCACGCGCGAGCTCGACTACTTCCTGCCGTCTTGTTATGACGACGATGGCGTCCGTTTTTTACAGGGAGACATGCATGCCGTTGAAGATGTGGGGTTGGTCAAGATTGACCTGCTCGGTCTTCGAACGCTCGATCAGGAGTATGACACACTGGAAATGTCTAATCAGGACATGGCCTTCCTTGACCCGCGCCAGCGCTATACCGACCCGAAGGTTTTGGACATCTTCCGCAATGGCGATAAGGTGCGGCTGGCACCGTTTTCCTTCCGCGACGACCATAGAAAATGCAGTGTAAAGGACGGCAGGATCTTGTATGCGATCCCGCTGATCCGCGATTGCAACGCCGCATGTGCCGATGTGGTCTATCAATTCCGGGATTCCGCCGAACCATACTTCTGGATGCTGGCAAAACAGATGGTTGAAGCCGGTCTTGACAAATCTAAAATCAGAATTTTAATACAGCTTAATTTCTTCTCTGAATATGGAAATTCCAAACAGCTTCTCAGGGTTTTTGACTTTCTGGAGCTTTTCAAGTTCGGCGCAAGAAGCAAGATCAAGAAGGATAAGCTCGACAGCTCTGATTTTCTGTATGAAGTCATTCAGAAATATTCTAGCGACAGAAACGCGAAGGGTGTGGAGCTTAAGCAGTTCACGATTCTGGATATCGACGGCATTCTGAATTCCATCGAGGATCATATGAAGCGGTGCGATATTCAGGATTTTTCGGCGAAGATGCAGGCCGCTTATCAAAACGAGTATCTCGGTTTCGTATTCCTTGCGACTGGTAGGGAAGAGGACCGCCCCAAGCTTTTCGTCAAGGAAGTCTACCCCGTCTGCCGCAAGAGCGACAACAGGCAGTTTGGCTACAGCATCATCACACAGTCGCTCGGAAGCGGCAAAGAGTCCAGATTCACGGTTTTCAACCGTGTTTTTGATAAAGATCCGATTCAGAAAAACGACCTGATCTTGTGTAAGCATTACGCAAAGGACGGACCGTATTTCCAGTTGGATTCCTACACACATATCTATTGAGGAGGATTTTTATGGTAAGAGAGCATACATACAGACGCGAGACTGAGACGGATAACGCCGCCCAGATCCGCGTCATGCGCAAGCAGATCCGCGCCCTTCAGAAAAACGTCGAAGAGCTGAACGCCGCCGTCGAGGATATCTTCTCGGTTTTCGCATATATGGCCGACGAGGAGGACGAATGCGAAGAGGAATGCCGCTGTGACACCTGCGAGCGTGAGCACTGCGACTGCGAGGGCACTCCGGAGGAAACCGAGAGAGAGCCGCGCAAGCCGGTGATCGTCCGCGTCACCAGAAAAGTTCGCTATTCCTGAGAGGCTTCCATATGAAAGTGAACTATGATGAAGCTTCGCAGTTCATTAAAGACAAGCTCGGCATCCAGCTTTTTCCGTATCAGGAAGTAATGCTGAAGGCTTTTTGCGATGGACTCAGTGTAAGCTCTGGGCGAGGCGTCGGACGTTCCTTTGTTGCTGACGCCTTCGGGCGGTATATCGCCTATCTGTACGGGGGAAACATCCAGCCAGACGATGCAGATGTGGTGATTCCTACGAGAGCCGCAGTGCGCAGCGGGCTGATGACGGAAGTATTTTCCAGAAAAATTACTGCCATGCAGGAGGAATAATTTGAAGGTTTATCTCAATGAAGTGACCGGCATCGCAGATGCCATCACCACCATGTATTTCAGCAAGCGTTCGTGGACGAGAGAAATGGAATCGCACATCCGGGAGGTGTGCGATTTTGTTATGGACCGCCACGGACATATGAATCCCTTTGATGAGGAAACAGCGGCAGCCTTTCGGGAATACAACGACTGGATGACAAAGCTTCTGAAATGGGGCGTCAACCACACCACCATGCTGGAGTTCATCGACCTGTCGTTCACCGTCGAAGGTTTGCACCGCGCAGGCCAGGACGACATTGATTCGCACGCAAAGCGCTTTAATAACCGCATTATCAGAAGTTCCACCCGGCTTTCCACCTATGGTGTGGAAATGTCCGATTGGTACAAGGGCAAGATCGTCCCGACGGAGGTCGCTCTCACCGCGCTCGACATGAAAATGCCGGCGCGGCTTTTCTATGAAGGGCAGCAGTATGTCTGGACGCCCAACGGCTACGTTCTGGAAGAAATGAAGGACAACAAGGATGTTCTTCGCGGGCTTTATCGCCTGTGTATCCCGAGCAACTTCATCTTTAAGTGTGACCTTGCGAATTACGCGCATGTCATCAAGCAGCGCGGTTCGCATGGCACCGCAAACCCGGAGGTGAAGCTTTGCGCCGAGGCGCAGGTCGCGCAGCTCACGGAGTTCCAGCCGCTGATCACGAAGGATTTTTTGATGCAGGTCAAAATGTGACCGCAAGAAAGCGAGGTACGCATGAAAAACACAAGAGGCTATTTCGACATCGACGCAGAGTATGAGGCATTGCTTGTCACAGACCGTTCTTCCCTTGAGGAAGTCATGATGGTCAAGGACATGCAGCAGCGCAAGATCTGGCTGCATGACGGGATTGACATTGAGACGGTCAGCGGCGCGATCCACAACATTTACCAGTACAACCGCGAGGACGCAGACCTCCCCGTCGAGGAGCGTAAGCCGATTCTCCTGTATATCGCCTCCAACGGCGGCAGCGTGGACGCAGGTTTCGCGCTGATCGACGCCATTCAGACGAGCAAGACTCCGGTCTATACGATCAATACCGGCTATTGGTATTCGATGGGCTTTTTGATTGGGCTTGCCGGGAAGAAGCGGTTTGCAATGCCGAATGCGACCTTCCTGATGCACGACGGCTCGAATTTCATCTGGACCTCCGGATCCAAGGCGCAGGATCAGGCAGATTTCAACCGCCGCGTGGAAGCCCGCGTGAAGCAATACATACTCGACCACAGCACGCTAACCTCCAAGGAATACGACAAGAAGCAGCGCGTGGAATGGTATCTCTTTGCCGACGAGGCCAAGGAGAAAGGTTTCATCGACCAGATCATCGGCGTAGACTGTGATATCGACACAGTTGTGTGAGGTGTGTTATGGACGAATATCTTGGATACCGCATTGCGAACATCACGGAGATCCCGAGCATTTATGAAGAACCGAGCGCCAATCCGCTCGGGGTTTTGACGAATGAATATCTCCTGCTGACCGACGGCAAGGATATCGTCGATCATTTCCGCTGGGACGGCTCCGCGTTTGTCCGTGTGGCGTACAAGAAGATCAACGGCAAGTTCTGCGGCACGGTCAAGCCGCGCAATCCGCAGCAGCTTCTTGCGATCGACATGCTGTATAACCCGGATGTGACCATCAAGGTGATTACGGGCCGTTTCGGAGCGGGCAAGGATTTTCTGATGTCTGCGGCGGCAATTGATATGATCGAGCGCGGCAAATACGAAAAGATCGTGTATGTCCGCAACAATGTCGAGGTCAAGAATTCCAACCCGATCGGCCATCTTCCGGGAACTTACAATGAGAAGATGCTCCCGTTTGCAATGCCTCTGTGTGATCACCTCGGCGGCGTGGAAAGCCTCCAGATGTGGATGGATAAGCGCGCCATCGAGGTCGTCCACCTTGGCTTCATCCGCGGCCGCGATTTCAGGAATTCGATCATCCTCTGCTCTGAGGCGGAGAACATGACGAGGGAACATATTCAGCTCCTGATCGGACGTGTTGGCGAAGGCTCGTCTCTCTGGCTGAACGGCGATTTTAAGCAGACCGATGCAGAGGTTTTCCGCCAGAACAGCGGCCTCAAGATTGCGATCGACAAGCTTCAGGGACATCCGCGATTCGGATACGTCAAGCTCCAAAAAACGGAGCGCAGTGAGACTGCTGCAATGGCAGATCTTTTGGACTAAGGAGGAAATCGTGAAAACAATTTTGCTTTTGGTCGGAGCATCAGGCTCCGGCAAAACCACTGTGGCAAACAAATTATGCCGGAAATATGGGCTGAAGCAGATCGACTCCTATACGACCAGACCTCCCCGTTATTGCGGGGAGGGAGGTCACACCTTTGTAACGGACGAGGAGTTTGACCAGCTGACGGATCTCGTCGGCTATACGAATTACAACGGCAATCGTTATGGCGCGACGGCTGCGCAGGCCGAGACGCATGATGTTTATGTGATCGACCCGGCAGGCGTGGATTTTTTCCGCCAGGCATATCACGGCTCCAAGAAGGTCGTGGTCGCTGAGCTGATCGTGAACGAAGAAAAGCGCCGTGATCGTATGCTGATCCGCGGCGACGGACGCTGTGCCGTTGAGCAGCGTATCCAGCTCGATGCGAAGATTTTTCCAATCAAGGACGCGGATCTCTACCTGACCAATGTGGATTCTACCCGTACAGCCGACGCCCTCTATCAGTATCTTATCGAACAGGAGTGATGCATATTGACGATTGAACAATGGCTTGGAGCCGATAACCAACTCGGCATCGACATCTGGAAGAAAAAGTATCAGCGAGGCAATGAGTCATTTGACGAATGGGTCAACCGTGTCAGCGGGGGAGACCCTGATACCGCAAAGCTTATTCTGGAGAGAAAGTTTCTCTTCGGCGGGCGTATCCTCAGCAACCGCGGTGTCACAGGGGAGAAGGTCACATATTCGAACTGTTATGTCATTGCTCCGCCGGAAGATAATATCGAATCCATTTACGACACAGCCAAAAAACTCGCCCGAACCTATAGTTTTGGCGGCGGCTGCGGAATCGACATCAGCAAGCTCGCTCCGGCTGGGGCGAAGGTAAATAATCAGGCAAAATCTACCTCTGGCGCGGTCTCCTTTATGGACACATTCAGCCAGGTTACAGAGCAGATCGGACAGAATGGGCGCAGGGGAGCATTGATGATCAGCATCAGCTGCACGCATCCAGATCTTGAAAAATTTATCACCGTGAAGTCCGATCTCGGCAAGGTGACTTCTGCCAACATCTCCGTCAGAGTCACAGATAAATTTATGGTCGCCGTCCGCAACGACGAGGATTGGGAGCTTTCCTTCCGGCGTGATGCTACGGGCGAAGAGATCAAGCGCACAGTGAAAGCCAGAGATATTTTCAACTTGCTTTGCAAGAACAACTGGGATTATGCGGAACCCGGAATTTTGTACTGGGACCGCATTGCAAACTGGAATCTTCTCAGCAACGATCCGGAATTCGAGTATGCTGGTGTGAATCCATGCGCGGAAGAACCGCTTCCCGCTGGTGGTTCCTGCCTTCTTGGCGCGATCAACCTTGCGGAATTCGTTAAGGGCAGCAACTTCGCATGGGAAGATTTTATGACTGCTGTGCGCATAGCAGTCAACGCTCTGAACAAGGTGCTGGATGAAGGTCTTGAAAAACATCCACTACAGGAGCAGAGGCATACTGTGCGTGACTGGCGGCAGATCGGTCTTGGCATCATGGGACTTGCGGATATGCTTATTAAAATGCACATCCCGTATGGCTCCAAGGAGTCTATTGAGATCTGCGATTCCATCGGCTATGTCATGGCAAACACAGCGATCCGCGCCAGCGCAGAACTCGCCAGCAAGACTGGGAGCGCGTACCGGATGTGCGATTCGGAGCGTGTCATGCAATCTCCTTTCTTTGTCAGCCATGTTAAGGAGGACGACGCAGTGCTGCTCCAGCTCGTAGAGAGATACGGGCTTGCAAACAGTCAGCTTCTCACGATCGCGCCGACTGGAAGTATCAGCACCATGCTCGGCGTGTCGGGAGGCATCGAACCGATTTTCGCAAACAGCTATGAGCGGACGACCAAATCACTTCACGGCCATGACGAGGTTTATAAGGTTTATACGCCGATCGTTAAGTCATACATGGACGAACACCACCTTGTCGATGATTCCGCTCTGCCGGAGTTCTTTGTAACCTCGGCAACAATCCCAATCAAAGACCGTATCAACGGTATTCCCTTTGTCCCACAAAAGCTCCGTAACTTCCCCGCCATCCTTGA
>ENA-ORNQ01001104-ORNQ01001104.1-human-gut-metagenome-genome-assembly--contig:-NODE-1104-length-22493-cov-3.430119_pt1 | contig 22493 bp, 16 predicted proteins | sample MGYA00242116_ERZ509024 | MGnify/ENA primary metagenome ERZ509024 (study PRJEB26280, sample SAMEA2338697) | human gut metagenome | biome: human gut; feature: human-associated habitat; material: faeces...
AAAAAGGCTTTGAAGAGAGGAGCAAGACAAAGCAATCCATGCTATGTGGAAGTCATAAGGGAGCTTGTATGTTGTGTTTTCGGGAAACCGCCTTTGGGCGGGTGGGCATAGAGGACAAAGAGGGTTCCATCACGCGTCTTTATTTGCCGGGCCGGAGTGATGCCGTTTCGGAAGGTCCAGAAACGGCGCTGCTGGGCGAGGCGTTTGCGCAGTTGGAGGCGTATTTCGCCGGTCGGCGCAAAACGTTTGACCTGCCGCTGCGGTTTGATGAGGGAACGCCTTTCATGAAGCAGGTTTGGCAGGCCCTGTGCACGGTTCCCTATGCCCATACGGCAAGTTATAAAGATATCGCCGAAGCCGTCGGCAATCCGAAGGCCTGCCGGGCCGTGGGCATGGCCAACCACCGCAACCCGATCGCCATCGTCGTTCCCTGCCACCGCGTAGTCGGCAGCGGCGGCACTTTGGTCGGCTATGCGGGCGGGCTGGAGACCAAGGCCTACCTGCTCGGCCTCGAACGGGAAAACAAGGGCTGAAAAACCGCCGCCCTGCAAACGGGAAGATGGCCGGCCAACTTCCCGATTTCGGAATGCACATTCCCAAAAGCACCGCGGAATACCGCACGAATAAAGGAGGGGGGGGGGCATACCTGCCATAAATTCTGTATTTTAACAATTTTAATTATTATTTTTTATGTATGGTAATAATTTGCACCTCCGAATTACCCAATATTGCAAAATCAAGGTGTCAAATAACTCTGCAATACGAGAATTCGAAGAAATTCGCAATTCGTCGTTTTTTCGGCTTTAACAGAACGATTATCTGCCATACACGAACCTCGCAGAGTTCCTTTACGATGTTGTTATTTTGTCATTCCTCCCATTTATTCGAAGAATATCTCTCCTAAATCTATATGCTCATGGAATGCAAAATGATTGAATCTGCAGCTTATTAAAAATTACAGTTATGTAATCCGCCTATGTAGTCGCATCATGTATCTGGGCTCGTCTGATATAGCTTTCCTCATCGGGAAAGAGTTTCATTTAGAGCAGGAATAGAGTCCGCTTTAAGTTCAAACGGATCCTTCATAAGGTTGTCCTCCGTTTAATGATGTTACAATTTATAAAGATTAATTGGTTCAACAACGAGTTCACGGAGCAAATCTTGATGAAAATCTGATATCTTCCTGTACGCGTATATCGAAAAAAATAGAGGCGAGAGTAATAAGATTTGTGACTTAATTTATGTGAATAATGCAAGGCACGTTATATATGTGTCATATAAACAAAACCAATCTGCATAATTCTTGAAAACGAGGACTGTAAGAGGCGATGCAAAGAAGTTATCGGCTCTTTATTTTATGATAATGGGCTTTGAAATGTTAAATAAATAGGAAAGACTGGTTCGGGAACTTTCCGACTCCAGCCTTTCTAAGATTTTCCAGTGTAAATATCGGAGTTAGCACCCAATTTATACAGCCATCTGATTAATTATTTATCAAAAATGACAAAGGATACTGACAATAAAACAGTATTTAGAGTTTGAAACTAACGGCTCAAATCCGAAGGTTTCCGGGAATAGAACTTGCGTTTTTCTTGAAATCTATGACTAAAGCTTTTGGCATATTACTCTAAATGGGAAAATAACTACTACAAAAGAATCGCTTTCCAGCAATGCCTTTCCCATATAAAAAAACTGTCAACCTTTATATTGGTAACATCTATATCAGATGTCACAAGATTGATTGAATGAGTCCGTCACCTCTGTCTAAAATAAACCCTCATTGCACTGTATCAAGAGTCTATATTCTATCAATTTTCCAACAAAAATAATAGATCTCTGATAACGAAAACCCGTAAAAATCGAAAATGACTAATGATAAAAAACATAAAGATTTTTCATGATTTAGCCTTGTCGTCGCCTGATTCCAGAAATCGACAAAAATAGGCAGCTAAAATAGCCCCAATAAATGGGGTTACAAGAAAAGCCCAAAGCTGCTGGAGCGCTGCGCCGCCTTCAAAAAGAGCCGGAGCGATCGAACGGGCCGGATTGACCGACGTTCCCGTGATCGGAATGCAAACGATATGCACCAATACCAGCGTAAGTCCGATAGCCAGACCTGCTAAGTTCCCGGCACCGTGCTGCGGGTCTGTGGCACATAGAGCTACGAAAACGAAGATGAAAGAGAATGCCATCTCAGCGATCAATGCCGGGAGCAGATTCCCTGCAGCATAGCTGTTGGCACCGGTTGCCGTAGCGCCGAGCGGGAGGTCGCCGCCATGCACGAGGAGCCAAATAATCGCCGAACCGGTAATAGCTCCTACAACCTGTGCAGCCATGTAACCTACGGCTTCCGAGCCTTTCATACGGCCACAGAGCCATACGCCCAACGTAATGGCCGGATTGATATGGCAACCCGATACGGAACCGATGGCATAGGCCATGGCCACGACCGATAATCCGAACGCAAAAGCGATCGTCAATGTGGCGGCGACACTCGTGGCCCCACCGTTCATTACGGCTGCTCCGCAGCCCATAAGCACCAGCACCATCGTGCCGACACCTTCAGCAAGCAATTTTTTCTTCATAATTATATTATTGATATGCAACAAATAAAAGTCCTAGTATTCCAAGAGCCCCTAATGCAATTATACAAAAGGAAGCGATGAGGATCGCAGCTATTCGGCTTTGTTTTTGTGCCAGAATATAATCTTCCCGACTGTCTTGGGGGAACAAATCTTCTGAACTTATCTTTTTCATATTGTTTCGTATATAAAAGTAGATTATTAGGTCAACGATAAAAAATAAGGCCCCTATTCGCTACGCCTTCCTTGTGACGACAAAGAACCTTCGACAAATAGAGAGCCCGTGTGATCACTCGTCCGTGAGGTTTTGCGGAAGAACAATCATTTTTGATTGGCAGCCAGGCCTCGTCATCTGCCGATAAAGACTGCGAACTCCCGGTCATGGCAATCGTACAGGCGAAGCGTATCCGCATGAATGCAATATGATTTCACGCTGTCGAGCATCCGAAGGTAACGGTCTTCGGAGTCGAGTCTTGGACAGAACATCTGTGTACGCCCCTGTACGCGGATCGACAACATATTCAAATCACACCTATATTCACCGAAGAAACGGTTACCAGCACCACTGCCGGCCACGAGATTCGCCGAATCCGACAATACGAGGGTAAAGGCCGCACTGTCGGCTCCAAGCATTTCCCGCGTCTTACCGCCCATCTCCCGGAGATACCATTGGGTGCCGACAAGCGGCAGTGAAGTGCCTCGAGATGCCACGGGCGCATCCGCGCTCGACAACTTGCGACCTTCAATACGGGAAACAAATAAAAGCCCGGTATGGACAACTAAAAAACCGCCACAAATCAGTAGAGATATGAAGAATTTTTTCACCATTATCATAGATCCATCCAATCAACACATGATATTTGCATATCAAAATGCGTAAAAGAAGCCAAATCTCAGGTCTGACGATTTCAGGTCGAAGCCGAAGCCATCGCCGCCGCCATTGTAGTAATTATGCTTGTAACCCAAGAATCCGATGGTCGTCAGCAGGCTAAAGCGATCCGAGATCTTGAAGGCTACCCCCGGCGTAAAACCGACTTTGACACCGTCACTGTCACCAACGGCAACGCCCAGTCCGCCGTCCACGAAGAGTGTGAATGATCCTTTGTTGAAATATTTGTACCGGGCGTAGGGTTCGATAACGAAGACATTGGCGCTCGTGCCGCCGACTTTCGCGTAGTCGAAGCCGAGAACACCGGCCACGCTCCACTTCGAATTGATATCGTAGCCGAATTCCGGAGCCAGTGCGAAACTGTTCGACGACACGCCGTCGATTTTGTTGTGCCAGTAGCCGATACGTCCGCCGAGCCACCAGCCGCTGTCTTGAGCTGAAACTTTTGGTGCAGATGCAAAACTCGCGGCAAAAACAAGCAGTAAAAAAATGATCTTTTTCATGATATTCAACTATTTTTCATTAGACATAATCAGATACAAAGGGCTCCGACTGGACATGACCGGCCGGAGCCCTGTCACCCCAAAGATTCTCTCCCGTTATTCCATGATGATCACCGTGCGGTTCAGTTCCGGTTCGGAGAAGCGGTTGTTGCGATCGCCCTCGGCCACCGTTTTCAGACGGTCTTTTGAGATGCCGTACTTGTTGACGAGCAGGTCGTAGACGTACTGCATACGCTTCTCACTCAACTTCTGGTTGAAGGCAGCCGTACCCGTCGCCTTGTCGGCACCGCCGTAAAGCGTGAAGGTCTTGTTCCTGTCGGCCTGAAGGGCATTCTTTACATAGAAATCCAGGTTCGTCAACTCCTTCTTGTCGAGCGTAGCCTTGCCGATCTGGAAGAACAATGCCACAGGCGTTGCCGACACCTTGCTTTCCCCGGCAACGGTGACCGTTTCAGGCTTGCGGTTACGCAGCGCCGTGTTTTCATCGGCAAGCGTCTTGTTCTTGCCGGCAAGTGTCGTATTGTCGCTCTCCAGCGCCTTGATACGACTCAGATAGGGCGTAACGTCCACCGGAGCTGCTGCGCGCTTGAAGTTGCGGCGGTTGAGCTTGAACGTAAGACCCATCGTCACCGAAGTCATGCCCTCGTCTTTACTGCCGCTTGAAACGCCGTCGAAACGCTGATTCACTAACATACGGCGTGCTTCGAGCGTCAGATCCAGCAGATTACATAGACGGATGTTGTTCAGCAAGCCGATACTCATGGCGAACTCGTCATTATGGGCACCGTTACCGTACGAGCGAGCCCAGCCGGCACCGAAGAACGGCACAAAGTTCCACGTACGGGTTTCCTTGTAGCCGCTCACAGCGTTGGAGAAATTCCATAGAAAATCCGTATGCAGGTATGAGACGCCGAATTTTTCGTTGTAAATATTGGCTTTTTTATCAAACACATCCTTGGCATAAACCGTTTGGCCCAACGTCCAGCCCTTAGCGTTGATGCCCGAATAGCCAATACGGGCACCGACCGAGGGGGTGAACCACTTGCCGACGTTCACGTCGAGCGCCGGGGCAAGACGTTTGCCGAACTTTCCATAAGAATCGTTCTCTCCATGATAGATATTCACACCACCCGCGACGCCGATGAAGATGTTATCGAAGAAACGGTTGGTTTCATAGGGCCCGCGCACAACCCGGTTCTGTTCGTCGCGGTTGCCGTTTTCCTGTGCCATGACGCCTGCGGCGACCAATGCCAGAGAGGCGGTCAGAAGACCTTTCATAAATTGAGTTTTCATGGTGTTAGTGTTTTATGAACCCTTGCCGGGTTCGGGTTAATGTTTTCTTTTGTAGGTATACTCCTTCACGGGGGTTTTCAGCCTTTTCAGACGCCGGGAGCGGAAGAGCACCACGACAATCATAACTACAACGGCCACAGAGAAAACGGCCAGCAGGGTGGCCAAAAATTCCAGCAATTGCCCGGAAGGTTCCATTGCATTCGCTTCGGGAAGTTCTCCGGAGCGGAAAAGATCATAAAGAAATCCCGTTGTCAGAAAAACCAACATTGTATCAATCGGTTTTGTCATTCATTGCTCCGAGATCCGGCAGTGCAACCTTGGGCGTTGCATCTGGGAATTCTCCGCTCGAAGGCGGAAAGAGTTCCCGAATACCGATGTCCAACGTCAGGCAGAGGGCACACAGCGTACGTAGTGTGGGGTTCGAACGTCCCGCTTCCAGGCGGCTCAGGTTCGAGCGCTCCATACCGCAACTATCGGCGACCTGCTGCACCGTAAGCCCCCGTTCGCATCGCAATAAGCGGATACGGGCCGTAATGTATGTTACGATTTCCGCAGTCCGTTGCTGCAAATCAGGGTTTTCCTCCATCTTCCTGCACTCCGGAGCCCGAAACCACTATTTCTTTTTTCCAGAACCTTGGATTTTCGCGACTCTGGGTTCTTTCGAAGTCTGTTCCCGGAGTTTAGCACCCACGCGGAACTTCACAGTCTTTCGGGCGGCAACTTTCAGTGGCTTCCCCGTCTGCGGATTGCGCATCGTACGGGCCAGGCGTTCCTGCGTATAGAACGAGCCGAAGCCAGGAAGCACGATCCGTTCGTCATGCGCCATGCATACGCCAATCACTTTCATCATCGCATCCATCACCCGGACGGTACTCGCAGCCGTCTCGCCACTCTCGGCGGCAACGGCCTTTGCAAATTGAGTTTTGTTCATCATAAAATAATTAAAGTGAATAATTCAGGACTCTTTGTCCTCCTGGATTTTTTCTGACTTAAATTCTCCATTTGACGGGGTGCCGACCAGCAATCGGGCTGCATCGACTGATGGCAGCCATTGATAAAAAGGCCATAATTTTATCACCCGATTATACGCTTCCACTTCCCGAACGTAGTAGCGCGTAATGAGTATCGGCACCGTTTGGTTTTGTTGTATATAAGTTTCCCGGACAAAATCCCGATATAATAACATACGTCGTCGATAACGGCGGATATGCAATGCGCCCCAGATAAGATAACACAGGCACAATATGAAAATTACACCCAAAATCGACATAAGTCTCCCGAAAAATGTATGCCAGCATTCGAACTCCATTTCGCGTTTGTCAGTTGTTTCCTAATATCGCTTTATACCACGCCGTCGTGCGGTAATATGCATTCAAAGCAGGCAGCTCGGATCGTTCGGCATAGGTCGTAAGACCCGAATGATTCCGGATCTCGAAACCGTTTTGCGAGGGCAGGAAACGCTCGGTACTCGCCTTCATTCTCACTATGCGTTTCAACTGCTCCTCGAAAACGGTATATTGCTCCTGTGCCCCAATTCGCCGGGCCCAGTCGCCCAGATCGAAATAACGCGCTACGGCCGGGGAATCTCCATAGCTGCCCGGACGGTCAAAATGCTGCAAGTCGGAAATTATGTCAGCCCTATGAGAAAGACCAGCAAGCAGTTCTCGTGTCCGGGCAGCGAGAAGATCCAATTCTTTCGTTGCCACAAGACTCAGCGTCGCAGAACGGGAATCTCCGGAGAGTTTGTTGACATGGCTCATGTAAGACTCGCCAAAAGCCGCAAGGCTCGCCTCAACGCTTCTCGATGTGTCAAAAAGGTATCGCAGTGCCGACGGATAAATGGGCGTGAAGCCCGGAGAGACAATTTCGGCTGCCGAAGAGAGGATATAGTCCGTCTTCCCACGCAGTACATAGGCTACCTCGACACCTGCCATCAGGCATGCCTCGAAGACGATGAAGTCAAGTTGTCCGTCGGGAATTGCTGCGGCGAACTCTTCCAACTCCATTTCTGCATGGGGCATACTCCCCGGGGCATCTTCTCCGACACCGTCGTCCCACCCCAGCGAGCGTGTGCCCTGGGCGGAAGAGGCTGCCCGTACTGGCTCCCCCAGCCCGGAGAGCGACGCTCGGGACGGGTTCTGGAGCCTTCCCGCTGGGAGCCAACCGCTGCCGTGCGAGAAGAAAACGAGACCATAGCCATCGGCCGGATAGTCGGACATGACTTCGCGGAGCACTCGCCCGAAAACTTCTACCGAAGCGGAGTTCTCCCTACCGTACTCCCGCACGGTCTCGACATACGCTTCCGGAGTGACCTGACAACCTCCGCGCAGACGCAACAAGCGTGCTCCCTCGGGAGTATCGACATAGACCAGACATTTGTTGCCCGTCCATTGCCAGCCCCGACGTAGCGCCTCGATCTTTTCGACCACTTCCCACGACAGATTGTTGTCGCCTGCCATATAAACCAATACTGTGCGAGTGGGATTATCTGGATCCAGATCTGCTGAATAATCTTCTCTAATACAGGCCTCCAGCACCGACAATAAGCCGATAAAAGCTACAATTCGTATTCCCCCCATCCAATTACACATCTCTATTTTCATTTTGTTCTTGAGCAAGCCAAGCTTCCAAAACCTCTACTGTCGGTTCTTTCAATATTACGGTCTTATCTCTATCAAGCAGATAAAGTAAAGGCAAACCACTCGTGTCATAGGTTACCGATCCTGCGACCAATCCCTGCAATTCGTAACCAACAATCCATTTTTTTGGCATTTCCGAAAGATGTGTATGCCAATGTTCTTTATTATATCCTGCATAAATTGCTACGACCGTCAGTCGTTCTGATTTTATATATGCTTCGAAAATCGGCGAATCGATAATATACTTTCTCATGGCACTACAAGTTCCGCATTCAGGATCGTAAAAAAACAGCAATGTAAATTCTGCATCAATCATAGAGAGACGATACATAGTTCCCTTACGATTCTCAAAGCGAATCTCCTCTGCTTTCATTCCTGGACGATTTCGACACGCAAGGTCACGTAACGCCTGATAACGAATCTTCTGAAGAGAATCAATCTCTGACATTTCAAGTAGTTTATCCATTGCATAGATATAGGCCGTTTCACAACGTGTCGGAGACTCACGCGATCCGAAATACTCCTCTGAAAGATCTGCGAAACGCTCCAAAGCCCTCTGTCCACCTAATGCCGCAGCATCGAACATCCGGCAGATACTTTCCCGACAAATCTTCTTATCTACATCGAATAATGCAGAAGCATAGGAAGCAAAAGCCACGTTAAGCAATTCCGGACGCAATCTGACACTATCCCGGAAATCGAACTCGTCCCAGAACCGATTTACGAACCAGGTTGCTTGCGCCTGTGGATCGGTAATTACAAGCGGAACGACCGGGCCGATATAAGGTTGGGGTTGTACTGACATAGAAATGAAATGACCATTCGACTCATCTTGCTTTTGGCGGTCAGAAAAAAACATCCCATATATCGTCACAAACGCCACAACAGCGACAAACAAAGCCTTCAACCATTCTTTTCGTACGCTCATATTCTCCATAGTTCTCAATCAATAACCCCACACAGAGGTCTTCAAGCAGACAATATAGGCCGTCATCCCATAATTGTACGGGGGGCTGTGAGGATTAGTTAATAATCCTCCACCTCGCCAGCACATGGGGGTAGGAGTAGCAGTAGCCATTATACTGCACATAACCGCATAACGATTATACTGTTCCATATATACCCAAAATGGCTGTCCATTTTGATAGTTGCTAATATATAAAGGCCCCCATCCACCTTTCCCAAAAACGGATCCATCACTTGTTTTAGGCGCATCTTTCAAACCCGAATAATCTAGCGCAAGCGCCAAATCTTCACGCATGCTATAGCTGCCAGAAGAGTTATAATTATAATCTCTAGTTGCAATCGGACGATACCCAGTTCCACATGCGGATAGGGCACTCGAAGCATATGCCGGCCCAATGAACTTAATTCCCGGATCTTTACCGGTCGGCCCACCTGCTTGGCTGAGTGCTATAGACACAGTTTTTCCATTTGTTTGAGTAACATAGAGAACTGCTCCCAAAGAATTTGCATAGTATCCATCTCCAGACGCATTAGGCGAAGCAGAAATAGTCACCGTCGTAGCTACGACATTATCGCTGTAATCACCGCCAGACGTCGGGGAGACACCTACACGTTTAGTCAGTTCCCAAGGTAAACCTCTCGAATAAACGATGAATGTTTTAGTACCTCCATTAACAGGAAATGCAAGTGACGTCGCAGATAGCCAAAGAGCTGCAGGATTTTGCATCAAGGTTACATAGGCTTTTACATTCGAGTCTGTCGCATGTTGGAAAACCAAAGTACCTTGACGAGCACTAGTCGCACCAGCATCTATCATCCCGGCTGTAAAAGCTATAGTCGTAGATCCACTATTCCCGGAAGAAACATTGGCAGAACACCAACTCGGTTTGCTGACAAGCTTCCATCCTCCCCCGATAGAGTTGACAGTAATATTAAAATTACCGCCTCGAGTAGGCACCTGAACGGAATTGAGAGATGTTGTCAATGCCCCCTTCAACTGTTTTTGAGTAACTGTCAATTTTTTCGTTATCGAAGGGTCTTGTCGATGTGTAAACGTAATTGTTCCCGTCCGTTGTCCCGAGGGGTTCGCAGTATAACTGATAGTTACTTGAGAGGCTTCCGACGGATAATTACCCGGCCATGTTCGGCTCAGTGTCAACCAGTCCGCATCCGACTTGGCAGTCCACTCACAGTGAATCGGAAGAGCTTGAACCAGTATGGTCGAAGAGCCGGCAGAATAGTCAACGGTTAATGCTTCCGAACTGAGACGCAATCCAGAAGTCGCCGCCTTACGCTTAAAATTGATCCGCACTTTCTGTCCGCATTCGGTAGAAATCAATACACTGGCAGATGCATCTTTTTTCAAATAAAACAATTCCGAACCCAAAACATTGAAATATGCCTTGGAACCTTCTTTATCCAAAATGATTTCACTTTTTTCGTCGGAAAAAGCCGAAGGCCACAAAAATTTCAATGCTCCATTATAGCCCTTCACATGGTCTACCCAATCCCAACGGTTGCCAGCGTTATCTTTCATACCATCGGTAGTTTGCCACGCTCCTGATAAAACCGGTACTCGCTCAATCCCTATATTCGAATTAGCATTTTCATTTTCAATCTTGACCGTTGCTCGAGGCATCTTATTGTCGGACGCAAATTGGAAAATCACATCGTAAACAGTATGATCCTTTCCATACAGCCCCTTATAAGGTCCGCTTGCAGGGCATACCACTTCAGGATCCTGAGGAAATTCATAAGTATATTCCGTAAGTCCGGCCTCTTCGGCCGATATCGTATTCTCATACACCCAAGTTGCTAATCCTTGCCCCCACTGCCATCCGAACACATTTTGTCCTCGCACGTTGAATTTTATTTTCAGGGGTGTAGCTTTAGGCGCCTTCTGCCTAACAACGGCGGTAGTTTGCACTCGGTCACTATTATAATCCAGTTGAAAATTTGCATTAACAATCCGGTCTTCATTTGAAGTGTTAAGCTTTGTAAAATAAGCAGCAACATCTTCATACATCTTTCCACTTTGAGGCCCTTTAGAAAACGATCCGCCCTCTTTACGCAGATAATATCCCCACCCGGAGTTGGTCGTTCCTGGAAGAAAAGAGGTCCATCCTTTCCATTGCATACCTCCAAATTTCGAGTCGATAGATACACGTACAGGGGCTTCAGTTTCATAACAATTACATTCGCCGACTTGTTCCGCTTCAAAACGAAAATCTGCTGCCATAAGCGGAGATTGCATAACGAGAACCTCTCGAGAAAGATTTCCTGCTGTAGCCTTGAATCGGACATGGCGTATATCGTCCGTAGCATTGTGTTCCAAAGTTTCACTGGGAGCCCAAACGAAATCTTGATTTTTACCGGCTCCACCTTTTGTATTCCAATTAATCCATCCCTCCGCGCCATCAACAACCTTGGCCGTCCACTTAGGATAGTCAGTCGAAAGTAACGATCTGGAATCGCCTGAGGTCGGCTCCCCGAGCCCATTGAAAAAAAGGTTGCTCAAACTCACACCCATATAATAGTGACCATCTGTCACGACCTCTTCCGACATATCTCCAGTATCCACCGTAATATCCACCGTAATATTCTCAGAAGTGGCAGCATCCGGCGTTGCTGCACCGGCCCCACTCACATCAGTAATATTAACAATATAACGGTGATTACGCAACAAGGCTAACGGCTTACCGTTTTGCACAAAATCAATTCTATAATAGGATTCAGGGTATTGCATATTCTCATCTTTCGTGTATTGTCCTCTGACAATCAAATAACTTTCACACACAGATTCTGCATGGATACCCGCAACTCCACCGAATTTATCCTGCTCTGAACTCTCAATCTTCCGAAGCGGAGACTCGCCCACGTAATTGGCAATCGAAGCCCCGTCGTGTATAACCAAATTTGTCGGTGAGGTATTTAGATATTTCGTCCGCCAATCCGCTTCGGCAGCCTGGCTCATAACGCCTTTACAAAATTCCTGAATCTGAGGATCACCGGCCAACTCGGGAACAAGTGCAGAACGGACTGTTGAAGAGTAAAGCGAAACCCCTTTTAATGCAAATGATCCGGTAGTGACAGAATTTGTAGCCTCAGTCCACCCGGATGCTTCGGTCAGCCCAATCCCGAAATCGATACGAGCCATCGCACGAATTAATCGCACCGAAATTTCAGCCCCTTCTGTCAAATTCGGAATAATCTCAGAAATTCCCGAGGCTGCATACGGCGAATCCGTGGCTCCCCCCACACTATATGCTTGATAAAGCTCTGACAATGAGGATCCTATTTGTAGCGGGCCATTCGTTTCCTCTTTTTTAGTCCCGTTATGCTTCGATGCAAGTACTACGATCCGTTGTTTTTTGGTATTATTGGGACGTTTTAATTCAGCATCATAGACATATGTATTTTTTTCCAGCGAACTCTCCTGGGGATTGACTACCATATCTACTCGATTCCAAAGTACATTATCCAAATATTGCAACAATGTCAGATCCATTGAGCTCATATCCGCATCCGCTGAAGCACGGGTAAGTTGAACAATAACCGGATCTTCGGCGATTAAAGTGAGTTTAACATGTACAGGCTCTCCTTCTAAGTCCAAAGAGGCATTATCGTCGGTTTGGTCGGTTTCCCATTCAACCTTTTTCACTACAACGTTTTCAGCCGGAGTTCCCTTTATTGCAGCATCAATAGAGGTGGCCCCGACTCCCTTGATAGGAATCGTCAATTCGTAACGCCAATTACGGAGTAACGGATATGCTACATCACCCACTTCATTCTTAAACTCTACATAATAGTAACATGGCTGTATATCGTTATTTGCAGTTATTGACTTTCCTTCGAGAATACCATAAATAGGTGCATCCTTCGGAGTTTCCGGGAGATAAATTTTCCGCATTAAGTTGAACTCATTCGTTTCGAAGGCATAGTCAAGCGGTTTGTCTTGTATCCCAGCATCACCAGGAACCGATGGAGTCGTAACTTGTCCCGTAGTATCGAAACTACTCTCGAGAGGCACGACCCAGCCACTCGTACGCGAATTATAAATATAGAAATGCATCGGTACAATATTAGTCTCCGTATTCTCCAATGCTGAAACATCAACTTTGACATCCAATGCAGCCAAAGCCCTCAATAATGACACAGTCCCGAGTTGTATGTCTTCTTCTTTCGTATTTCGCGTAATCGAAAAACTTTTCGTTTCGGCCCACAATGGCAAGGCTTTTACTGCAGCCCCATCTGTAGGCCAAGCCTCCGACGCTCTATAAACAAGTTTTCGAAGCAATTCATCTTTAATAGCGCCACGGTCTTGGTAAGAAGGTAATAATGATTGGGTATCTTCATCTAAATTTGCCAGTAATACTAAATAAAGATCTTCCGTCGTATTACCTGCCGGACGATTCAAAATAATACGGTACTCTCCTGATGACTTGTATTGCGTTTTTGCGGTATAACAAAAATCATCTGTTTGTGTATGAAACACCAAAGCTGTCAAACTGTTGATGACAGACTCCTGTTCCCCACTCATTGCACGGGTCACGTCGCGTCCCGAAACCGCAACATCCAAAGACAATATTACAGAAGCAGATTCCAATTCTCTGTCATATTCTACCAGATCATGAGAACATCCCATTGCAAGGGCTGATATCCAATAGATCCATAGAAATCGAACAAATTGTTTCATATTCTTTTATTATTTTATTACCTATTTGGTTACTTTCAATTCCCAGCGCAGATTTCCCGCACAAATCACATAGGTTCCGGCACTTTTAACTCCAGCATCAGAGAGTTTAATAATAGACTGATTTCCAGTATAAGTTTTTAAAACAGCTCCTTTACTATCTAATATCTGCCAATTCGGATAGGTCGTATAAACATGAATTGTATCCGTCAACTTACACTCATGAATGGCAATCAGATTAACATTCGTTACTTTCAGCGTATATTGTCCGACATTAGGTAAGTCGACAAATAGATTATCCCAAGTCAAAACTGTCGCCTCAACTTTTAATGGTGTCGCATTCAAAGCTGCCTCAGGAGTCACAGCCCCCGGTGCTGTAATATTCGAAAGATTCAACACATAACGATGATTGCGTAGCAACCCTCGATTCAAAACAACTTTATAATAAGTATCATTGCTCGAATCCTGAGGATCGGGCCCTCCTTTAATAATCAATGTCGTTTCTGAACCAGTAGCTGTTTCAGGAAGATATATCTTCCGCATAACCAAATGTTCAACATTCACTCCCGACGGATAAACATGCGGGTAGAGAAGCATCCCATCGACAGACGGCTCTTTAAAATCCGATATCGGAGCCGGAACCTTCACTTTACCAGCGACAATATCATCAAGTGAGGAGGTACTAGCCATGGAAGGAAACAGCGAAAAAGCGGCTTGATAACTGGCAACTCCAACTGCCCGCAAATAAAATGGATAGTCACCGTCTGTCTGTCCGGCTCCAGAAGTAGCAGCAGGATCCGTATAATTAATCCCGACATCAAGTCGAGCTGCGGAAACAAGCATATTAATATTTATCGAAAGGAGTTTTCCCTCACGAATTTCCTCCGAATCGATTTCCCTGCTCACACCGCTGGCCGGCAATCCATCCCAAGGAAGAAAGGTGATACCGGATGGTTTTAAGACACTTCCTCTGAAAGCGTTACTTAGTCCAGACAACGGGTTCTTTTTGAATTCGGACTCTATCCAAGCCGCAGCTTTGCCCATGTTGAAATTAGCAATAGCGACTAATCGTCGTTTATAGGGGCGACGATGAATTTTTACATAAAGATCATTTTCCTCGAAACGGTCAAATGTCAGCAGTTCATCGAATACATAGTCTCCACTACCGTTTTCGCGAAAAGCTGCAACAGCAATAGCGCGGATAACTCGTTCTTCGTCATACCCATCGCCATTATCGGGAGCCAAATAGTAAGTGTCATCAGCCTGGGTTAGAAATGTCGGATGTCCATCTCCAAGATAAGTAACATCAGAAGTAAATCCCATGTCGTCGAATTTCAAATGCAACGACACCAATTCATCAGTATCAGTCAAAGTAAAATCATTCCAGGCCTTAGTCTCAACCTTGATATTGAGTGATACGGCTTTCAATGCCTCCTCAATAGTCGGCAGCCCGGGACCTAATACTTGGACAACATTCAGCAAATAACGATGATTACGTAATACAGGAGCCAAACTCCCGTTGTCAGGACGGCAGAAATCAATTCGATAATAGGTCGGCTCAACATCTTCCCAAGCAGTTGTTAAGGGATCAGCGTTGTAACGTCCTCCAATGATCAGACATGCTGAGGTTGTCGGAGAAGTAGCTGACTCAGCCAAATATATCTCTTGGAACAGGTTCCGTGCACCTTCTGAAACGGGATAATCAATTCCTCCAATATTTCCTGACACGATATAACCGTCCGCCCCAACTTCATTTGATGGGAAATCGTCAATCCAGACTGAAGGTGCCGTTACTTCTCCAAGCATTCCGTCTGTAACATCCGATGCAGAAAAAGCCTCCAAGCGCGGCATAATCCACCCCCGTTTCTTACTGCCGAAAAGGCGAACAGTCGTCAAGCGGAAATTGCTGAGCGAAGCATCGGCACCAGAAACCGGTATTCCATTCTCATCGACCCCAATACCAATATCAGCGCGAGCTACAGAACGCAATAGTTGCAAAGTTTCAGGAAATTTCTCTCCTGGAGCTATCACGACCGGAGCAAAACCGCCCCACATCGGGATGCAACTCTGAGATGTATCCCAAGCTCCGTCAACATCGAAATAAAATAATTCAGCAACTTCTGCGTACGATTTGCCGATAGCAGACTCCAATTGTGTCAAAGTCGGACCTTCCGAATGATTAGCAACAACGACCACACGATATTTTTCACCATCAACACTTCGACGAAGTTTCAGTGTAACAGCGGACGAACTACGAACTACGTAAGGTGCCACATATGCCAATGTTTCCACACCATTTTCGGGAGCGGCAAAAACCAAAACTCGGATCCCATGCACATCGAAAGCAGTCTCGGCCTCTTCGGTCATCGCTCTCGAAGCCGACTTTTTTGTGGAAAGATTTAGATCCCAAAATATCTCTTCCGATTCATCCGTTACTCCGGAAAACTCCGGCTCTTCATGAGCGCACGAGACAAACCCAATTCCCAGAAGTATAGCTATGAACCAAATTCGCAAAATACTCTGTCGCAGTATTGATGAAATCATATCATTTTATTTTTCGAATAAATTATATCGTCTCACTATAGATGAAAGTTCCGGATCAAGGTTTGCCCGAAACCGCAACCGCGGCTCCAATTCCACAGCCCGCATCAAACTCCTCAAAGTAGTCTCTTGGTCATTCAATCGTGCCGCAACGACAGATAATACATAATGGATATATGCCTTACCAGACTGCCTTTCAGCTTCACGTTTTAGAATGCGGAACGCAGCACGATCCAACCCCACAGACATATAAGCCAAAGCTGTATTGTAATCATCATAGGGCCGCAACCGCTCCAAAGCTTCATCATAATGCCGTCTTTGAAGAAATCTCACTCCCTCCATATAGGTACTGTCAAGTACTGTCGTCCAAACTGTATCCTGCTTCATACCGCGACGATGTAGCGAAAATCGAAAATCTACAGCCCGTAATTGTGGATAAAACTTGCTATACATATAAGAATAAGAAGCAGGAAAACGTTTGCGAATAAGCCGTTCACAACGATCCGGGTCTTTTTCAGAATCAATCAATGCAAGAATATTTTCTTGATTAGATAAAAGGGTATCCATAGCAATAAGTCGACGCAATCTGCTCCAATCTTCAGCTCGCCAAGTGGCCCGCAACAAATTTGGTATATCCGGGATTTCACTTTCTGATTCGACTCGTTGAATGCGTCCACCTGCATCCAGCACATAGACTCCGCTAATTTCCAGCGAATCCTTCAACTTCCGAAATTTTCGTTCTAACACCTGTTTCAATTCAAGAGAACGCTTACGAGCAAGCCGCTCATTCACCCGCCAAGCTCCTTCCGGTGAAGAAGTTGCTGTAAGCGTGATACTGTCAATTCGATATACAGGATCTGTCATCAATCGTTGTGTCAGTTCTTCGATCCGTTTTAATTGCTCGTAATTATCTGCCAACTCTTCCTGTAAACGAAATTTCCCCTGGGGAAAGACAAAAAAGAACCGGGCATTGACCTCTGCATCACGCCGAATGATCTGTCGTAGATAACGTGGAGAAGAATCGACGAACGAAATCATTGAAGCAACCGTATAAGTTAGTGTATCGCTCTCTGGAAGTCGAATGGAGCGACCTCCGATTTCCGTTACTGTTCCGCGTAAAAAGAGTCGAATCCGGTCTGTATATTCGTTAGCGGTAATTTGTTCAGAATAATGATAGGTTATACTTTGATCAGCATGTACGACCGTATCAATTCTGGCATCCTGAATCTCGGGAAAGTGCACGATACGTTGGAAAACCTCATGCTTGTTTCGTATTTTTTTCTCATTACGTTCAACCTTTCGCAGATTATAATATTCGCGCATCAATGCAACTGTATCGAGAGAACTCAATACTCGAATATTAGCTTCAACATTCCGTTTGCGAATATGTCTGCGCTGTATCCGTGAACTATCAGAAAACTCCCGTCGCAACTCCCGTTCATAATCAGAAACCGTAACAGGTCTATATTCAGGAAGCAGATACGCCACAAGCGCTCCAGAATCGACAGATTTCGGTATTCTAGCTATTGTATGACGCCGACGACGTTCCGCTCGAGCATCGAGACGCATTAATCTTCGCATCGCATGCCGATACGAATGAGTATCATAATACAAATTAGAATATGATTTATTCTTATCGTTGCTTGAAAAAGAATCAAGCAGGTGCTTATTAGCTAAAAGTTGTTCCCGTTGTTCTGCTGCTTTTAGAAGATATTCTTCAAATCCCGCAATATCGCCAAAATACTGAAAATAGTCCGTACTGTCTACAATCTTATCTAAATAACGCTGATAGCGAGCAAATTCCTGCCGCTGGAATCGACGAAAACGATCTCCCGTAAAAATCAGTTTCTGTAAATGTGTAGTATCCATTGTCGTACAAAGCATAGGCTCTAACTCAACTCGCCATTTGTCATTTAGGATCACAGGAGGTATAGTCACTGAAAATTCAAGATTTACTTTTCCGTTTCGTTCTGCAACATTTCGAAGATTGCGAACTGATATCGTAACTTGCTCAATCTGTACATTCATCACAGACTCCTGAATTTGTTCATCATAGCTTGCTGGAACAAAATGCAGAGTCTTGCCATCCAATGTCGTATAAGTAATTGGTTCTTCAGAACAAAACGATGAATCAGCCAAGACAGCAACAGGTTTCTCTTCCTCAGTAGGAATAGCTACACCTATCCGGGCACGCTCATTTTCCCGCAAACGAACGAATCTGCGCGAGCAACTTCCTAGCAATATTAGCCCGAACAACAAGAAAATACTTTCTGAAATTGAAATATGTAAGATCCGACGAAACAAAATATTCAACCACTATATTTTGAACTCCTGATATTTTATTTTCAAGCTTCTACATCTTGGAGCCAAAGCGTCCAACCATTGATAGATACGGAAACCGCTATAAAACTTTCGATACCGTCACCCTTATAATTAAAGATTAACGACCACGTGTCTTGACGGTCTAAGTATTCTTGCAAAGACATTCCATCAGGACAAGTCCGGCTCAGCAATTCGCCCAAGTCGAACTTCCATAACAAATTAGTATTTCGAGTACTACGGACATACAATATTCTCGACTCTTTTTCTTCGAGCAATCTCCCCGTTACAAGTTGCGCACTCGTATTGGCAAAATCATCTGTTTCTATTTCGTAACAGACCGTGGCAATCCGCTGTGTCCCGACAGGAGTATTCTTCCAGTCATAACGCTCGTAACCTATAGAAATAATCTCAAATGTATATGGTAATAATTCACCTACCGCTCCACTTGATGGAGTTCCTTCTTCCTGAAGCGAAAAGTGGAAATGGTTCGTATTTTTTATTAATGAAACTGTATGTATATTACGCCCCGATCGAGGATTATAAGAGATATTCAAAGGTTCTGCATACCATAGAGGATGTAGTTGCTTTCGACAAACCCCGTCTTCAGCAGCATGCAAATCCAAATAAATATCTTCTACACGTGTCTTACCGGGAACGAACTCCAAAGACCGGGCATCGAGACCTGAAAGTCGAAAATCCTCGGAAAGCCCACCCCAAGCAAGGAAAGTATAATTTCCTTCAGAAAGTTCACTGAAAGATATCCGATAATTGTTACGCATCAACTCCTCGGCATTGGCTGATTTCATAAAAAGGTAGGTTCCTTGGGCATCAAATACAAGCACATCAATACGATTGACCTCCCGGAAAGCAGCGTCCGCATAAGCCATATTATAATGGTAGGAAAAATGCAGATAAAGGCCGCAATCTTCATAAGAGTCTTTAAAAGTGCATCCGCACATTAAGCCCCAAGAGAGTATGACAGCGCCAAACAACCGGAAATATTTGATGCTACAAAACTTCATACTTTTAAATTTGAAGTGTGATTATCCTGTAATGCCGACATGAGAAACTGGCAAATCGGATTAATAAAATAAATTATCGGATAAAACGTATAAATTAGGGGAGGGGATGTTGAGGCCCCTCCCCAACAAATTACCGATTAAAAGTCAATACGGATTTTTCTCACTAACCAATTACAACATCCTGTGTCCAAAGAGTCCAAGGCTGAATAGAGATCGTTACCGAAATATAAGCATTGGAATCCTCATCTTTGTCATTTACGTCGGGATTACCTTTATCAATAATATCAGGATCAGTCGGATCCGGAATAAACGGAAGGCCCGGAGCTTTAATCTCTTTAAAATTAATCGTATAATGGTTATTTCGAACTACACCATATTTACCGAGAGCCATTGTACCCTCCAACGTGTTATTATGCATGATCTGCACGTCGTAATAACATACCGATTTACGATAAACACGAGCGTAATATACAGTCCCAGCATCTTCCACCTGATACTTTGCTGCAGTATAACCGACATTATCCAGTTTAGCATCATTATTATCAACGTTCAATGCATCGAAGAATTCCGTAGCATCAGCATATCCTTGTGCCTTTGCAATCTGATCAAACAGAGACTTGATATTCGTATCCCCGGTAGCCTGCGCACGAGCATTCTCAACTGAATAACGAGTTTCCACCTCATCTTTGATAATGCTGATCCATGTGTCACCCCCATTAACACCATCGATACCTTCTGGGGTGTAAATAGCCTTCGCTATCATTGTCGTCGTATGTCCTTTCAGCTGGGCATCAGCAGCCATTGTATTCTCCATGACATACTGAGTTTGATCATTAAACCATTCGATCGGAGTAGCAGCAGTAGCAATATTGTCTCGATTTTTCAAGAAGATGAACTCAGTTTCAGGATCAACAGCAGCGTCGAAATTACCGTCCTGACGATAACGACGGTGATCTGCAACAATCGTAGAACCATCCATGTAAGGAACAATTGACGAATAAGCCAAATAGGACTTATTTACCACAGAAAACTGCCAACCGGTCAAGCTGCACGCCGACGCTCCCTTAGCAACATTGCCCTGCACCAAATCTTGGTTCAATTGGTTCATTAAAGCAACTTTTACACTGAGGCGCCCGACTGTAACCCTTACAGGTGTCTTTAGAGCCTCTTGTATAGCCGCCTCAGCATTATTCTCCTGATCAACAACGAAAAGGTTCACACCTTTCGTTATTTCCGGCATAGGAATCTCAGTTGAAGTCAACTGAGAGCCAGGAAAATCTCCATAATTAATCATTGTAAAGTTATTCGCCTGCGTAAATTCACTGATATTTCCATCAAGTTTTTTCTGGAAATCGGCAAAAGAAACTGCATTGTGCATTGCCGCCAACAAACCAGTCGAAGGATTCAGCACAACAAGCAAATATTTCGAATCAGGATTCACGGCCACTCCTGTCTGGGGAACTTTATTACCATTGGAGCCATTGGTAATACCATACTCAGTAACTTTAAGACTTACAACATCGAGTTTCTGCTTATTGCTATCGAAAGTCACAGCATAAGCTTTCTGGACATCCGACTCCTCCGCCACATTTTCCGAAGCTACATCGCCGTTACCGTTAGCATACGTAGAGGCACCCGAATCAATCCGGACGGCCAAATAGGCAACATCCACCTGAGGTTTCTGCCCAGAAGACCTGCCCGAATCCTCATCTTTGTTACAACTCGCTGCCGCAATAGCCACAGCAAGCATCGAAATCAAAATAGCTCTCATTTTCATTTTACAAAATATTAAATTAATTAATAAAAAAGGAAATTATTATTACACTAGCGTGTAGCTTGCTTATATCGCTCCAACAACCTGTTGTCGTTTCGCTTCTTCTCCAATTCCACCAGATTTATCCGTGCCTCAGCCCGTCCAGCATCGGCAGCACGACGAAGCATCTGTTCGGCTTGCTCCAAACGGTTTTCCTTTAACAAGCGAACTCCTTCATTATTTGCGAAAACAGCAGCAGTCGCAACATCCAAAGTCTGGATAACCCCAGCGACATAATCCAGACACTTCCTTGCAGAATCCAAATCACCCTGCTGCAGATATGACGCTGCGGCATTGATATTCGCCACAGGATCCTTAGGATAAAGTGCTAACGCTTGATCGAAGATCCGCCAACGATAAAGTGAGTCCGAAGAACGGCTTTGGGCAAGACGGAAGAGCTCTAAATGGGAAAGTTTTTCAGGAGCTCGTTCTGCCAAAACTTGAGCATCTGCCAAGTCATAGTTTTTTAGATTATATTTGATTTGATAATCAACATGACGCAGTTGAGGGAAAAAATTCGCCAGGAGCGTTTTCCAAACGTTGCTTCCGAGCATCTTGAGTGAATACTCCTTACGATCGAAATCCTGATCACTATCCAAAATAGTCAGTATTCGATCTCGAGAGGGCAAGTCACTTTGCTCAATGAGTTGACGTAAACCGTCCCAATCTTCAGCAACAGAAGTAACATGGAATATTTCATCCGGGAACGAATATGTTTTGCACAAATACTCTTTCAATGCCTCGGCTCTAGATTGTGAAAGCCGCGCATTCAAGTCGTAACGACCTTCGGGCGAAGCGTATCCTTCAATAAAGACATCCGTAATAGTCATATCTCCGTCACGACGAATCTGATCAATAATAGCCCGAATCTTGGCTAACTCCTCTCCATTATCGCGGAAATTGGGTAAAATGACCGACCGCCCAACTTGAAAATCGAGATAGGCTTCACCCCGGACTGTTCGCTGTTTTATTTCTGAAGCTGGTTCACAAAAAGCCACCGTAACATGAGGGTCATACGGAGTTCGGTAAGGATAAAGAATCTCATTATCTAACGGCAGCGATAATAATTGCTGTTTATTTCCACATGAAGTCAATACTCCTTGCAAAGTTAATGCGGCTTCCCCCATCCATTCTTCATAAGGAACATCAGCGACATAATCCACTACTGATAACCCATCTTTCGCTGTATTTACAATCTGATAAGGAGATTTTTCTTTCCAGTAACGATGC